>Ga0310690_10008423_pt1 | contig 13081 bp, 9 predicted proteins | sample AusTroGonzalo_MG_2_FD_207661 | JGI IMG/M metagenome (GOLD analysis project Ga0310690, IMG submission 207661) | Bovine rumen microbial communities from tropical cattle in Woodstock, Queensland, Australia - Gonzalo_04 (v2) (version 2) | ecosystem: Host-associated > Mammals > Digestive system >... | reverse complement strand
TGAACCTGTACCTGTTGTCCGTTCAGATCGTAATATCGCGTTGATGAAAGCTGTTTATATTCGTTGTAAAAATAACGGATTTCACTGTAACCCGCGGATACTTCCGCGGCCTGTCCGTCCGTTCCGAGCAGGATGCGGCTGATCGTCGTTCCGTCCTCGTCCTTTTTGTCCATGTATCCGGCATAACCTTCACTGCACCGGACAGGATTGCCTTCCGTATCCTGATACAGTACTTTCTCCAGTCCGCCCTGGAAATCGTAGCTGTACAGCACTGCTCCGACTCCCAGCCTGTTGTTGGTCCGTTTTCCTTCATTGTCCAGGAAGCTTTCCTTCACAATGCGGCCATCCTTCATTTCCCTGACATATGTGGCCACTCCGGCGCTGTCAGCGACGACGGCGTCATTCAGATCCCTCCGGGTCACCTTTACGACGTTGTCTCCTTCGTATGTATATTCTTCCCAGGCGTATCCGGCTCCCCTGTCCGTCAGCTGCTCGTTCACGTCATAATACTTGATACTGGTGATCCTGCCCTTGTCGTCCCGGTTTTTCACACACCGGAACCAGCCGTCCGGCCCTGTCGCAGGCTTTCCGTTGGCATGATCGTAGCGGATGGATAACACCCGGAACCGTTTATCCACTTTTTGTTTGACAACCGCATATCCGTCCGCGCAATCCACCGGATTGCCCTTCGCGTCCCGGAAAGTTCGTGAAGTCATGGTCTTGTTGCTATATTCCGCGTAAACAGAGGCATATCCGAGTGAAGGCACCGTGACGGCTTTCTTGTTCAGGCCGTAATAGGTGATCGTCCGCACTTCGCCGAATCCGTAATAGGTTATGCCCACAAGCGCATACCCTTTTCTGTTCAGCGTGCGTTCTCCCTTTTCATCCAGGTATTCGATTTCCGTGATTTTGCCGCGGCCGTCGCGCATAACCCTTTTGCCGTAGTAGCCGCCGTTCACCTGAAAGGGCTGCCCTTCTGCGTCAAAATACTTTTCAATGGTTTCTTCACGCTTGTAGGTATAGCGGACGCGGGCATACCCTTCCGGGCCTGCCGCCGGGTTTCCGTTTTCATCCACCCATACCGTTTCCGTGATTTTTCCGTTTTCTTCTGTATTTCTTGCGCTGACCTCACCCATTGCGGGGAAAGCCGCGAGAATAAGGATCATGATTGCGATTATTCCAGCCAGATAGTTCTTTTTCATCAGTATCGTTCACCTGTCTTGTCTGTTTTTGATTCGAGGGATTTGCCGTTTTCTGTTATTTCAGTATAACAAAAAGCCCGGCGTAAAACAACCGGGCTTAATCACCTGTATCCTGTTTTTTTCCGGAAATCTTCGGTTTGTCTTGCAGTCAGCAAGCTTTTAATTCAACGGTTACAGGCAGGCTGCTCACTGCCCGGAAACACAGCGCCTTTTTTCCGTTTATCCGCTCTTCCGGAACACATTCCCGGGTCACTTGCCTGTTTTTTCCCTCCAGCGGATCCATCGGGTCTGTTTTTCCCCTGAAATATCCGTCACCTGCAGATGGTATCCTTCCAGATCAAAGCAGGGAGTTTTCAGGTCAAGGACATCCGGCGTATGGTAGGGTGCGTCTTCCGGCGCCGCGTCCAGCAGCGTCACGATGACGCCGCCGTAGGGCGGCTGGGTGGTCGTGTCCCCCTGCTCCTCCAGATAGGCCTTGTAACGCTCATAATAGACGCTGCTGCCCGTTGCATGAATCAGGAGCGGATAATGCAGATAAGGCCTGAGTTCCTGCGGAAGGCCCCTGGTGGTATAACCGTAGTCCAGCAGCGTTCCGATAAACATGGCGCAATGATATCCGCCGTCTTTGTGTTCAATGCACAGGATATCACCGATGTTCAGTTCCTCCACCCGCTTGTTGCCTGTCTCTTTGGCTGCCTTGTATACTACGGAATCTTTGTAGTTGGCCCTGTTCAGCAGGTTGGAAATACTGTCGAGCGGCTTAAAGCCTGTCTGTTCGGTAATCCACCGCATATATCCGGCGCAGTCCAGGCCATACAGGTATTGACAGTCTGTCTGATAATAGTCTGATCCGTGCTCAGGGCTGGCGGGCTCAAGGATCTTTTCTGCCTGGCGTCCGCCCCAGAAATAGGGACAACCAAGCGGAAAACGGGCTTCGATTCCGGCTCCTGTATCCTCATTATATCGTTTCAGGAAGGGATTCCCCTCCTCCAGCATGGACAGCGCGTTGTCCAGCACAAGATACCTGTCCGCAGCGGCGGTGGATGTAAACAGCAGCAGGACGGCTGCTGTCATCAGGACAATTTTCTTCAGGGTGCTCATTTTATATCTCCTTTTGTTTACGGTTCGGATCCCTCCGGAATCCGCGGGCTCCGCCTGCATCCCTCGTTTTCCACGTCTGCAGTCCGTAAAAAGCAATGGAGCCATATACATTTTGACCGATCATTCCTGCTATGTCAACGATTACATGGTTTTCATACTTCATCTTATCTACGGTTACGCGTGCGCAGTTTCATTGCTGCAGCTTGACAAAAAGCCCCCTTTACCGGATCATGATACAGCATCCGGATTCATTCATCACAAAGGAGTTGTTCCCATGGGTTATGAACTGAAATCAGCCAGGTATCTGGCCCGGGAAGTCCTGTCTCTTGCCGTCCGGCCCGGGGATACAGTCATCGACGCCACCATGGGCAACGGCCATGATACTGCTTTCCTCTGCGAAGCCGTCGGTCCTTCGGGTCACGTATATGCTTTTGATATCCAGGAGCAGGCGATCGCCTCCACGGAATCCCTGTTGCGCCGGGAAGGCTTTCTGGACCGTGCGGAACTCTTCTGCTGCGGTCACCAGCGGATGGATGAGTATGTCAGAACCCCCGTCAGGGCAGTGGTTTTTAATCTTGGCTGGCTTCCCGGCGGGAATCATACAGTCACCACCTTCTGGGAAACAACCAGGGACGCCGTTACAAAGGCGCTGAAGCTTCTGCTGCCCGGCGGTGTGCTGGTTCTCTGCGCCTATCCCGGTCATCCGGAAGGAGACAGGGAGCGGCAGGAGCTGACCGGTTTCTTTACCGCCCTTTCCAACAAAACATACAACGTGCTCCATCAGCGTTTCCTGAACGCCGGTCCCGGCGCTCCGGAATGCTTCGTGGTGCAGAAGCTTCTGTAAGTTCATCAGAACAAAAGTATCCCCCGGCATGATGATGCCGGGGGATAAGTCTTTTTCAGGATCAGTCGTCTTCATCAGTAGGCGGAGCAGCTTCCTCTTCTTCCTGGATATCCTGGAAGGCGGAATACATCGGTTCCACCTGCAGGCCGCGCAGGTGGCGGTCCACATAATTCTTTGTGATCTTGGCCACAACACCGGACAGGGCGATTACGCCGATCAGGTTCGGAATCATCATCAGGCCGTTGAAAGTGTCAGCCAGGTCCCAGGCGAGGTTGTCACCCATGACAGCGCCGCCGAATACCAGCAGTACAAAGATCACGCGGTACGGAATGGTATTCTTTTCGCCCAGCAGGTATTCACAGGCTTTTGTGCCGTAATGGCTCCATCCCAGCACAGTGGAGAATGCGAACAGCGCAATGGAAATGGCGATAAAGCTGGAGCCAATCACGCCAAACTGCTTGTTGAACACAGTGGCAACCAGGTCGTTCTTGGTCAGGTTGCTGAAGGCTTCCGTCAGTGCACCGGTATTCAGATCGATAATGCCGGAGGAAAGCACAGCGAAAGCCGTCAGTGTGCAGACCACGATTGTGTCGGCAAACACTTCAAAGATGCCCCACATTCCCTGCTTGACCGGTTCCTTGACGTTGGAGTTGGAATGTACCATAACAGAAGAGCCAAGGCCCGCTTCATTGGAGAAGACGCCCCGCTTCATGCCCCATTCAATCGCCAGCTTCAGGCCGTAGCCCACAACGCCGCCGGCGGCAGCACCCAGTCCAAAGGCGCCTTTGAAAATGGAGGAGAACACGGAACCGATCTGGCCGATGTTGATGAAGAAAATGGCAATAGTGCCGATCATGTACAGGATCACCATGAAGGGGACGATCTTCTCTGTTACGGAGGCGATCCGCTTCAGTCCGCCGACCACCACCAGGCCGACAAGGATCATCACAATCGCGCCGGTCACCCAGGTGGGAATCCCGAATACGTTCAGCATATTTCCGGAAATGGCGTTCACCTGCGTCATGTTGCCGATACCGAAAGCGGCAACCAGGCAGAAGAAGGAGAACAGACCAGCCAGGACGCGGCCCAGCGTTTTGCAGCCTTTTTTCGATCCCAGTCCGTCGCGCAGGTAATACATGGCGCCGCCGGACCACTCACCCTTGGAGTTCTTGCGGCGGTAGAAAATACCGAGAACATTTTCGGAATAATTGGTCATCATCCCAAGGAAAGCCATGACCCACATCCAGAAAACAGCACCGGGGCCGCCCATGAGGATAGCGCCGGAAACACCCACGATGTTGCCGGTGCCGACAGTGGCCGCCAGGGCGGTACACAGGCTCTGGAACTGGGAAATGCTTTTATCCGTCGTATGGGAAGTCACATGCTTGTCATGGAAAACAGCGCCGATGGTCTTTTTCATCCAGTGTCCGAAATGAGACACCTGGAAAACTTTTGTCAGCACAGTCATCAGCACGCCGACAAATGCCAGCAGCACCAGGGCGGGAACTCCCCAGACAACGCCGTTCACTGCGTTGTTCACATTCGCCACATGATCCAGGAATCCGCTGCCGGCTTCTTCTGCTGCAGCAGCAGACGCGCTCATCAGCAGTACACCCGGAAGAATCCACGGAACAGACTTTAACTTCTTGGTCATAGTATTCCCACCCTCTCAAAAAGATAATAGAAAACAACGTCTCCGAACAGACTGCCCGAAGACGCCATTGCCTCTTGTGAAGGATTTTACAACCGTGAATCTTGGACTGTCAATTGTTCCGATGCCCGGAAACAACGAAAATACAAAGCCTGCGCCGATCATCCATGCATTTTATTCTCTCCCGTTTCCGTGCTCTGTTTTACTGTCAGTCCTTATGCTGTATACAGAATGAAGATTTATTTATCGTTTTGGTTTTTCCGCACTGTTCAATATCCTGTTCAGGTAGTATAATATATTGATTATACGGCATATTTATGGATGGTTTTTCGTCCGGTGCACAGACTGTCCGGATGCCGGTTATATTTTTACCCTGAAAGGATTATGCAACCTATGAATCTGTGGCTCGGCAAACTCGGCAAATTGCCCCCTTTATCCCTCAGAACACCCGCGGAAACAGCGCGGTTTGAACTGGAAAACTTTTTCCCGAACGTCCCTTTTGACCTGTGTGAACAGCCGGATATGGGTGACGCTTACCAGATAATATACCGTGAGAACGGCTCTTTCCGTATTACGGGCGGAGGCACCGGCCTGCTGTACGGAGCATATCGCCTTATAATGGACAGGCTCTGCGGACAGGCTCTGTCCGGCAGTATTGCCTCCTCACCGAAGTATTCCCTCCGGATGATCAACTGCTGGGATAACGCGGACGGAGAGATTGAACGCGGGTACGCCGGGCACAGCCTCTTTTTCAGGAACGGCCGTCTGGACTACAGCGCAGACCGCGTACGGTTCCTCGGAAGGCTGCTGGCCTCTGTCGGTCTGAACGTTCTTTGCATTAATAACGTAAACGTCCATTATCCTGCCCAGTTGCTGCTGGAGGATTATCTGCCGGAGCTGACCGCCCTGGCGGATCTTTTCCGTCCTTTCGGCGTCCGGCTGATGGTTTCCGTGGATTTTTCCCAGCCCATGCGTCACGGCATTTCCACCGCAGATCCGTTGGATCCTGCCGTGCAGGCCTGGTGGAAGGAAACGGCTGCACGTGTGTATGCAGCTGTCCCGGATCTGGCCGGTTTCCTGGTCAAGGCGGACAGCGAAGGCCGGCCCGGCCCCTTTTCCTATGGCCGGAACCACGCAGAGGGCGCCAATATGCTGGCGGAAGCGCTGAAACCCTTCGGAGGCGTTGTCGTCTGGCGTTGTTTTGTTTATAACTGCCGTCAGGACTGGCGTGATACCAAAACCGACCGTCCCAAGGCCGCCTGGGAAAACTATGCTTTCCTTGACGGGCAGTTTGCGGATAATGTCATCCTCCAGGTGAAGCACGGTCCCTTTGATTTCCAGGTCCGGGAGCCCCTCAGTCCCCTGCTTCTGGGCATGAAGAAAACAAAACTGGCCATGGAATTGCAGCTGGCTCAGGAATACACTGGTCACCAGATTGATCTGTATACCATGATTCCCATGTGGAAAGAGCTGTATGAAGAACTGCCCGCGGATAATATCATGTCCATCGCGGCTGTTTCCAACCTTGGCGACGATGCCAATTATACCGGTCACCCGCTGGCTGCGGTAAACCTCTATACCTACGGTCTTCTTGCCTGGTATCCGGACGTGGACGCAGAGGATGCCGTTTCCCGCTGGTGCCGCCTGACCTATGATTTCACAGAGGATCAGGAACAGACTCTGGTCTCTTTGCTTCTTTCTTCCCGCCGCACCTATGAAAAGTATACCGCACCCCTTGGAATCGGCTGGATGATTACTCCCCACGATCATTACGGGCCTAATCCTTCCGGCTATGAATATGACCTCTGGGGAACCTACCACAAAGCGGACAGGAACGCTGTCGGCATCGACCGTACCCATTCCGGCACCGGATACCTGGACCAGTATCCGGAAGATTTCCGGAAAAAATACGAGGATCCGGCTGTCTGTCCGGATCTGTTCCTGCTTTTCTATCATCGTCTTCCCTATGATTTCCGCATGCGTGACGGCCGTACCCTGATCCAGCGGATCTATGATGATCATTTTGAGGGGCTTGATGAAACCCGCGCCATGGCGGAAAAACTGCTTGCGCTGCCCTTCCCGGAATATGACGCCCCCGTCATCCGTGAGCGCATGAACCGCCAGTTGTACAGTGCCCGGGAATGGTGCGATATCATCAATACCTTCTTCCACCGTCTCAGCGGCGTCCCGGACGCCCACGGCCGCACTATTTATGATTGATACACATACTGTCAGCATCAGTCCTCTGACAGATAATACTTCATTTTACATTTGCTTTTACCGGAGGTGATATCATTGCCCGTCTGGATGAACTGGCTGAACAGGGGCGATTCTGCCGTACCGGTAACGATCATCTCCATTGCGTTGATGCTTGCCGCGGGTTTCCTGATGACCCGGATTACCAAAAAGCTTCGTTTGCCCAATGTCACCGCCTATATTGTCGGCGGTATCCTCGCGGGTCCTTTCGTGCTGAATCTGATTCCCCGGACCATTGTTGAGGGAACGTCCTTCCTTCCCGATATAGCGCTGGCTTTCATCGCCTTCAGTACCGGTGAGTTTTTCCGTCTCTCCGCCCTGAAGAAAAACGGAGGAAAAGTCGTCACCATTACGGTACTGGAATCCTGTGGCGCTGCCATCCTTGTTTTTCTGACCTGTCATCTGATTCTCGGTTTGAACTTTGCGTTCTCTGTGGTGCTCGGTGCGCTGGCTACCGCCACAGCCCCCGCTTCCACGATCATGACCATCCGGCAGACAGGCGCCAAAGGTGATTTTGTCGAAACCCTGCTTCAGGTGGTTGCCCTGGACGACGTCGTCGGCCTGGTGCTCTATTCCATTGCTATTTCCCTCGCCACCGCCGTTTTCTCCAGCACCGGTTTCCAGATCTCTGCCGTACTGATTCCCCTTGGCAAAAACCTTCTGCTCCTCCTTCTTGGCTGTTTCTTCGGCCTGATTCTCAAATGGCTCGTCGGCACACGCCGCAGCACGGACAACCGCCTGATCATAGCCATCGCCGTATTGTTTTCCTATTGCGGCATCTGCGCCGTCATTGACGTTTCCCCGCTTCTGGGCTGCATGGCCATGGGTATGGTTTACATCAACACAACGGAAGATGAACGCATGTTCCGCCAGCTGAACTATTTCAGCCCGCCGATCCTGCTGCTCTTCTTTTTCCGCAGCGGCCTGTCCTTCGATCTGGGTTCACTTTTCAATCAGTCGGAAAGTGTCGGTGCCGTACCGCTTCTTGTTGTCGGTGTCATCTATTTTCTTGTCCGCATCCTCGGCAAATATATCGGTGCCTGGTCCGGCTGCCGTCTTGCCGGCAAATCGCCGAAAGTCCGTAATTTCCTTGGGCTTGCGCTGATTCCCCAGGCTGGTGTGGCCATCGGTCTGGCGGCCCTGGGTGCCCGGGAACTCGGCGGGGAAATGGGGCATGCGCTGGAAACCATCATCCTTTCATCCAGTGTTTTGTATGAACTGATCGGTCCCGGTTCCGCCAAACTATCCCTTTGGCTCTCCGGTTCCTATTCCAATGACCTGGAAGATGTGGCTCAGGTTTCTGAAACCACGGAAACCGGCGAAAAGAAATCGGAACTGGAACTGCTCATTGAACGGATCCAGAAGATCCAGAGTGAGCTTCCCGCTCATTCTGAAAACGAAAATGAAAAAGCCTTTACGGAGGCGGCAGAGGAGTATTACCGGGATCAAACCCAGCCTCAGCCTGCACGTTCCCGGCGCCGCGGCCCCCGTCGTGATATCTTCTGACTATTTTACTCTGCGCTTGAGGAGGATGTATCAATGGACACTGTTTTCATCGCAAAGGACCCGATTGCAGGTCTGCTTGGAAGCTGGGCTTCCGGTCTTACCGTAGCTTCCCTTCTGCTCAGGATCCTGCTTTCTCTGGTTCTGGGAGCCATCATCGGCTGGGAGCGTTCCAACAAACGTCATTCTGCCGGCCTGCGCACCTTCATGCTGGCTTTCCTGGTGGGCACACTCGTTGCCATCCTGGACAGCTATGTCTTTGCGGCTTCGTCAGGCAAAGCCTTCTTCCTGCTCTCCGCGGGAACCATTATCGGCGCCTCCATCATCACGGTACATTCCGTCTTTTATTCATCCAAAAACCAGATTAAAGGCCTCACTACCGCTGTCGGTCTCTGGGTATCCATTGTCATCGGCATTTCCCTTGGACTTGGCTGCTATACGGTGGCGATCGCAGCTTATGCGGCGCTGCTCTGCATCCTTTTCTGGTTTCCGCCGCTGGAAATTGCCTTCAACAACCGCTCCAATCATTTTGAAGTACACCTGGAGCTGACCAACAGCGTATGCCTGCAGGATTTCGTTACCGTGATCCGCCGTCTTGGCCTGACCATTGACGAGATCGAACAGAATCCGGCCTATGTCGGCAGCGGCTTGTCCGTATACAGCATCTCCATCACCATCAGCAGCGAAATGCTGAAGAAGTATAAAACCCATACTGAGATTATCGAAGCCCTGAAGTCCCTGGACTATGTCTATCACATTGAGGAAATGCGAGCTTAAGACCGGAGGTGGAAAAGTGAGAATCATCAGAAAGATCCTGAAGGCGCTGCTTTGTATCGTCCTGGTACTGATCCTGCTGCTTGTCCTGGTGGTTGGCGTGTTCAGCATAGCTGAATTCCGTCCCGCCGATACGGAAGTAATCATTCCTCAGCAGGATGCTGAAGCCATTCTTGAAACAGGTAAACCTCTGACCATCGTCAGCTGGAACTGTGGCTATGGTGCCCTGGGTGATAATGCTGATTTCTTTATGGACGGAGGTACTTCTGTCTATACGGCTGACCGTGCCCGGGTGGAAAGCAATCTTGCCGGGATCAGGGACAGCCTCAAAGCCCTGAATCCCGATCTCCTGATTCTGCAGGAGGTGGATATCAATTCCGCCCGGAGTTACGGGCTCGATGAACGTACGGTCCTCCGGGACGCCCTTCCCGGTGCCAGCGAGTCCTTTGCCTATAATTTCAACACCCTTTTCGTTCCCCTCCCCATGCCGCCCATCGGACATGTGGAAAGCGGCCTTTATACGCTGAGCACCGCCGTTCCCGCAAGTGCAACACGGATTTCGCTGCCGGTTCCCTTCTCCTGGCCGATCCGCATGTTCAACCTGAAAAGATGCCTGATGGTCAGCCGCTTCCCCCTCAGGAATTCCGGCCGGGAACTGGTGCTGATCAACCTGCATCTGGAAGCCTATGATGACGGCGAAGGCAAGGAAGCACAGGCCCGTCAGCTGACCTCTTTCATGCAGGAGGAATATGCAAAAGGCAATTATGTTATTGCAGGCGGTGATTTCAATCAGCGCTTTACCAACATCGACCAGAGCGCCTACCCGGTATACGATGGCATGTGGCAGCCCGGAGTGATCGATGCCGCCTCCTTCGGCAGTGATTTCACCCTGCTGATGGATAACAGTTCCCCCACCTGCCGTTCCCTGGACAGGACCTATGCCGGTGCGGAAAAAGAAGGTTTCCAGTTTTATCTGATTGATGGATTCATTGTCTCTGCAAATGTCCATGCCGAATCTGTAGAGACCCTGGACTACAATTTTACTTATACAGATCACAATCCGGTTCGCATGATCTTTACGCTCGAATAAATCATCCCGAAAGGAAAACAGCCATGTCATACCCTGAAATCCTGAATGCTTTTGCCCTGCCGGAAGGAGAGCGGACGGCCGTCCCCTTTGGCAACGGACATATTAACAACACCTTCCTGATCCGGATTGCCGGAACAGAGAAACAGTATATACTCCAGCGTATCAACAGCTATGTTTTCGTCCGTCCCAGGGAGGTTATGGAAAACATTCAGCGTGTGACAGCCCATCTCCGGAAGAAGATCCTGGCCGCCGCCGGCGATCCGGACCGGGAGACCCTCACCCTCATCCCCACCCTTTCCGGCGATTCCTGTGCTGAAGACAGCGAAGGGCAGATCTGGCGCGTCTTCCTGTTTGTACCGGACACCTTCAGTCCCGAGCTTCCGGATGATCCGGCCATTCTGGAAGAATGCGGCCGTGCTTTCGGCCTTTTCACCCGTATGCTGGATGACTTCCCGGTTTCCTCCCTGCACGAGACCATTCATGCCTTCCACGACACTCCTTCCCGCCTGCGTCAGCTGGAAGAGGCCGCGGCTAAAGATGCATGCGGCCGTCTTCAGGATGTGGAGGAAGAGCTTTCCTTCGCACGAAGCCGTGCAGCAGATACCCGTCTCCTGACAGACGCCCTCGCAGCCAGAAAACTGCCGCTGCGCGTTACCCACAACGACACAAAGGTCAACAACGTGCTCCTGGACCGTAAAACCTCCAAAGCCATCTGTGTCATCGACCTGGATACCGTTATGCCGGGATTGCTGGCTTACGATTTTGGCGACGCCATCCGGGTCGGCGCCTGCAGTGCCGCCGAGGATGAACAGGATCTGTCGCTGATCCGTCTGGAACTGCCGAAATACCGGGCCTTTGCCCGCGGTTTCCTTTCCTCCCTGAAGGGGGTTCTCTCCCGGGAGGAACTGCTGTCCCTGGAGGCAGGTGCCCGCCTGATGACGCTGGAAAACGGACTCCGGTTCCTTGCGGACCACCTGAACGGGGACGTCTATTTCAAAATTCACCGTCCGGGTCAGAATCTTGACCGTGCCAGGGCACAGTTTGCCCTCTTCCGGAATATGGAAAAGCACAGCGCCGAGGCGCAGGAAATCCTGCTGGAGCTTTACGAGGCATAATGCTGTCTACGTCATTCAATCTTCCCTTCTGGGAAGCTTTTTCTGGATTCAGCATGATACCCGGCCTTATTTTTCAAAAAGTGAGATAAATAAACGTTTTCCGGCCTGTTATGATAGTTCCGGGAATATAAACTCTTCCATCCATCATTTCCTGTTACGGAGGTCCATCCCATGAGAAAAACACTTTCAGTCCTACTCATCGTCAGCATGGTGGTCCTTTGCTGTATGGCTCCCGCGTACACGGAAACAGCCGGTTCCGGAAACGTCTTCCTTTACGGTGAATCCCATGCAGATCCCTCCTGCCTGGAGAAGGAACTGGCTGCCTGGGCTGACTGCTATGCCGGCGGAATACGTGATCTGTTCGTTGAGCTTCCCTTTTATTCTGCTGAATACCTGAACCTGTGGATGCACTCGGACACTGACGAACTGTTGGAGTTTTTCTATAACGCCATGGAAGGAACGCAAAGTCATGCCCCCTGCGTTCTGGATTTCTACCGGAAAATCAAAGCCTCATTCCCGGATACTGTCTTTCACGGAACCGATGTGGGGCATCAGTTCAACACCCTGGGCACCGCTTATCTCGCACTGCTGGAATCTGAAGGCAGAAAAGACAGCGACCAGTACCGTCTGACAGAAGAAACAATTGAGCAAGGCAGAACTTTTTACACAATGCGGGCTGAAAGCAGCAACTCCGCCTTTGTTTACAGGGAAAAACAGATGGTGGATAATTTCCTCCGGGCGTATGATGCTCTGGGACAAAAAGATGTGATGGGTATATACGGTTCCGCCCACACAAACCTGTTTTCCCTGGATTCAACCGGATCCGTACCCTGCATGGGAGCACAGTTGAAGAATCATTTCGGAAACCATATTCATTCAACTGATCTGACAAAGTCGAGCGTGATCCGGTCGGATACCGTTACCCTGAACGGAAAACAGTATGAAGCCTCCTACTTTGGAAGTGATGATATTTCCTCCTGGGCTCCGGATTTCCTGAAGCGGGATTTCTGGAGGGTGGAAGGCGCTTATGAGGACCTGAAGAACGCTCCCGTAACCGGAGACTGCCTTCCCGCCGGCAACTACATCATGGAGATCAAAGCCAGCCAGGTTTTTATCGTGGAATACACAAAAAAGGACGGTTCTCATCTGCGTCTGTACTATATTGCGGACGGAAGCACAACCTCCGCAGGTGTTCTCAATACTTACGGGATCGTTGTCAGCGAATAAAGAGAATAAAAAGGCGGGAATCATTCCTGATTCCCGCTCTTTTTATGTCAGTCCAGTCCTGTGAAATCCGCCATTTTCCGGACAAGTGCTTCTGCTTCCCTTTGTGTGGGAGCCTCTGCAAAAATCCGGATCCGCGGTTCCGTACCGGAGGGGCGGACGATCACCCATCCGTCTTCAAAATACACCTTGCATCCGTCCATATAGTTGACCCGGACCACTGTCTGCTCAAAGGAAGGCAGCTTCTTCTCCACCATAACAAGCTGATGAATGGCTTCTTTCTTTTCAGGCGTCAGCGCCCAGTCATATTCGGCGGAATGC
>Ga0310690_10008420_pt1 | contig 13086 bp, 9 predicted proteins | sample AusTroGonzalo_MG_2_FD_207661 | JGI IMG/M metagenome (GOLD analysis project Ga0310690, IMG submission 207661) | Bovine rumen microbial communities from tropical cattle in Woodstock, Queensland, Australia - Gonzalo_04 (v2) (version 2) | ecosystem: Host-associated > Mammals > Digestive system >... | reverse complement strand
GCCGAAAAAACATTGTGCCTTATAGAAGATTCAAACAGAGTTATAAAAGCCCTGCTTGATAATGGCGCTGACCCTAATTACAAAGGCCACCCTGCCCCATTTGATGAAGATAATTATTTTTATTATATTTCAATGACAGTAAAAAAGGCCCGCAGGAAGTTTAAATCTAAAAAGGCAACTACCCCGCTTTACGAAGCCATTAAAAAAGGAATGCGCTGGGAAAGTCAGGTAGATCTGCTCTTACAATACGGTGCCAAACTTGATAAATCATGTCTTGAAGCGGCAAAACTTAGCGGTGACCCAAAAATGATAAAAAAAATTGAAGGATTATTATAAAGATGTCTCTTAACTGCAACGAAATAAATTTGATTCTCGACGAGCTGGACCTTACCGGTGCCTTTATTCAGGAAATTGTACAGCCGGGCTATGATATGCTGGCGCTTTATACTTACAAGGAAGGGACAGCCAAGACTGTTGTTGTTTGCACGGCGCAGAATGCTGTAAGGCTTAATGAAACAAGGCGGAAGATTACTAAAAACGACAAGCCGCTGCGCTTTATGGAGTTTTTGAAGTCGCATATAAAGGGATGCCGCATTAATTCGTGCCAGCAGCTTGGGTTTGAACGCGTTATAAAAATGGAACTTAGCCGCATGGTCCTTGCAGAAGAAAAAAAGGCTAACCAGCAGACTGTTCATGTTTCGCTTGTTAAAAAGCCTGTGCTTTCTAAAGAGGAACTGGCAGCGCAGAACGAACCTGAAGAAATTGAAGAAAACTATATCCTTTACATAAAGCTCTGGAACAATGCGGCAAATGTGATTCTTTGCGATACTGAAAACACTATTCTTGAACCTATGTTCAGAAGGCCGGAACGCGGGGAAGTTAAGGGCGAGAAGTTTGAAGTTGCAATAAAAGATATTACTGAGGCTGAGGTTTTAGAAAAATACCCTGTACGTGAATGGAACGGGGTTTTAGGGGCGGAGCCCCTAGGAGAAGGGGTAGCGGAAAACGCCGAAGGCGGTTGGAGCGAGGGGAAGGCTTTCCCCTCCTTTAATCAATTTATTGACTGGCACTACAGCGAGCAGACCTCTTCCCTTTCGCGCGCGGCACTCTTGGAGAAGGCTGAAAAATGGTACAACCAGCGGCATTCTAAGATGGAGGCGGCGCTGAATAACCTTTTGCAGAAGAAGGAACGCTTTGAAAACGCGGCAAGCATTAAGCACGAGGGAGACCTTATTCTTACTTACGGGCATCTGATTACTCCGGACTCTAAATTTCTTGAATGTGAAGACTACGAAACCGGGCGGACTTTGCGCATTTTGATTGATCCTAAAAAATCGGCACAGGAAAACGCGCAGGAATACTACAAAAACTACAAAAAAGCTGTAAGCGGGGCTGTGGAAATTGAGCATGATATTAAAATGGCGCAGTCGCAGCTGGAAAAACTGGATGAACAGTATGCTCAAATCTGCGCGGAACAGAATCCTGTAAAAATTGAGCAGCTGCTCCGACGCGACACTACCCCGGCACAGCAGAAAAAGAAAACTCATCCAGGCCTGGACTACACTGTAAACGGCTGGTACATCCTTGTTGGGCGCGATGCTAACGAAAACGACGAGCTCCTCCGCCATCATGTTCGCGGCGACGACCTCTGGCTGCATGTACGCGACTTCCCGGGCGGCTACGTCTTTATAAAAGCGCGAAAAGGCAAAACTGTACCTCTGGAAATCCTTCTTGATGCAGCAAATCTTGCAGTTCACTACTCAAAGGCGCGGGCCGACAGCAAGGTAGACCTTTACTACACTCATGTAAAGTACCTGCGCCGGGCTAAAAACGGGCCTAAGGGGCTTGTTCTGCCTACACAAGAGAAGAATTTGTGTGTTACGCCGGATAAGGAAAGGCTGAAGAGGCTGGAAATGATGCAAAACGAATAAATTTACTTTTTCTAATGACGAATTTACAATAATATAGTATAATATTTTAGTGTATATTTTAAATTTGGGTGAAATTGACGCTGTTGCTTTTGACATTGACGGCACCCTTTACAGGAACATTGTGTTCTATGCAAAGGTTCTGCCACACTATCTTAAGCACTGGCACTTTTTCATAAAGTTCAACAAAGTACGCAAACTATTGCGGGCTGACAAAAGAAATGAAAACGGCTACAACGACCTTTTCAGATCGCAGCTGGGGTTTCTTGCAAAAGAGCTGGGCTGCACAATGGAAGAGGCCGAAAAGCAGCTCAATGAAATTGTGTACGAAGGGCTTCGTCCGTTCTTTGAAAAAATGAACGCCTGTCATGGTGCACCCGAACTTATACACAGGCTCAAGGCAGCTGGTCTTAAGATTGCACTTCTTTCGGATTTTCCGCCCGAACAAAAGGGAGATATCTGGGGCATAAAAAAAGACTGCGACCTGTTGTTGAGCTCGGAGCTTATTGGAGCGCTCAAACCTTCGGCAAAGCCTTTTTTAGAGCTTTCAGAAAAGCTTGAAGTTCCGGTAGAGCGCATTCTTTATATAGGGAACAGCCACATGTACGATGTTGCGGGTCCCAAAAACCTTGGCATGAAGGCCGGTTGGTTTGTCCCATGGATAAGGGGAGTCCTTGGAGCAAAATCAAAAATTGCGGATATTACATTCTGGCATTATTCGCAGCTGGAAAAATATATATTTAACAATACCTCCGAGTAATTCGGAGTCTTAATAAAATTGGGTGGGGAAAAAAAGTGGAAATCGTAATCTCAATTCTCATAGCTTCTGTAATTTCTTTAGGAATCTCAATCTATTTCCATGAGATGAGCAAAAAGAACAATGCAATGGAACGCGTAAAAAAGTACGCAGATTCACGCAAGCAGGACATGGAAGAATCTTACAAAACTCTGGAAAATCATTTTAATATGCTTGTTGCTGAATTTGATGCTCGCCAGAATCAGGCAAATGCAGCCGTAAAGCTTTTGACCCAGCAGAACAAGGATTTTGAAGAAAAAATTACAAGCCTTGATAAGAGCATTAAGGCTGTCCAGAATATCGAAGCACAGATTAACAGCTATTCAAAAATTCTTGATGATCTTAACGAAATGTCTGCAAATGTTGAAGAAAACCTTATTCGCATTCAAAAGGAAAGTGTAATCGTAAACAAGCTTAATGACAGACTCGACAAGCAGCAGCAGACTATAGACAATATAGACAAAAAAATCCCGCAGATTTCGCAGCATTTTTCGGAAGAAAACGCAGAGCAGCTTAAGGTTGTGGGCACTACCCTGCTTGATGAATACAAAAACTATGCAGACAAAATTGCTGCAGATATTCGCCAGTCGCAGAACGATGCAGAAAACGCACTTACAAAAATCAAACAGCAGATTCAGGATGCTTACAATCAGGCTGCTGCAAAGGCAGAAACTCTGGAAAATACAGCCTTCGAGCATTTGAGTCAGCAGGCAACAGAACGTTCACAGCAGTATATTTCAGAAATCAAATCTCAGAATGCACAGCTCGATGCTCAGATTACAAAATCCTTCAAGGAATCGGAAGCCAAGCTTGTGGGTGATATAAAAGCTGACCTTACAAAGATGAACGAAAACTTCCAGAAGAGCATCGAAAATCTTTCAAACAATTACAACGCAAAGATTTCGGCACTCCACGAAAAATACAATACACAGCTTGAATCTGTTTCCGGTAAAAACGAAGGAATCATTGCAAAGCTCGAAACACAGTTCAACGAGGACTTTACGCGCATTGATCAGAAGTGCAAATCTGACTTTGAAAAAATCAGCCAGCGCTACGAAGAAAACTACGCTACCCTCACACAAAAATATGACAAGGATTACGAAACTCTTTCTGCTCAATATGACGAAGCAGTTGGAAAAATCACACAAAAGTATGATACACAGATTGGTTCCATTACTGCCAAGGGCGACAGAGAGCTTTCTGATTACGAAGCAAAAATCAATGCAGACATTCAGAAGATGAAGGCCGACTACACCAAAGCCTTTGATTCTGCAACTTCAATAAACAATACAAAAATCAACGAGTTCAATCAGAACTTTGTTGCAGAGCAGCAGCGCCTTAAGTCTGAATATGACCTTGCTATAAGCCAGATGACAGACGAAAGCACAGGTAAGCTCGAAGGTCTTGAAAGCAGCATCTCTCAGGAAATTGCTTCCTTTGCAGATGAATGTAAGGAACAGATTAATTCTTTGCAGAACGAATACTCTACCAGCCTTTCTGATTTTAAGAGCGATATCGGAACACGCCTTTCTGTTGTTGAAAATGATTACGAAAATAAAACTGCAGCTCTTGAATCAAATATCCGTGAGCTTACTGAGCGATATGAAACTGAAGAAGAAGGGCTTCAGAATGTATTCAGCGGCAGACTTCGTGCTCTTGATGAAGACTACAAACAGAGAATTGCAGAAATCAGACTCAGTCTTGAAGAAAGCCTTAAGAAGTGTAATGAAACTACTGAATTCCTTAAGCGTGATGTTGACGGCAATTCCAAGAGTCTTGAAAGTATTCAGTCTGAGCTTGATGAAGAAATTAAAATCATTCAGGACAGATATGCCGGTCTTTACAAGGATGCTCTTGCTTCTGCAGACCAGAAAGAACAGAATGCTCTCGACACCTTTAATCAGGGTGCAAAGCAGAAGATTGACGAATATGCCCAGCTCATTCAGCAGAAGATTGATTCTTTGCAGGATAATATCACCGAAAAAATCAAAGCTATTTCGATGGAATCAAGCAATTCAATTCACGAAGCCGAAACTGCCGTTGCCGATCTGCAGAAGGAATGTACTGCTGCTAATCAGAAGGCACAGGCTCTTCAGCCAGAAATTGATGAACGCATAAAGATAATCACAAAGGAACTTGAAGACTTTAAGACAGATGCAGAAATTAAGCTTAACAACATGAACAAGCAGATTGCAGATGCAGTTAAGCGTTCTGTTGCCGAAAGCGAACAGACTCATCTTAATATTCTTGAAGGAATTGACGAACAGCTTCATTCTTACAAAAAGGATATTGAAAACAAGCTTGCCCAGATTCAAAACAGTGGTTCCGATATTGATACACTTGAAAAGAGCCTTCGTGGTGCCATGCAGGAAGTTCAGAATCGTGTTCTTGGTGATTTTGATAAGTTTACAAGCGAACAGCAGCGCCGTCACGAAGAATTTTCTACACAAATCAAAGAAGATTCACAGACTATTGAAGTCCGCCTGCACGAAATTGACAATTCCCTGGATGAGCTTAAGAAAACAGCTACAGGCAGCATGAGTGCCAAGCTCGAAACCTTTGAAAAGGCCTTTAATGACAACATCCTTACAAAGAACAACGAAATTGATTCACAGCTTTCGGGCTGGAAGGTTGAGCTCGACACTAAGCTCAGTGAACTTGCCGGTACCTATGAAGCACAGCGCAAGGATGTTGAACAGAATTATCTTAACGAGCTTAGAGCAAATATTTCGCAGGTTACTACAAGAGCATCTGAGCAGTACGACACACTTGCAAATGCAATTGAAAAATCAAAGCTTGGAATGGAAAAGAATATTTCTGAAATTCAGGAAACCTTTACAGACTTCCAGGAAGAAACAAGAACAAAGATTTCGCAGATTTCTACAAGCACCGACAAGGAGCTTAGAACAGAAATTGAACGAACGCTTTCTCAGGTTCAGGCTAACCTTAAGAAAACTCAGGATGAACTTATTAAGGATTTACAGTCCTTTGAAGAAGGCATCCAGCAGCGACAGGAAACAAGTACTTCTTCTATTGATGCCGCTCTTGCAGAATTCAATACCTGGAAACAGCAGCTTCGCTCTCAGCTGGACGGAGCCAATTCTGTATTCCAGGATGAGCTTACAGCCTTTAAGACAGCTTCCGACAACAGCCTTGAAGAAACACGCAGTAAGATTACTGAAGATATGACAAAATATGCTGCTTACATTCAGGAGCAGCAGAATGATTTGAGTGAAAAAATTGTTTCGCTCCAGAATCAGACAGAAAACTCCATTAAGGAATACGAAGAGCGTTCTGAACAGATAATGAATCAGTTAGGCGAAACTTATACAAAAATGCTTTCTGATACAGAAGAACGCGTTAAGGCACAGAACGAAGATTCTGCTCAAAGTCTTGCCCAGCTCAAAAAAGACATTCAGACTGCAAGCGAACAGAACCGCGCTAACCAGGCACAGTTTGTTCTTAAAATGCAGAACGATGCAAATGATCTTCAGGTTCGAATGGGCGACCTTACAAAAGAGCTTCAGTCAATTCAGTCGAGCATAGGAGTTTACGAACGTGCCGAGGCAATGAAACGTCACCTTGATGAAGGCCTTGATGAATTGAACAACCGCATTGAACAGCTGGACGGCTTTACAGATACAGCCGAAGACATTACAAAGCAGTACAACGCAATTGTAAGAATGAACGAAGAGATTGAACGCGAGCTTGGCAATATTGAACAGCAGAAGCAGCGCGTTACAAATCTTGAACAGAAGTTCGGTCAGTTGTTTGCTTTGTCTAATTCTATAGACGAAAGAATTCAGACTCTCAACACAACCTCTGATGATATCAGCACAATGGAAGTTGCTGTCCGCGATTACACAGACAAGCTCGACATTGTTTCTCAGCAGTATGAACGACTCGAAAAGAAGGACGAGGTTATCAACAGAGTTCTTAAAGATGTTGATACTTCGTTTGCAAACCTCAAGGATATTGAACAGAGAATTGCAGACTGCCAGCGTCAGGTTACTTCTCTTCCTAATGAAATTAAGGATGTTCAGGCAAACGTTGACAGACTCCTTAAGAGCGGACCTAAGATTACAGAAGCAACAGGCAAGCTCCAGAGTCTTGATAATATTATTACAGAAGCAGAAAAGCGAATCGATAGTATTACGGCAACAAACACCGGAATTAAAGAGGCTCAGTTAAAGCTTGCTCAATTCAGTAAGGATGTTGATAATAAGTTCGAAACACTTCATCAAATTACAAAGAATGAAGTTAACAAGAATGGTGCTTCACGCGACAAAGGCATTACTCCACAGACAAAAGATGCCATTAAACAGCTTAAGCGTGAAGGCTGGACAATTTCTGAACTTGCAAAACGCTTCAACAGAACTACAACAGAGATTGAACTTTTGCTTGAGTTACCTGATTAATAAAACTATTTAGATAAAAGACATACGGCGGTTGCTTCAACTGCATCGCCTGTACCAACCGGTGGGAGCTTCTCACCGGTTTTTGCTTTAACAAAGACCTGTTCCGGCTGGATCTGGAGTGCACGCGCCACCGACTCAATTACCTGCTGCCGGTATGGAATAAACTTTGGTTTTTCGAGCTTGATTACACAATCAAGATTTTCTATTTTCCAGCCTGCGGCCCGCACTTTTTCCATTACAGTTTCAAGGAGTTTTGCAGAGTCTGCATCTTTCCATTGCGGATCTTCCGGCGGAAAAAAGCTTCCTATGTCGCCAAGACCTGAAGCACCGAGCACAGCATCTGTTATTGCATGAAAGAGCACATCGCCGTCTGAATGGCCGTCTTCTCCTTTTTCAAACGGAAGTACAATGCCTCCAAGTATGAGCGGGCGACCTGCTATAAGTCTGTGAATATCATAACCTAATCCAACACGAATCATAAAGTGCCTCCCTGCTGCAGTGTATCGCCTGCCCCTTTTTCCAGATCTCCGGGATATGTAATTTTAATATTTTTAGGATCGCCTGTAATAAGCTTTACCTGACCGACATATTTTCCCCAGATTTCTGAATCGTCTGTATAATCATGTCCGTCGGAAGCTGCCTTTTTATGAGCCGCAAACAGTTTTTCAAAAACAAAGCCCTGTGGAGTTTGAATTGCAGTAAGCAGGGAACGCTCCAGATGCTTAACAATGAATCCGTTTTCGTTTATTTCTTTTATTGTATCTACAGGCTTTATTCCGGGTGCAGCAGCTTCAAATTCTTTAACACCCTGAATTACAAAGTAAATAAGATTATCTGTAATAAAAGGACGGGCACCATCGTGAATAAGCACATAATCCGGCTGAACTGCTGCTTTATTTATATGCTCCAGCGCGTTTAAAACTGATTTTTGTCTTGTGTAACCGCCCTGAACATATTCAACCTTTTCCTTCATTTCGTCATCGAAATTAAAAAAAGCAGTTAATGCCTCTGCAGCTTCCTGTACTCCATTCATCGGCACAGTAATTATCATATGAGAAATTTCAAAGGGATGTTCTTGATTTTTGGAAGCGTTTTCGAAGGCTTTTACACAGGCAGAAAGAACAGTTCCGTCTCCAAGCGGAAGATATTCCTTTTTAACAGAACCGCCCATTCTTGTAGAAGAACCGGCGGCTGTTATTATGATTGCAATTTTTTTTTGGTCGGAATTAGAAAGCTTCGTCATCCTCGTCAAAATCTCCTTCTGCATCATCCATATCGTCAGAAGCTCCGTCGTCATCATCATCCATATCATCATCACGGCGGCGAGACTTTTCATTTACGTCATCCATCAAATCATCATCTTCATCATCATCAAGCTGGATTGTATGTTTAACGCGAGGAGCGGCTCCAGGAGGTTCAAGCTTTGTATGAATAGTTGCTTCTATTTCTTTTGCAGACTTTCCAAGTGCAAATGAAATTTCATCTTCAAGAAGTTTTTTTGCAGAATCATAAAGCTTGCGTTCAAGAATAGGAAGCTCTTTTACTTTACTGCGGTTATACAGGCAGCGGACAATAGTTGCGATGTCCTTAACAGTGCCCTTTTTAAGAAGATCAAGATTCATCTGGTAGCGCAGTTTCCAATCAGATGTAATCGGTTCAAATTCAGCAGAAAGAAGTTCAAGCGCTTCTTCGGCTTCTTTTTTAGAGACAATCTGACGGATTCCAAGCTCTTCGGCCTTTGCAACAGGAACCATAACGATCATGTCTGATGCTTCAATATAAATCTTGTAATAAAGGTTCATTTCATCTTTGAATTTCTTTTCAAAGATTTCTGTTACGACACCAACGCCCTGACTAGGATAAACTACCTTCTGATCAACCTTAAATTTTGTATCCATATAAAAACATTATATCATAAATTTTGCATTATTTCAAATAATTCACAACTTGTTCAGTAATCAATGGAATGAGCTGCTTTTTACGCGAAACGATGCCCTGCAGGAAGTAGACATCCTGTTCCTGTACCGGGAATGTGATGAACTGGTTGAACTTTTGGTCGCACGACATAAACAGGAGGCTCGACAGGGTTGTGATGTCTGTTACAAGAAGACATGAGAACAAGGCCTTGCGGCTGCGGGCTTCTATTTCCAATTCTTTCAGGAAGTCTGCTTTGCGTTCGAGGACTTCTTTTGTACTGCCTACTTCTATCTGGCTTACTGTGTAGGTTACCTTGCCTTCTGTGTATTCCTTGAGGTCCTGGCGTACAAGCTCTCCGGCATCGCGGCCTGAAATATTGCTGCCTGCAATTAAAATTTCGTTTCCTAGTGTCTTAATATCCAGGTCTGCAATGTTCGAAAGATATTCTGCTGTTTCTCGGTCTACGTCTGTTGTTGTGGCAGACTGAAGGACAAGCGTGTCCGAAAGGATTCCGCAAAGCAAAAGAGGAGCGATGTCTTTTGGAATCGGGATTTTGTATTCGCGGTAGAGGTTTGCAATCTGAGTTGCAGTTGAACCAACAGGACGGTTTATAAATGTAATTGGATTTTTAGTAGGAATAGCGCCGATTCTGTGGTGGTCTACAACTTCCTGAATTGTGTAGTGCTCAATGCCTTCTACTGCCTGCGACATTTCGTTGTGGTCTACAAGAATCACTTCGATGTTAGGCTCTTTCATGAGGTCGTGTTCAGAGATAATTCCAATAACCTTATTGTCGTCATCAACAACAGGAAGATATTTGCAGTGAGCCTGAGAAAGCAGCTCCTTGATTTTTGCAACAGTGTCGTTTATGTGAACAGTTTTAATGTCCAGGTCTCCCATTACGCTTACAGGCATTGAGTATGCAATGAGCATAGAAGTTGGAGAAGTTGAATACGGACTTACAATTACGCTCACGCCGTTCTTTTCTGCAAGGTCGCGGAGTTCTTTGTTTATAACATGGCCCGAAGTTGTGATAAGCAGCTTTACCTTGTGTTCAATACAAATCTTGTGAATGTCTGCGCGGTCAGAAGCAATTACTACAATGTTTTCTGTAGCGTGTGCATCAAGACGGCGTACAAAAGTTTCCGGGCTGGAAGAACCAACGTGAATGGAAGCCTTAAAGTTCTGGTCTGCATCGTCTGCAATTATGATTGGCTGGGCATTCAAAGTTTTTTGAATAAGATTAATTGTTGTAGAAAAGCGGTGCTTTTTTTCGGGATTCAAAATTGTGAGTACGCTCTTTGCAAAGCCTGAATAATGAAGGAGCGAAAGATAATGGCCTTCTTTGTCTACAACAGGCATAACTCGGTTTTCTGATTTTTCCATGCGGGCAATACTTTCCCATACAGAAATATCTTCGGTAACAGTTTCTACATCATACTGCATGAAGTATTTTACTTTTGGAACAAGGTCAGGAAGGTACTCAGGACGAGGCACATTAAACTTTTTGAATATGTAAGCTGTCTGAGGATTTAAGTGTCCGGCGCGGGCTGCCTTATACTGTTCATATCCAAGAAGATTCTTAAGTCGTGCATAACCTACAGCAGAAACAACTGCGTCGGTATCGGGGTTCTTGTGTCCTATGATGTAAACTGTTTTGTTCATTTTATTCAACTCCTGGGGTCCCTGAGCCTGTCGAAGGGTCACCCCTGCCAAATGTTTTCGTCTTTTTTATCTGTTGCAACTGACCATAGGGCGCGTGGCTTTTGAGGGTTCACGCCGCATTTTTCAAAAAGGTCAGGAAGATTTACAAACTCGTAGCCCTGCTCTTTTAGCACAGGCACTGCCCTGTCTACTGCTTCAAGCGTTGCCTTGTTGCCTTCCGTTACGTGAAGGAGGAAAATTGTTCCGTTCTGAGCAGCTTCCATTATATGTTCATAACGGTAATCTGCATCCTTGTCTGGTTCCCAGTCGTTACAGCCGCAGCCGCAGATAAAAGGAACAGAAATATTATCATACATAGTCTGAGACAAATTAAGATATGGCGGGCGGAAAAATGCCGGGCGAACACCTGTAATTTCTGTAATCAAATCGTCGCATTTTTTATATTCGTCTTTGATTTGCTCTGCTGTCATCTGGCCCATAAAGGAATGTGTCCAGGCATGATTCTGAATATCGCAGCCAAGCTCTACAGCACGCAGGATTTCTTTTTTATTTTCCTCTGTGATTTTGTTTCCAATAAGAAAAAAGGAACCCGGCACTCCATGTTTTTCCAGAATATCAAGCATGTCGTTCATAGTCGTGTCACCTGGAATATTGTTTGGTCCATCATCAAAACTTAAACAAAGATATTTACTCATAATTCTTTTACCCCTTCTCCGGCACCACAAGCAAAGAAGTCTCCATTGTAACCGATTTTATTTGTATATTCAGACTGAACGTCCTGTATGAATTGCTCTACGCTATCCTTGTGAACAAGCGCAATTGCACAACCTCCAAAGCCTGCTCCTGTCATGCGTGCCCCCAGGCAGCCTGTTTGTTTTGAAGCAGCTTCTACAAGAGCATCGAGCTCCGGCCCCGTAACTTCGTAATCATTTTTGAGAGAGTCGTGCGAGGCATACAAAAGTTTACCAAGGCCTGCAAGATCATTTGCCTTAAGTGCATCTACAGCGCGCAGAACTCTGTCCATTTCTGTAACACAGTGGCGTACCCGTTTATAGATAACCTGGTCTGTAATGCAGCTGCCCCACTGTTCAAACTGAGCAGGTGTCATTGAGCAGAGGTTCGGGATATTGTGGCCAGCGGCCTTGAGAGCTGCAAGGCCTTGTTCACATTGGCTTCGTCTCTCGTTATATTTTGAATCTGCAAGCTTACGCTGCTTTTTTGTATTCATTACTATAAAGCGGTAATCGCCTAATTCAAGCGGCACATATTCATGTTCAACTTTTGCGCAATCCAAAAGCTCTGCAGTATTTGCACGGGCAGTTGCAATAATGTACTGGTCCATAATTCCACAGTTTACATTCATAAACTCGTGCTCGCTCTGCTGGCCCATAAGAGCAATATCCTTGCGGGAAATGCCAAAATCAAAAGTCTGATTAACAGCCCAGGCAAAGCCGCATTCAAGTGCAGAAGAAGAACTTATACCACCGGCAGCAGGAACATTACTTGCAATTAAAACTTCAAAGCCGCAAGGGAAAGTATAGCCCTGTTTTTTCATGCACGACAAAATGCCGTTTAAAAAGTTTGAGTAATCGTTTGCTTTGTCAAAGGTAAAATTGTCGCTGATGTCAAAGGTAAAGGCGCCCGGAAAAAATAAATCATTATAGATGATTTTTGAATCTTCACGCTTACGGATTGCAACATAAAGATAGCGGTCTATTGCAGCAGGAAAAACCTTGCCGCCGTTGTAATCAATGTGTTCGCCAATAATATTTATGCGGGCTGGAGAAGCAAAAATGCGGGGTGCCTGCCCTGCGCCATATAATCCGATAAACTTTTCTTTTAAGATATCAGGGCTTACGGTAAATTTTTCCATTATCGCAAAATCCTTCCTTCTTTATTCTTAATGCGTTCAGCGTAATCAAAAACATCACGCAGCGGAGTGTCAAATTCCATACCGCCGATATTGAGCTCGCCCGGTTTATTTGGAATAAATTCAACCCAGTGAATATCACTTCCGCTTGTCATAGGAAAATCATAAAGCTTGGCATAATGCTCTGCAAGTTCATTATCTATAGGATGATTTCCGGCATTATAAATTTCAACACCATGAACCTCACGCGGATGAAGATGAATTGCTCGGATGTAATCACGAAGTCTGAATGGATGTGCCTGAATCATAAGACCACCTTCGCGGTTTACTGCATCAAAAACTTCGCGGTGGCGCATAGTTTCAATTTCGGGATGATCATAAAGCCAGTTCTTGTCCAGACCGTAAATAAGGTAATCATCACCGTCAAAGGTCTGCTCTACACCAAAGAAAACCTTGAACTCACGGTCGGTACCTGTAAGCCCATTTTGTTCA
>Ga0310690_10008418_pt1 | contig 13087 bp, 11 predicted proteins | sample AusTroGonzalo_MG_2_FD_207661 | JGI IMG/M metagenome (GOLD analysis project Ga0310690, IMG submission 207661) | Bovine rumen microbial communities from tropical cattle in Woodstock, Queensland, Australia - Gonzalo_04 (v2) (version 2) | ecosystem: Host-associated > Mammals > Digestive system >... | reverse complement strand
AGGCGTTCCACGCCCAGCGGATGCTGGGGCTCAAGGGCGGTATGCTGGTGACCAATCCCATTCCGGCGGAATACGCCATGGATCCCGATGTGATCGACCGCGCCATTGCGCAGGCTCTTGCGGAGAGCAAGGAGCAGGGCGTTCGGGGCAAAGCGACCACACCGTTTTTGCTCTCCCGCGTAAAAGAGATCACCGGCGGCGACAGCCTGGCCTCCAACATCCAACTGGTTTACAATAACGCGGAACTGGCGGCAAAGACCGCCGCGGCGCTTTGCCGGATACAAAAGGAGAAGTAAGAATGTCAGATCTGGAAATCCGCATGCTGTTGGTTTACCTGATAGGCGTCAATATCATGACCTTTTACGCCTTTGGCGCCGATAAGCGCCAGGCGCAGCGAGGCAAACGGCGCGTCCCGGAGCGGGCGCTCTTTCTGCTGGCGTTAGCAGGCGGCAGTCTGGGAGCGGTGTACGGGATGATCGGTTTCCGCCACAAGACGCGTCACTGGCAGTTCCGCGTGGGATTGCCGCTGATATGTCTGGCGCAAGCGGCACTGGCGGTGTGGCTCTGGAAGCAATGAAACAAAAACTGCCGTGAAACGGTTCGTTTCACGGCAGTTTTTTATGTTTGAATGGGCGAGGTGAGGGGAGATCGGGGGGGTGTTCGGCTCTGTCGCGGGGGTTGGTGCGGGGGGCGGTTTGGAGATCAGAGCACCTTGCGACCGTTGATGAATTTGGCGGCGACGTGCCGCTCGTCGGACAAAAACGCCGCCCGCTCGATCCGCTGGCGCGGTGTGCGGGGGTTGAGATCGGACAGGGCGCTGTCGTCGATCACCACCGCGTCAAACCAGAAGCCGGGCTCGAAGCTCCCTGCCTTGCCCCAGAGGGAGCCGCCGCCCTTGGTGGCGAGATAGAACGACTCCTCAAAGGAGAGATAGGTGCGCTTGGCAAAGGGGTCGCCGTTCCGCTCCGCGGTGTGCCAATAGATCCGGGAGGCGTTCACCGCGTCGGTCACGGCGCGGAAGAGATTCAGCGTACTGCCTGCCGCCATGTCGGAGCCAAGACCTACGTGGATGCCGGCGTCCAGATACCGGCGCACCGGCGCGGCATAGCCGGTGGTATGGAAGTTGCTCTGGGGACAGTGCGCCACCCATAAGAGGGCGCGGCGACGCATCAGCGCGAATTCCTCCTCGGTGGGGAACACGCAGTGCGCCTGCACGCTGGGCACCAGAGTACCCAGCATATCGTACCGATCGTACGTCTCACCGTAGCAGCCGGCGTCCGGCTCCAGCGACTTGACCCATTCGATCTCGTCCAGCCCCTCGCTCAAATGGGACTGGGTGGGGACCCGGAACCGGCGGATCAGCGCTTGCAAACCCGCCATACACTCTTGCGTGCAGGAGGGGGTATAACGGGGTGTGATCATGGGTTTGACAAATTCATATCGATCGTGGGTGCGCTCCAGCCAGAGCGCCGTTTCCGCGAGAGATTCCTCCGTGGTTTCCGACAGCCCCTCGATGGAGTTACGATCCATATTCAGCTTTCCCACGTAGGAGACAAATCCCTTTGCCGCCAGCTTTTCCATCAAAAGCTCCGTGGCGGCGCGGTGGATGGTGGCAAAGGTGCAGGTACGGGTAGTGGCGGTGCGGAGGAGATCTTCGGTGAACCGCTCATAGGCGCGCTCAGCGTAGGCAAGGTCGGCATACTGCCGCTCCTCCGGCAGAGAGTACTGCTCAAACCAGCTGCTCCACACGCTTTGGGGCGACATCGCCATACCCAGACCGCGAAAGCCGTACTGGGGCGCGTGCTGGTGGATATCCGCCATGCCGGGAATGATGAGCTTGCCGGTGTAGTCATACACCGGTATCGCCGAGAGCGTTTCAGGCAACGCGTCGTAGACGCCCTCCACCGTCTGACCGCGGCATACCACATAGCCGCCGTCCCGTATTTCAAAGGCCTGGGGCGTGGGCGTGTGCAGGATGGTGCCCTTGAGCGCAAAAATCCTCTCGTCCATACGCGACTCCTTTCCGAAAACCTGTTTTCTGCCTGTATCATACCTGTTTTTTTTCGATCCGTCAACAAAAATCCGTCGATTTATACAAGAAAACTCCCCTGTCAATGCTGAAACAGGGGAGTTTTGCACAGAAATAAAGGGTGTTACAGCACCTTGGCCAGGAAATCCCGCAGACGCGGATCCTTGGGCGCGTCGAAGATTTGGGAAGGCGTGCCCTGCTCGAGGATGGCACCGTTTGCCATAAAGACCACACGGTCCGCCACCTCCCGGGCAAAGCCCATTTCGTGGGTCACCACCACCATGGTCATGCCGTCCTTTGCAAGAGAGCGCATCAGATCCAGCACCTCGCCCACCATTTCCGGATCCAGAGCGGAGGTGGGCTCGTCAAAGAGCATTACTTCCGGCTCCATCGCCAGCGCGCGCACGATGGCGATTCGCTGTTTTTGACCGCCGGAGAGCATATTGGGATACTCGTTCGCTTTATCGGAAAGACCGATCCGCTCCAACAGAGCCATTGCCTGCGCCTGCGCCTGTGACGGCGTTTTCTTTTTCAGATTTACGGGCGCCATGGTGATATTTTGCAGCACCGTTTTGTGGGGGAAGAGGTTGAAATGCTGAAACACCATGCCCATTTTCTGGCGATGGCGGTCGATATTCATCGACGGGTCCGCCAGATTCACGCCGTCAAAGTACACGGCGCCGGAGGTGGGCGTTTCCAGCAGGTTCAGCGACCGGAGCAACGTGGATTTGCCGGAGCCGGACGGCCCGATAATGGCTACCACCTCGCCCCGTCGCACCTCGACGTTGCAATCGTTCAGTGCCAGCACGGCGCCGTCGTTATACGACTTTGTCAGATGCTCCACACGGATGAGAATATCATTACTTATCGCCACGGCGCATCCTCCTTTCGACGGCCTCGATGGCCTTGGAAGCGGGATAGTTGATGCAGAAATAGATCAGCGCCGCCAGCACGTAGGGCGCCAGGGTGATGTAACTGTTGCCGGCAACGGCCTGAGCGGTATACATGATTTCCGCCATGCCAAGCACGGAGCAGATGGAGCTTTCCTTCACCATGGTGACCACCTCATTGGCCAGGGCGGGCAGTACGTTTTTGATTGCCTGCGGCAGCACCACCAGACGCATGCTCTGCCACGCGCTCAAACCGAGGGAGCGCGCTGCCTCCATCTGCCCTTTGTCCACCGCCAGAATGCCGGCGCGGAAGATTTCCGCTACATAGGCGGAGCTGTTCAGCGCCAGTGCCACCACACCCGGGATGAACCGATTGATGGCAATGAATCCGAACAGCAGGATTCTGGGCAGCTCAATGTAATGGAACAGCCCGAAATAGATGATAGAAAGCTGCACCAGCAAAGGCGTGGAGCGGAACAGGGCAATATACGCTCCGGAAATACCCTTAACGAGCCTGTTTTTGCTCAGCCGCATCAGAGCCAGCAGCAGGGCGGGAACCACCGCCAGCAGCACGGACACCACTGCCAGCAGCAGGGTGTATTCAAAGCCGCGCACGAAGGCGGTAGCGTATTTGGGAAGGAATGAAAAATTGAAAAAATTGGTGTTGCCCATGTTGGTAAAGAGGTCATTCCAAGGCATAGACGAAGCATCCTTTCAACAGTTCTGAGTAGCATGCAAGCGTGCAAGGCCGAAGCCCTGCACGCTTGCGATGACAGGCAGGGAATTTATTTCACGTAGCTCATGCCCACATTGCCGTCCAGCACCAGCAGGTCGATGGTGCCGTTCTTCAGCTCTGTGATGAGGGTGGGAACCAGGGACTCCAGCACCATGCCGTTGGCGGCCTCGGGGAACATATCGGCGGCGGCCATGGCCTTGGTAGTGTTCTTCTGGGCACCGATGATCACACTGGCCTGATTGATGTCGTCCGCGGACTGATACTTGTCCAGATTAGCGGTCTTCACCAGAATGACGGGAGGCAGGTCGGTGTAGTAGGGGTCGGAGAAATCGCAGGCCAAGGCGCGCTCCTCGGTCTTCTCGCAGGCGGCCAGCACGATGTCAAAGTCGCCGTTGCTGAGGGAGGTCACCAGATTGTCGAAGTTCATAGACTCGATCTGCAGCTCCATACCCATGGACTCTGCGATGTATTTGCCCACTTCCACATCGATGCCGGCATACTCGGTCATAGCGGCATCGGCGAAGAACTCATAGGGGGGATAGTCGGGGCTGGTGCCCATGACCAGAACGGGCTTACCGCTGTCGGTGCTGGCTTCAGTGCCGCTTGCCTCGGAGGGCACGGAATCGGGCGTATAGGTATCCAGCGCCGCAATCTTATTCTCAATCTCCTTGATTTTGGCGCCGTCGTCGGCGGTCAGCTCAGCGATGGCGGCGTTGATGGCAGGCAGCAGACCCTTGGGGTCGCCCTTCTGCACCAGAACGCGATAGGGTTCGGTTTCTCCCCAGTCCACAACGTTCTCCAGAACGGAAAGGGAATCATCGGTGTTTTTGTCCTCCTCACCGGTCTGCGCGCCACAGGCGACCAGCGCCAGCGCCATGACCAGCGCCAACAGTAATGCGAATACTTTTTTCATCGTTTTCTCCTGCTTTCTTTCAATTTGATGATTTGTATCATGCCGCCGGACTCAGCGCCCGACCTCTTGACGCTGTTTATCATAAACGCCCCACGCATAAAAGTCAACAGAAAAATGAATAAAATTTCACACAAAACGGCGTTTTTGTGAAATATGACAAGACGAAACCTGTCATAGCTGGCGAAATCATGGCATTATCACGGCAATAGTATTCGCATAAATGTATAAATATACAAATATGCGCATAAAAAGTGCGCCCGCGGAAACGGACGCACAGGGAAAACGGGGGCAAACATCAGTCGATGACGCGGCCCGCCCCGATGTAGGCGGCGGCGTAATAGCCCTCATAGAGGGAATTGACGGTCACGCCGCGGCTGGAGCTGGCGTGGATAAAAAGACCGCCGCCCAGATACAGTCCCACGTGGCTGATGCCGCCGCAAGTGTTGAAAAACACCAGATCGCCCGCCTGCCGCTCATAGTCGCTGACGCGGCGGCTGACATAGTACTGATCGGAAGCACCGTGGGGCAGGGAGTAGCCGAAAGGCGCAAAGACCGCCATGGTGAAGCCGGAACAATCCGTGCCGCTTTTACTGCTGCCGCCGTATACATAAGGCGTGCCGGAGAACGTGCGGGCGTAGGCAATGATCTCCTCCTCCACGGCGCCGCTGGCCCAGGTGCCCTCATAGTCGGCATAGACCACCAGACGGCACTGCGCGGCGGGAACGTAGCCGGTGACGCCGGCAAAGGAGACGCGATACCAATCGCCCTCCGCGCCTAAAAGGCGCAAAACCTTGCCGTTGACCGCCGTGCGCAAAGCCGCGCTGTTCCCGTCCGGCTCGGCGTAAAGCGTGGCGCTGTACGCGGTGACCTGCGCGCCGCCGTATTGCAGTGCCAGCGCCGCGTCCGACACCGCCTGCGCCGTCTGCTGTGCCTGTGCGTGTAACAGAGATTGCTGTGCCTGCAGTGTCTGGGTGGACAGCGCCGACAGAGAGAGCGTTTCGCTGCTTTGCAAAAGACCCATGTCGATCGCCATCTGCCAGACGCTATCACCGGAGAGCGCCAGCTCCGCGCCGCCGGACACGCCGGAGAGCGCCAACGTCTGCCGTGCCGCGTCATACCCGCCGCCTTCACCGGCGGCACGGGCGGTGGTGATACAGCACAGCAACACGCCGAATACCAATATAAAGCACTTGAGTTTGTGTGACATACGAAACGATTCCTTTCCGGCGACAAGACACCGTTTTGGGAGAGGTCATCTGTATTATAACACAACGATTTCAAAAAAGCTACAAAAAAATTACAAAATGATAACAAAATTTTCAAAGCGGTAAAAATTTTTGTTCGCGCATATCAGCCAAGCTGTGGCGAATAGAGATGGGAGCATGGAAAACGGCGCGACGCGCCGAAAGAAAGGAGCAGAGAGATGAAACGGTTTATCAGAAGCAACCGCTTTTTGCTGTGTATGCTGGCGGGCATTGTATTGGGGTGCGCCGCCGGCGCCATCTGGCCCGCGGTACGCGACGAAACGGGGGAAGTGACGGCGTTAGGCGCCGCGCATCTGGAATTTTTGGGCACGATCTTTATCAACATGATGTTCTGCGTGGTGGTGCCGCTGGTGTTCTTCTCCATCGCCTCCGCCATCGCCAACATGTCCGGCGCGCGAAGGGCCGGAAAACTGCTGGGCGTGACGGTGGTCACCTTCCTGACGACCGCCGCTATTGCGGGCGTTTTGATGTACGCGGTGTGCCGGATCGTGCCGCCGGTGAGCGGACAGTATACCGCGGTGGCGGGAGAAGTGGGAGACGGAGCGCGTTTGACGGATCTGGTGGTGAACTTTTTCACCAAGCCGGATTTTGCCGAGCTATTCAGCCGCCGCGCTATTTTGCCGCTGATCGTGGCGGCGGTGCTGTTCGGGTTCGGTGTGCAGTTATCCGGTGAGGCGGGACAACGCGTGGGGCGCGCGCTGGCGGAGATCACCGCGTGTATCATGAAAACCGTGCGCATCATCACTTACTACGCACCGGTGGGGTTCTTCGGATTCTTCGCCGCACTGGTGGCGTCCTTCGGCACCCAGCTCATCGGCGATTACGGGCGGACACTATTGATTTATTACGTGCTTTCCTTCGTGTACGTGCTGGTATTTTTCCCGCTGTACGCCCGTTTCGGCGGCGGCAAGGGCGCGGCGCGGCTGATGATGCGAAAGATCTTCCGTCCGGCGGCGATGGCGTTCGGGAGCTGTTCTTCCGTGGCGACGCTGCCCACCAACCGGGAGGTGTCGGAGGAGTCGGGTATCAGCACGGAGGTATCGGATATCGTGCTTCCGCTGGGCGCTACCATGCACATGGACGGTTCCGCCATGTCCGCCATTATCAAGGTGGCGTTCCTCTTCGGCATCTTCGGGCAGGATTTCAGCACGGGCAGAGCCGTTCTGGCGATCCTGGCGGCGGTGTTTTCCTCGGTCGCCATGTCGGGGATCCCCGGCGGAGGCGGGACCGGCGAGCTGGTGATCTGCACGGTGTTCTTTCCGGATAAGCTGGCCATCGCCTATCCCATCGCCGTGGCACTGGGGAATCTGGTGGATCCGCCCGCGACCATGGTCAACGCGGCGGGAGATTATGTGGCGTCCTATATCGTGAGCCGGTTCGTGGATGGAAAAGACTGGCTGCAAAAGCGCCTTGCCGCCAAGAAAGAAACGGAACGCTGAGGCAAGCCAATCTTGACAGATGCAGGGAGTTTTGGTAGGATAATGACAGTTTTACCACCAAAACGCCGGAGAGGAGGTGTCGCCGTGAAAGACGGGCACCGTTCCAGTGAGGATTATCTGGAAGCGATCCTGATGATCCGGGAGAGAAAGGGAAGCTGCCGCAGTATCGACGTGGCGTCCCACCTGGGGTTTTCCAAACCCAGCGTCAGCGTGGCGGTACAAAAACTGGTACAAAGCGGATGCGTGGAACGCTCGGAGGGCGGACAGCTCCAACTGACGGAAAAGGGGCTGGAGATCGCCCGCAGTACGCTGGAAAAGCACCGGTTGCTGACGGACGTTTTCTGCGCGCTGGGCGTGGCGGCGGATACCGCCGAACACGACGCCTGCCTCATCGAACACAGCTTGAGCGAGGAAACGTATGAAAAGCTCCGCGCGTTTTGGGCGCGGCGCGAAGCGTAACGGGTAAAAACGCCGGCTGACCGCCGGCGTTTTTAATATAAAGAGACAGAAGGAAGCACTATGCTGACATTTACACCCATCACCGCGGCGGAGGTGCCGCTGCTGCGGCGCTATTACGAGCGCTGTACCTATCGCCTGTGTGAATATACCGCCGGTACCAAGCTGATGTGGAGCGGGTATCTCCATCCGGCATACGCCGAGGCGCGGGGCTGTTTGATCGTGCGAAACTGCATCGAGGGCGCGTATTGCTTCGATTTGCCGGTGCCGAAAGAGGACGGCGACGTGGACGGCGCGCTCACGGCGCTGGAGGAGTACTGTACCCGGACGGGACTGCGCCCGGTGATCTCCGCGGTGCCGGAGGAGGAAGCGGTACGGCTGGCGCGTCGCTATCCCTGTTTGCAGATGAAAAATCTGCGGACGTGGAAGGACTATCTCTACCGCGCCGACGTGATGGCATCGTTTGCCGGCAGGCATTACAGCGGGCAGCGCAATCATATCCACCGGTTTGAAAAGGAGTATCCGGACGCCTGCTTTGTAGAGCTGACCCCGTCCGATCGGGAGAGATTGGAGCAGTTCTGGGCGGCGTATGAGGGAGAGTTTCACAAGGAGGCGGCGCTGGCACGGCAGGAGCTGACGGAGGCAAAACGTTTGGCGGAGCATCTGGGCGAGGGGTGGCTCACAGGCGGCGCGTTGCGGCAAGGGGAGCGCCTTTTGGCGGTGTGCTTTGCCGAGCAGTGCGGCGACACGCTGGTGATCCACGCGGAAAAAGCGCTTTACTCCTGCCCCGGGGCGTATCCGGCGCTGGTGCGGGCGTTTGCCGCCCATCGGGCGGAGGGCTGTACGTGGATCAATCGGGAGGACGACGCCCGCGACAAGGGGCTGCGCACCTCCAAGCTCCAGTATCTCCCCCAGGAGCTGGGGGCAAAATTCCACGTGACGGTGGGAACGGAGCTGGACGATCTGGCGCGGGTCCCCACGGTCGAAACAGCGCGCCTGACGCTGGGGGAATTGAGGCCGGAGGATCGGAAGGCTTACAACGCCCTGTGTCTGGACGACGAGCGAAACCGCTGGTGGGGTTACGATTATCGGCAGGATCTGCAGGGCGAGCTGACGGAGGATTATTTCCTCACCGTGGCGCGGCAGGATTTCCAAAACCGGCTGGCGGTGAATTTTGCCGTGCGTCTGGAGGGAAAGCTCATCGGTGAGGCGGTGCTCTATCACTTTGACTGGAAGGGCGGCGCGGAATTGGGCTGCCGCATCGCGCCGGAGTATGCCGGCAACGGCTACGGCACCGAGGCGTTTGCCGCCGCCGCCGATTGGGCGCTGTACCGGCTGGGGCTCGCCTGCGTGACGGCAAAGTGCTATCGGGAAAATGTCGCCTCGCACAAAATGCTGGCAAGCTGTATGCGCCCTGCCGGAGAGGACGACACCTTTTATTATTTTACAAAAACCGTATAACACCGTGACGAAGCGCCGCCGGAGGGGAGCCTCCGGCGGCGTCAGCGCGCATAAAACCCCGCGCCGGACCCCATACTAAACAGGAAAAACGCGGGAGGGCGTGGCATGAAACGACTGGATTTTGAAGGGCGCGTGGGGCAACTGGACGAACTGTTGGGAGCCAAGCGCAGTTTTGATATGACATCCCGAACGCTGACGATCGCATCCCGCCGCGCCAAGCTCTGGGTCATCAACGGCTACGCCGACGACGCGGTGCTGGAGCGGATGATCTCCGTATGGCTGACCGCGGCACAGTGGAACGGCGTGCGCACGCTGGAGGAGTTTGTCCGACGGTACGTCAGCGTGGCGGACGTTACGGTGGAGCAGGATAGGGACAGCGCCGTTACGGCGGTGTTTTCCGGCAAGACGCTGCTGGTGATCGAGGGGTTTTGCGGCGGTATTTTGCTGGACGCCAAGCAGATCCCCCTGCGCGCCGTGGAAGAGCCGGACGCCAGCCGCGTGCTTCGGGGCAGTCACGACGGATTCGGGGAGAGCCTGATGCGAAACGCCGCGCTGCTGCGGCGGCGATTGCGGCATCCGGCGCTGACACTGTCGCGGAGGCAGGTGGGAGGACGCACCGGACTGGACGTGGCGGTGTGCTATATGGAGGATTTGGTAGACCGCAAGCTGCTCTCGGAGCTGGATGAGAAGCTGGATCACATTGCCGCCCGGTCTTTATCCATGGGACAGGAGAGTCTTGCCGAGAGCATCTCGCCGGGGCGGTGGTACGACCCGTTTCCCAAGGTGCGCTATACCGAGCGGCCGGACGTGGCGGCGGCGTGTCTGATGGAGGGGAATATTCTGGTGATGGTGGACAACAGCGCCTCCGTTATGATCCTGCCCACCACGATTCTGAGCTTTGCCGAGGAGATCAACGACTATTATTTTCCGCCGGTCATCGGCTCCTATCTGCGGATCTTGCGTTTGATCGTGCTGACGATGACGCTTTTCATTACGCCTATGTGGTATCTGCTGGTGAACGATCCGGCGCACCTGCCCGAGGCGCTGTCTTTTCTGCAGGTGGAGAGCGAATACGCCGTGCCGCTGATCGTACAGCTTTTGCTGGTGGAGTTCATTATCGACATTTTGAAGCTGGCGTCCCTGAATACGCCCAACGCCTTGAGCAATTCCTTCAGCATGCTGGGGGCGCTGATCCTGGGGGATTTCGCAGTGCAGTCCCGCTGGCTGGTGCCGGAGGTGCTGGTCTATATGGCGTTCGTGGCGGTGGCGAATTACGCCCAGCACAGCTACGAGATGGGCTACGCGGTGAAGCTGTGCCGCATCGCGCTGTTGGTGCTGATCTGGCTTCTGGGCTGGTGGGGCTTCGCCCTGGGCGTGGCGGGGATCTTACTGCTTGTCGCCACCACGCCGCCGCTGGTGGGGCGGGGATACCTCTACCCCCTGATCCCCTTTAACGGCAAAGCACTGGCGGCACTGCTCCGCCGCAGACCCATCAGTCGGGAAAATACGTGATTTTTCCCAAAAGCCGCCTTGCGCAAAAGGCGGCTTTGTGCTATGATACCTTTGTATTATAAAAACGGGGGCGCACTATGGCACAGCTTACGGATAAACGGCTCTTTCTGCTGGATATGGACGGCACCATCTATCTGGATGAAACACTCTTTGACAAGGTGCCGGAATTTCTGGTCCGTGTGCGGGAGATCGGCGGCAGATACCTCTTTTTGACCAATAATTCCTCCCGTGGGCTGGAGGGGTATATCGCCAAGATGAAACGGCTGGGGATCGAGACCACCGGCGAGGATTTTCTGACCTCGGTGGACGCCACGGTGCGGCATCTTCGGGCCCATCACGCGGGAAAGAAGTGCTACGTGGCCGGAACGAGGTCATTTTATCAGCAGCTCGTCGCCGCAGGGATCCCGGTGACGGACCGGGTGGAGGACGACGTGGAGATCCTGCTAAACGGCTTTGACACGGAGCTGACGTTCCAAAAGCTGGAGGACGCCTGCATATTACTGCAACGGGGCGTGGAGTGGATCGCCACGAATCCCGACTGGCTCTGCCCCACATGGTACGGCGGCGTGCCGGATTGCGGCAGTGTATGCCAGATGCTTACCAACGCCTGCGGACGAAAGCCGCTGGTGATCGGGAAACCCCAGCCTGCCATGGTGGAGCTGGCGCTGGAGCGCACCGGCTTTAGCGCCGAACAGGCGGTGATCATCGGCGATCGGCTCTATACGGACGTGGCATGCGGCGTCAACGCAGGGATCGACAGTATCTTCGTGCTCTCCGGTGAGGGCGTGATGGAGGATATAGAACGCTATCAGGTACATCCCACGTGGATCTATCCCCATATCAGCCGCGTGTGGGAGGATATGTGTCAGGCGTGAACGGAACGGGAGGACGTGCTATGAAGCTCAACTATCGGCGTACCATCTGCGTTGGCTTTGCTTTTTTTCTCATTTGCGCCTTCTGGCAGGCGTATGACAACACCATTCCGCTGATCCTGACCAACAAATTCGGCATGAGTCAGGGTTGGTCGGGCGTTATTATGGCGCTGGACAACGTGCTGGCGCTGGTACTGCTGCCGCTGTTCGGCGCGATCTCCGACCGGCATAAGGGAAAACACGGGCGGCGCACGCCCTTTATCGTGGTGGGTACGGTGATTGCCGCGGTGGCGCTGGTGGCGCTGTCTTTCGTGGACAGGGCACAGCTTCGCAACATCGCGGATGTGTCCGCCATCGACGATCCCGCCGCGCTGACGATGATCTATGAAAAAGAGGCGGACGCGACGCTTCTGACGCCGGAGGGTGAATCGTTCGTATTGCGCGAACGCTTTACGCAGGAGGATTTCGCCGCCATTACCAGCCAGATCACGGCGGACGGGAAGAGCGTGACCAATCCCGACTATACCAACTACGTGGCGCCGGCACGGCAGGCGTACGCCTGGCAGATCACGGCGGAAAGTCCCGCCACGCTGGTATTTTTCATCGTTCTTTTGCTGGTGGTACTGGTGTCCATGTCCATCTTCCGTTCACCGGCGGTGGCACTGATGCCGGACGTGACGATGAAACCCCTGCGCTCGAAAGGCAACGCCGTCATCAATCTGATGGGGAGCGCCGGCGGGATCCTGGTTTTGGCGTTGGGAATGGTGTTTGCCACCTCGGCGGTGCGCAACAGCTTGATGAGCTATACCGGATACTTCGGCGTGATCGCGCTGGTGATGCTGGTGGCGCTGGCGATCTTCCTGCTGACGGTGCGGGAGGTGCGCTGGGCGCAGGAGATGCAGGCGGACAGCGTGCGTTTCGGCGTGGAGGAGCAGGAGGAGGCCGCGGGCGGGTCCCGAAAGCTCACAAAGGGGGAGCTGCGGTCGCTGCTCTTTATCCTGGCGTCCATCGTGCTGTGGTTTTTCGGCTATAACGCCGTGACCAGCAAGTATTCCGTCTACGCGTCCAACGTGTTGCATAAGGACTATAATCTGACGCTGATCATCGCCCAGGCGGCGGCCATCGCCGCGTATCTGCCGGTGGGTATGGCGGCAGGAAAGATCGGAAGGAAAAAGACGATCCTTGCCGGCGTGGTGATGCTCACCGCCGCCTTTACCACCGCCGCGTTTCTGGACGACCGCAGTCCCACCATGCTGATGAACGCCATGTTCGCGCTGGCGGGGATCGGCTGGGCAACCATCAACGTCAACTCCTTCCCTATGGTGGTGGAGCTGGCAGGCGGCAGTGACGTGGGAAAGTATACCGGCTTTTACTATACCGCCTCCATGGCGGCACAGGTGGCGACGCCTATGCTGTCGGGCTTGCTGATGGACTATCTGGGAATGCGGATCCTGTTCCCCTATGCCGCTATCTTCGTGGCGCTGGCGTTTGTGACCATGTGCTTTGTCCGGCAT
>Ga0310690_10008415_pt1 | contig 13091 bp, 9 predicted proteins | sample AusTroGonzalo_MG_2_FD_207661 | JGI IMG/M metagenome (GOLD analysis project Ga0310690, IMG submission 207661) | Bovine rumen microbial communities from tropical cattle in Woodstock, Queensland, Australia - Gonzalo_04 (v2) (version 2) | ecosystem: Host-associated > Mammals > Digestive system >... | reverse complement strand
GAAATATTTTTGTTATTAAAACAATATTCTAACTCGTTTTGCGTCATTTCCAAATCCTGGTCATCACATCTTTTATAATATCTTCCATAAGCAGAATACGGGTTATCCATACCAATTGCTTCCACTTTAATTACAGATAAATCGCCAAATTTCTCTATAGTTACTTTAGGATTTATAAAAGGCTTTAGATGATTTTTTATCTCATTAACAATGTTCGTAGTTGTGTGTTCACCTATTTGTTGACCGACAACATCTCCATTATTTTTAACGCCAAATAACAAAGTTCCTTCTCCGCTTTTATTCAACATAGACGCAAGAGAAATAACCCCTTCTTTTAATTCACTAATTGTTTTTTTAAACTCTAACTTTTCGCCTTCTTTACCAAGATTCATACTACATTTATCCTTTCTTTATTCTATCATTATTATATCATTTATTCTATCATTTTGTCAATCTGATTTGGTTTTTTTCTAATGTTTTTCATTGCTTCTAATAAAAAAGACTATGACTCAAATATGTCATAATCTTTTTTGGCGTTACGTTTTATTAAATATATTATTAGTTCCCAGCCCGGTTCGTAAGTTTGCAGGCGCATTCAACACCAGTAGTATGTATAGTGGAAACATATTCTTGCTATCTTTTATCTTTCAAATATAGTCCCACCAAGCACTCGATATGCCTTGAAACTACAGTGGTAACATATTCCAAAATGCTTAATACATAAAAAGTATTATTGAAATAATACTTTACATTATTAATTAACTAATCGTAATCCCTTAAAATACAATAATTAGATATAAAGCTATTCTATCTCACAATTATCTACATAAATCTTAGATAATTCAATTATAGTTTTTTCGCTATTATATCTTTCTTTTAATAGTTTTATCGTAGATGTTGGAACCTTTATTTGATAACTAGGTTGTTTTTTATCTTTCGCGATTTTTATTACTGCATCTTCTATAGACAATCCTTCAAAATATTCCGAGTACAAATAATAATTTTTTATCGCTTCTTCAGTATTTTTATATTTCTTATTATGTAAAAATCTCAAAAGATTTGATATGCCAAAAGCAATCATCGCTAATACTAAATAAGTTATTGGCCAAGGTATATATGAATTTAGAGCGTAAACATCACGCCAACCACCATTTGCCTCTCCAATATTAATAGCCATTATATAATAAACAACGGCATAAAATAGTAAAGGAATTAAAGTTAAGAAAGATTTATTAAATTTGACAAAGTGATCGCAGTTAATAAACGTAAAAAGAATTATCGCAATTATAGGATTTATTGTATGCAAGAAAAAATTAGATTTGCTAAACATCGCAACACCGAATCCCTGAGCAGCGCTTATTGCAGTTATAGCGACAAAAAAGGTTATTGCAACACCAGTTACACCTATATATAACAAATCAATGATCCAGTGAGGCAAATGGTATTCGCCTCTTCTTATACCATCGATCTGATAAGAAATGATTAAAAACGCAGCAATAGCAACCAATAAATTTGATAAGGTCGTAAACATTCTTAATGTACCCATTCCTGCTTCGGGAACTACATCCTGATAATAATTGGCGACATTCAAAATAAGGGCGACGACGGATAAAATAACCACAATAACACCCATAGTTATGCCGGCTATACATCTCATCATATTGATTTTGTGTATATTATATATTTTCTTCTCTTTTTTCATTAGAATCACCTTTATTAAATACACATCTAAAGTTAAATTTATTTACGATTAACACTTCTACCATATAGGTAATAAAGCCCATCAATATGATTAGTAACAAATAAACCATCAAATATGGAGTAAACCCTACATTTCTATGGATTTCATTTATCACCGGTATTACCGATACTTCATATGGATTGACATAGAACATATCAATTCCATTTGATACTGGGGTAATAAGAACATTTATTAATATAGCAAGAATAGTATAAACAGATAGTATTACTAAACTTTTGAGAAAAGAATAAATATTTAATCTTTTCCTATTCCAAGTTACAATGAAAACTCCTAATAGTACTTGAATACCGTGATGAATCATTGTTTGAATGTTGGTATAAAGTAAAGTTGACATAACTATACTGTTGAATAATATAACTATTACTCCACCAAATAGTGAAAATATTGCCATAAACCAACTTAAAGAGTCGTATAGAAATGATGCTTTTTCTCTCTTAACAAAAATCAAAACTGGGGCAATATAATATATTAGTGAACACAAATGAAATGGCAAATCATAAAAACTATATTTAAAGTATGATGGGCTGCCATAAACAAAACTTTTAACTATTTGTTTAATACTTTCCATAATTAAACATATGATCCAGCAGATTAGGATTATTTTTTTATATGTCTTTTCACTACAATTTTTAAATCTTATAGAAATAAAAACTGTCATTGAAACAATTATTACTAAAAATACAATATGAAACAAAGAAAAAAGACCCGGTTCTTCTACTTGATATTGAAAGAAATGAATTAATTTATCCATTTTTATCTCCTTTTCAAACAGCATATAGTACATCAAACATCGTTATAAAACTCTATTCCACCAAGAACTGTGTCGAAATTAGGATTCCTGCTCAGTTGCTTGATTTTTCTTCAGTATTTTTTTCTTTTTAATCATACACAATAAATCACTTAAGAATATTGATGTAATGAGAACAACAATTCCTAATATAAATAATAAATAGTAAGGAAATTCTATTTCTAATAAATAACAGAAGATTGAATCAATAAAACCAATAATACACCAATGTATGAAATATATAGGTGTAATATTCTTACAAACTTTTGTAAACCAATACTCTTTATTAATATCTTTCTTTCTCAATAAAAAATAAAACATTGATAATAAAAAGAAATCAATTGATAAAAACCCAATATCCTCTAAAAAACTACAAGCATAATACCAGTTTTCTTTTGTCAGAAAGTAAAAACCGAAAATCGAGGTGAGGGTTATATATATTGTTAAGATAACCGATGATGCTATTAATATATATCGGTAAAGTTTGTCTTTATTATTAGTTTTTTTCAATAATTCACCAAACATAAGTCCAACACAAACAAAGATATACCAGTTAAAAAAGACAAAGCAAGATTCATCTTTTGTAGTTGTAAAGAAGAAACCCATGAAATAATTAAAAGTCCAATCGTAATGAAGAACAAACGCTAAAGGGCCCCCAATAATAGATAAAATAATTCCAATTAATAAGATATGAATAGTTTTTAACTTTAATAATCTAAAAAGCCCTGTAACGATTAGCGCTAACCCAGCGAAATCTAAAATATCATGGCAAGTTAAGGCAAGCACAGTATCACTAATGAACTCCCCTTCGATTATTGAAAGTCCTATAGCATAAATGCCATAACGGAAAAAATTAAGAATATAGCTTAAAAGTAGTAAACAAATTCCTCTTTTTATAAGATGAGTTGGAGATTGATTTCTTGAAAAAATAACACCAACTCCCATCGCAAACATAAAAGCATGAGCAACACCTAAATAAGATCCAAAGATATCATCGGCAAGAACAAAAACAAAGTCATCTTCATAACCTTCAGTATGACTAGCAATCCTAATAACAATATGGCACAATGACATAAACACTAAAGATATAGCTTTTAATAAATCAAGGTTTTGCAACCGTATTTGTTTGTTGTCCATTTCTTTTTCTCACTTTCATTTGATAATGAAACATATTTTTAATATATATTATCGATTATGTACTCGTGGATGAGTGATTTCGATATTAATTTACACAAAAAATCTACCTATCTCCTAATCATATTATTTTTATTAGATCTGTTTTCTAACGTTTGTCAAGGCAGCAAATCGTTTTTACATGACGTGTAAGAGGAAACATATCTATCGATTTATCTCCATAAACTTGTTTTATGCGTCTTTCTCTTCATAAGGCTTATTCCACGAGCCTATCTCTATCAAATTACCTTCAGGGTCAGCAATATAGCAAGTGCGCTGTCCCCAAGGCTCAAGTTCTGGTTCCAACACAGGGGAAGCTCCATTTTCCACAGCATTTTTGAAAGCAGCATCAACCTCTTCAAATGTGTCAACATAAAGAGCTAATTCAAAATGCCCGTTCAATCCTTTGATATAATCATACCTGCGATTTGTCATCTTCTCAAAATCTTTTCTGCCATATAGTAGAAACAAAGAACCGTCTTTCACAAGATAAACGTTTGAAGTGTTCTCTGCTTCTTTAATCTCAAAGCCAAGAACATCTCTATAAAACCGAATCATTTTCGCCATATCCTCAACAAACAGTCCAAAGCCATCTAATCTCATAAGCTACCTCCTATTAATTTCCGATTTTGTCTATTTTCTTAACATCAACACGATTGATTCAACCCCATTAGTCATACAGAACATATCAACTAAACTAATATCTTTAATATCGTAATAATCTTTTAATATTCCTAAATCTCTTGCTAGGGTTGCAGGATTGCATGATACGTATATTATCTTTTTAATATTAGCATTGATAATTGATCTTAATACTTTTTCTTCAATTCCCTTTCTAGGTGGATCAACCACAATGCAATCGATGTTTTTATCAATAAAATCATCGATTAGATCTTCAACTTTGCCTACATAAAAACTAGCATTAGTTATATTATTTAATACTGCATTATTTTTAGCATCTTTAATTGCTTCTTTTACAATCTCAATGCCATATACATGCTTTACTCTTTTAGCTAAGCATAAACTTATTGATCCTACTCCACAATAAGCATCAATTACATTCATATTACTAGCATCACTTCCTAAATTATCTAATACTAGTGAATATAACTTCTCAGTTTGACTTCTATTGATTTGGAAGAATGACTTATGTGAAATCTTAAATTTTAGGCCTAATATTTCATCTACAATTTCATCTTTACCATATAAGCATATAGAATTCGAGCCAAGTATAACATTGTTATGCATCGTATTTATATTTTTAACTATACTAATAACATTACTAAATTTATTAACGATTTTACTAACTAATGCTTCTTCATTAGTTATTTTTTCTTTATAAGTTACTAAAACAACCATTAGTTCGCCCTTATTATTTTCTCTAACTAATATATGGCGAATTTCACCAGTTTTCTCTATTTCGTTGTAACTAGTTATTTTTAATTCGTTACAAACATTTTTAACAAAATTAATAACCTTAGTAACATTATCACTTTGGGTTAAGCATTCTTCAATTGCTACTACATCATGGCTATCTTTTTGGTAATAACCAAATACTAGTTTGCCTTTATCAGTTGTTCCTGCTGGCATTTGAATCTTATTACGGTATGCAGATGGGTTTTCCATGCCATAAATCTTAGTAGCAAGATAGTCAATCTTACCAATCTTTTTAAGCGTTTCATTAAATGCTGCTAGTTTTAAGTTTAGGCCCGCTTCATAATTCATATGAAGTAAGCTGCAACCTCCGCATAAATCAAAATATAGGCATAATGGTTTAATGCGATTTGGAGATGGCTTAATTACTTCTAATAATTTAGCAACGGCATAACTCTTAGTAACCTTTGTAATTCTAGCTTTTACTGTCTCGCCCGTAATTGCCCCTTCTACAAATACTACTAAATCATCTACTTTTGCTACACCTAGGCTTTCATAATTTTGGCCAATTATATTAAGTTGAACGATTTGTTTTACATTAACCATAATGCCTCCAAAAAAAGCGGTAACTTTGCTAAACAAAAATTACCGCTTTTATTTTAATTCATATTATAACTATTTTAATTCAGCAAAGTATTTAATAGTTCTAACCATTTGGCTAGTATATGAGTTTTCATTGTCATACCAAGAAACAACTTGAACTTCATATAAATCATCAGCGATCTTAGCAACCATAGTTTGAGTTGCATCGAATAAAGAACCAAATCTCATACCGATTACATCGCTTGAAACGATTTGATCTTCATTGTATCCGAATGATTCGTTAGCTTGTGCTTTCATAGCAGCGTTGATTGCTTCTTTAGTAATGTCTTTACCTTTAACTACTGCAGTTAAAATAGTTGTAGAACCTGTAACTACTGGAACACGTTGTGCAGAACCGATTAGTTTACCGTTTAATTCAGGGATTACTAGACCGATTGCTTTTGCAGCACCAGTTGAGTTAGGAACGATGTTAGCAGCGCCAGCTCTAGCTCTTCTTAAATCGCCTTTACGATGTGGTCCATCAAGGATCATTTGGTCACCAGTGTATGCATGGATTGTAGACATGATACCAGATTGAACAGGTGCGAAATCATTTAGAGCTTTAGCCATAGGAGCTAAGCAGTTAGTTGTGCATGATGCAGCAGAAATAATATTATCTTCAGGTGTTAAAGTGCCTTCATTTACACCGAATACGATAGTTGGTAGATCATTTCCAGCAGGAGCTGAAATAACAACCTTCTTAGCGCCAGCATCAATATGAGCTTGAGACTTAGCTTTAGAAGTGTAGAAACCAGTACATTCTAATACAACATCTACATCAAGTTCACCCCATGGTAAATCTTGAGCTTTAGGCATTGCATAGATAGTGATTTCTTTTCCATCAACTGTGATAGAACCAGGAGTAACAACTGTCTTACCATCTTCTGCGAAAACAGGTTCTTTAGAAGAAACAGTGTGTAAACCTTCTCCGATGTGACCAGCATATCCACCTTGAGCAGTGTCATACTTTAATAAATTTGCAAGCATTGCAGGGCTTGTTAAGTCGTTGATAGCAACAACTTCATAACCTTCAGCACCAAACATTTGTCTGAAAGCTAAACGACCGATACGGCCAAAACCATTAATAGCTACTTTTACAGCCATAATTAATAAATCCTCCCTTTGGTTTATTTTATTTTTCCATAACGATTATACTACAATATTTATAATTAATCAATAAAACAACTTATTATTTTAAGCTTGGTTTACCGTTTTCATTTGAATTCTTTTAGTGCTTCTAAATAGCTATTAACACCTTTACCAATAATTGTTTTAGCGCAAACATCGCTAATAACTAAATTAGCTCTAAAAGGTTCACGGTTTAAGACATCAGAAATATGCACTTCTACTGCCTTAACATTGATTGATGCGATTGCATCGCGAATCGCATATGATGTATGGCTATAAGCACCGGGATTGATAATGATACCATCAAACTTATTGTGAGCTTTTTGGATGTAATCAATTATCTTACCTTCGTAATTTGATTGAACGCATTTTACTTTAATGTTATTTGCTTTAGCTTCAAGTTTAATTAGCTTGATTAGATCTTTATAAGTAGTTTTACCATAAATATCTACTTCTCTAATACCTAACATATTGATACTAGGTCCGTTGATTACTAATACTTTTTTCATATCTTACCTCTTTTATCCTCTACCATTATACAATAAAATGATAAAAAGTGTAAGATAAACATCTTACACTTAAAATCTAATTTCTTCTTCCCATGATTATCGCTACAATATAAAGTACACGAATGTATAACCAAATAATTGTAAATACTAATCCGAATGAAGAATACCATTCAAATTCTTTGCTCATGCCACCTTCAACCGCAATTCTTATTTGTTCCATATCGCTAAATAAGAATAGTACTGCTAAGAATACCATAACGATTGATGTGAATAATGATAAGCCAAAGTTATCGCCGCTAATTGTAATTAAGCCAAATAAGCTTAAGATGTAGCTAATAAACCAACCAATTAATAAACTCATTGAGAATATTAATAAGAATCTAATAAATGCTTTAGTTACTTTAACTAAACCAGTTAAATAGAATACTGCTACAACCATTACACAAGCAATTGTAGAGATTAATGCTACTCCTACTACGCCTGGAATTACTAATTCTAGGATTAGTGAAAGCAATCCTACAATCATACCTTCACATAGACAGTATACCGTGCCAGCGTACTTTGCAGCGCGTGGTGCCATCATGGCTATCATTGAAGAAATAAAGCCAACTACGAAAGCGCCAATTAAAAATGCTACACCAAGACTAGGATTTAAAACCATTAATAAGATACCAAGGCCAGCACCAACTAGTACCATTGAAATATAATATAATGTTTTAAATGCTACTCCTTTATATGTGCATACACGAGTATCGCTAAATTCCTGCTTTCTAGCTGCGCTAAATACAGGATTTGAATTACGCATAATAATCACCTCTTTAGTAAATTATACCTTTGCACGTCATTAAATGCAAAGGTATAACATTTTATTTAAGATATTTTTAATTAAAATAGTCCAAATGAATTATCTTCATCATCAGCTAAATCACCAAATGCACCAAGTTCATCTAATTTATCAAGTTGAGTTGAGTTAATCTTTGTTCTATTTAGTACATCTTTCTTTGATGTAAATGGCTTCTTATTTCGCTCTTCTACAATTGATTCAGCTGTTGCTCCACCTAGTGAGTCTAAGGCACTAAATGGAATTAATAGGCTATTATCTTCTTTATTAACAATAAAGTCATAAGCAGCTGAATTATTAATATCGATTTGTTTAAACTTAACACCTCTTGCGCTAGCTTCTAATACTAATTGTAAGCAGTTAAGAACATCTTGGTCTTTATTAGTTGATGTCTTCATTTGTACTTTGTTTTGTAAATCACGAATTGCGATTTGAATTCGATCTTTACCGCCGGCCATTGCTTCAATATCAAAGGCTTTAGCGCGTCTTGAGAAGAAAGCAGAATAATAGTAAAGTGGCTTATAAACTTTGAACCAACCAATTCTTAAAGCCATGATAACATACGCTGTAGCATGGGCTTTAGGGAACATGTACTTAATAAGTTTACATGATTCAATATACCATTTAGGTACACCATATGATAACATTTCCCTTTCGTAATCAGTTGATACGCCTTTACCTTTTCTTACTTTTTCCATAATCTTAAAGGCATCACTTGATGGAACATTCTTTGATACTAAATAAACCATAATGTCATCACGACATCCGATTAATTCTTTAAATGGAATTGCCGGGAATCCTTCTTTCCTACCGTGTAAGAAATCACGAGCATTACCATTCCATACGTCAGTACCATGACTTAATCCCGATATCTTTAGTAAATCCGCATAAGTCTTTGGTGCTGCTTCTCTTAACATGTCTTTGGCTAGTTTTGTACCAAATTCAGGAATACCAGTTGTACCGATGTCTTCTCCATCTACATCACTAGGAGCTATACCTAGTGAGTCCACTGAATTAAATAATCTAAAGACAGCAGGATCCAAAATTGGAATATCTTCTACCGTACTAAAATCAAATTCTTCTGGATGAGCATGAACGCAATCCATCAAGAACTTAATCATGGTTGGATCATCATGACCAAGAATATCAAGTTTTAATAAATTCTTTTCGAACTTATGATAATCAAAGTGGGTAGTTCTCCAAGTTGATGTCATATCATCAGCTGGGAACTGTACTGGAATGATATCGGTAAATTCAATTTCTTTAGGTAATACTACGATTCCGCCTGGATGTTGGCTGGTAGATCTTTTAACGCCTGATATTTTATCGGCAAGCAGTGTAATCTCGGCTTGACGGGCGATTTCACCTTGGCGTTCGAAATAATTACGAACATATCCATATGCCGTCTTATCGGCGATTGTTAAGATAGTTCCGGCACGGAAGGCATGGTCATTACCAAACATCGTTCTACAGAATTCATGAGCTTTAGCTTGGAATTCACCTGAGAAGTTAAGGTCAATATCTGGTACCTTAACATCGGTTTTACTACCTAAGAATGTTTCAAAAGGAATATCTACACCATTTCGTTTCAATGGTTTTCCGCAGACTGGACATACTGCTTCTTCTAGATCAAAACCAGTATCAGCTTCTTGTAATGCTTTCTCAAACATTAATTGTTCTTCGCTACGCTCATAAATCTTCTTTTCTTCATCGCTATATTTAATAGCTACGAAATGACAATGAGGACAGTAATAATGTGGAGGCAAAGCATTAACTTCGGTAATGTTCATGAATGTAGCAACGATACTGCTACCTACACTACCACGGCTACCAACTACATAGCCAGAGTCTGTAGAATACTTAACTAGTAGGTGCGAAATATAATAAATTGAAGCATATCCTTTTCCTAAGATTACTGATAATTCTTTTTCAATTCGATCTTCAATAAATTTAGGAAGTGGATCACCATAAATCTTCTTCGCATTAGCGTATGTCATTTCCCTAACGCCACCTTCAAATGATGGTACGCCATTATCTTTAAGCATATCATCTTTAGGTGTGAACAAATCTTGAGGGAATAATGAATATGAAGAAATCATATCAGCTATTTTATTAGTATTTGTAACTACTACTTCATATGCTAAATCATCGCCTAAGAACTTAAATTCGTTAAGCATCTCTTCGGTATTCATAAAATGCATTGAAGGAACATTTTCAATAATGTCTTTAAGTGGATGGACACCACCACCGATTTGTGGAGCATCGATATAAATCTTTCTTAACAACAAATCTTCTTTCTTTAAGTGGTGAACATTACCAGTAGCTACAACTATTTTACCTAACTCTTTAGCTGCTTTAATGATCTTTTTAATCGTATCTTCGATAAATCCGTATACGGCTTTATCTTGATAACGATGAACTAATACTGAACAAATACTAACAGGTTGGATTTCTATATAATCATAAAATTCCATAACCTTTAATAATTCTTCATAACTCTTAGTATAAGCAGTATCAAATACTTCACCTTCAATACAACCAGAACCAATTAATAATCCTTCACGATGGGCTTCTAAGAAACTCTTTAAAACCATTGGTTTTTTATGGAAATGAGTTGTATGTGAATCTGATACTATTTCATATAAGTTCTTACGACCGATTTCATTTTTAGAAAGAATCGTAAAATGCGTTGGATAAGCTAACTCAAATGCTGCTTCTAAGTCGATACATTTATTTATTTCATCATAGAAATTAATATGTGATTCATATAAATCACTTAGCATCTTAATGAAGCAGTAAGCGGTAGCTTTAGCATCATTAATCGCACGGTGATGTTGAAGAAGCTCTACATCGAAGTATTGACATAATGCTTTTAAGTTAAACTTCTTTAATCTTGTACCATGACCATATCTAACTTTTGCTAATTGTAGTGTATCAATTGAAGGTGTATCACTAGCTTCAATGCCTAGTCGCTTTAATCCTTGGAACAAATGCGAATTGTCAAATGTCGCATTGTGAGCAACAAGGATACAGCCTTTAAAGAAATCATAAAAGGCTGGTAATACTTCATCTACACTTGGTGCATTTCTAACATCATCATTAGTGATACTAGTTAATTCGGTAATTTGTCTACCAATTTCACGTTTTGGTTTTACGAATGTAGAAAACTCATCAATGATTTGACCATTTCTAACTTTCGCAGCAGCTACTTCAATAATCTCATTATAGTTACTTGAAAAACCAGTAGTTTCTAAGTCGTATACTACAAAGGTTGCGTCTCTTAAATCTAAGTTAATAGTCTTATCGCTTTCATTTAAAGCGATTTTATATTTATCTTCATCAACTAATTCACCTTCTAAACCAAAGATTGGTAAGATTCCGGCTTTAGTACATTGCTCGTATAGATCAGGAAAAGCGTGAATATTATGCATATCAGTTAATGCTACAGCGCGATGACCAAAGTCAGCAGCTGTAGAAACATAATCAGCGATATCCATAACGCTATCTTGCACACTCATCTTTGAGTGAGCATGTAGTTCTACTCTTTTAACTGGCGCTAAATCAACAGGTTTAGCTTCCACTTCATTTGCATCATTAATAATCATTAAGTCAGTGATATTGAATACAATATCTCTAACATATTGATCATATGATAAAAATCCACTACATTTAACTCTTACACCAGCAACTGCTTTTTCTTTATAATATTGTTCATTTCCTTCAATCTTTAAGTTAATGAAAGTTTTAATAACAATTGCATGATCTCCTTCTACTAATGTAGCTTGGTAAATCATAAATCTGCGATCATCAGTCTTTGAATTTCTTTCAATGACTTCTGATTTTAAAATCTTACCTTCAATAGCAATCTCTTGATTGCCATTCTTTTGATTATATTCAACTAAATCAGCTTGACTAGAAGGTAGATTAGCAAGTGGAGTAGATGGTCTATTAATAGCTGCCTTCTGTTTAGGTGGCTTAATATATTTCTTTTTCTTAGTATCATAATCATCAGTTGCTTCAGTAGTTGAAGAATCATACTGCGATTGTTGACGAAGAGCATCCGCATTTGCTCTTTTATTATTTTCTTCAATAATATTAAGGATAGGTGTCTCAAAAGCACTAGCAACTGCTTCAACTTCTGCTTTAATGCCAAGAACTTTAAAGTAATTATTGATACCTTCAATAATTCCCGACAACACTTCTACTTCATCATTATTAGCAACAAATATTGAAACTTTATTCTTTTCAAAAGTTTTATTCATTTCGTTAACAATTGCATAACGATGTTGAGAATCTTCTAAAGAATTAATTGTGTAATTAAAATAATCACTCAATGCTTCGTTAGAAATTGCTGGATTATCATAATGAACAACTAACTTTGTTCCCTTAAAGCCTTCTTCTAAAAAGTATTTATCAACTGCCTTCTCTACAATCAATAAATTTTGAATACTTAATACATTAGGGAAATGCAAAGTGACGGTAGCAATCATCGTATTTCTAAAAACGTGAATATCTTCTAATTGTCCATCAAATAATTCAGGAGTAATCTCCACATTTGATCTTTTTAAAATGTCTAAATACAATTGTAATTGATTGTCTTGCATTTATTTCACCATACCTTCGTAAAAGCATTATAACATAATTAGAGGTCATATAAAAGGACAATTTAAAAAAGAATTAATTAAAAGCGACTATCAATGATAGTCGCCAATTGGTTATCTTCTAAACAACTTATTCCAAGTTGATTTAACAAATTCAAATACTCTCTTAATTCCTTTTTCATATACAATATCGCTAAAGAAATGACCTATTTTTGTAAATGTGCGCGTAAAGAAATTACCAATCTTTACATACCATTTAACCTTAACGATTTCG
>Ga0310690_10008414_pt1 | contig 13092 bp, 10 predicted proteins | sample AusTroGonzalo_MG_2_FD_207661 | JGI IMG/M metagenome (GOLD analysis project Ga0310690, IMG submission 207661) | Bovine rumen microbial communities from tropical cattle in Woodstock, Queensland, Australia - Gonzalo_04 (v2) (version 2) | ecosystem: Host-associated > Mammals > Digestive system >... | reverse complement strand
CTGCCCACACAAGAACCATGATCGTTTCCTTATTATTGATGACTCCGTCTATCTGCTTGGTGCGAGTGTAAAGGACATGGGTAATGGCTTATGTGCTGTCACTAAGTTGCAGACATTACCAGAGACTATACTTGGAATGTTGAAATGAGAAAATCATAAACGGCAAATTCGCCGTTATCATAATGACCAGCACCTTGTTTCGAGGATTGCAGCGCCACACTTTGCACCTTTAGGTCAAAGAACTGTTTTTCGCGTTTATAAAGGCCTATGTTTAGGCACTATCTATTAAATAATGTGTAAATTTGTGGCAAATCGTTATTAATATCAGAAATTAATCGTAAATTTGTAGCCTAATAAGGCGTGTAGGCTCGTAGAGCCAGATGATGCGCTGTTAATTTAAAACGAAGTTGAAGTGAAAATTGAGATAAAGTCAAAGAGAGTACGAGCTGTCGTAGACGAGCTGAAAGACCAGTACATGGAGGCAGACAAGAATTGCCGTCCGTGGATTATTGGTTTCTCGGGCGGCAAAGACTCAACGGTGCTCTTAATGCTCACTTGGATTGCAATGCAGGAGCTGCGTGACGAAGGCACAGAGTTGCACCGTCGTGTTTATGTTGTTTGCAATGATACGATGGTGGAGAACCCTGTCATCGAAGAATATGTTACTACAGTTTTGTTCGAAATCGGCAAGGCGGCTCAGGAGCAGCACCTTCCTGTGCAGGTGGTGACTACCACCCCACAACTGGAAGATACGTTCTGGAGTTGCGTCATTGGCAAAGGCTACCCTGTTCCCAACAATGCTTTCCGCTTCTGCACGGAAAAGATGAAGATTAAGCCCACTTCGAAGTTCATCACAGATCAGGTGGTGGCAGATGGTGAAGCCATTGTTTTGGTGGGTACTCGTCTGACGGAAAGCCAGCAGCGTGAACGCTCTATCAAACGACATGAGATAAAGGGCCATCGCCTTTCAAAGCATCCTCTGAACCCCAACACCTTCACTTATGCACCTATTAAGGAGCTGATGCTTGAAGAGGTTTGGTGGGTCATCAATGCTATCCCTTCACCTTGGGGCTTCGACAACGAAATTCTGTACAAGATTTATATGGATGCTTCTGCTGATGACTACGAATGTCCTACTGTGGTGACAGATGATAGCCATCGCTCTTGCGGACAGAGCCGCTTTGGTTGCTGGATTTGTACTGTGGTAAAGGAAGACAAGTCGATGTCATCGTTGATACAGAATGGTGTTTCATGGATGCAGCCTCTCTTGGATTTTCGCAACAAACTGGTAGAGAACAGAAATGTTTCTGAACTTCGCTGTTCTACACGCCGTAACGGACAAGCTGCCGTTGACAGTACAGGTCACAACCTGGGAAACTATACGATGGAATATCGAATAGAAATGCTGAGAGACCTGCTGAAAGTTCAGAAGATAGTTCAGGAGGAGCATTCAAGTGTCCGTTTGATTACAAGTCAGGAACTGATAGCTATTCAGGTTATCTGGTTCCGTGATGGCAACTTCTCTACGACAGTAAACGACATCTATAACGAGATATACGGCTACAGCATCCCCAACTTGGAGATAGGTTTGCAGGAAAGGCTTATACTGGAGCGTTCTTGCAAAGACCCAAGTCACTTCCAATTGATTCAGGAACTCTTGGCCCTGCAAAAGAGCAAGGTTCTGCTGATGAGGAAGTATGGTTTGCAAAATGATTTGGATGAGCAGCTTGACCGCTATGTGAAGAAAGGAGGTGAAGCATGCTGATTAATAAAATCATCCTGAATAACTATCGCCTTTACGAAGGAGAAAACACCATAAGTTTCAACTTCGACGAAAGCAAGAACATCCATCTGGTATGTGGTGAAAATGGCTTTGGCAAAACCACATTCCTCCATTCTTTACTGTGGTGTCTGTATGGACGCTTCGTTGGCGATATTCCTGTTTCAGGGCAAGACTCAAGCAACTATACTGCTACTCAAAAGGGCAATCTGAACCTGAGTGCTGCCAGACGTTACGAAGAGATGGCATCTCCTGAAGCCATAGCTGCCATTAAGAAAAACGGCTACACTGGCTATGAGGAGATACAGAAAGACAGCATCTGTAGTGTCACCATTTGCTTCACAGAAGTTGGCATCCCTTCAATCCCTTGCCGCAATATTTCTGTAAAACGCAGTTATGATGCACTACTCCAGAAAGAGGATGTTGAGATTCTGATAGATGGTAATCGCAATGAGTTAACGGAAGAGATTGGGCCAGATGTATTCATCAATGACTTCATTCTGAATAAAGATATTGCCAGTCTTTTCTTCTTTGACTCAGAGGAAATCGTATCACTGGCAGAAACCAGCACTATTGCAGAACGCCGTAAATTGAGTCAGGCATACGAAGAGGTGCTTGGTATCAGGAAATACGAGGAACTGAAAACCAACCTTGAGAGCCTGAGATTGCGTTATCGCAAGAAGTCGAAAGATTTGACCCTAAGAGACAAACTTGAATCTCTGGAAGCAGAAAGAGATGCAAAGCGGCAAGAAGCCCTGGATTTGGAATCTACCATTGAACAGATGCAGGCCTCTATGGATGCTTTGCGAGAAGAAAACGAGCAACTTCAAACAAAGCTGTCTCGTGAAGGAAGCAGCGTGAAGACAGAAGAACTGCAAAGAGTGAAGGCTGTGATAGAGCATTGTAAACAGGAAGATGCCAGAATGAAGAATGCCATCAAGCAATTTATCGACTATGCTCCGTTTGCAGTTGCCGGCAATGTGTTCAGCCAAGCCTACCAACTTGCAAAGGCAGATCACAACACCACTGCTATTAACAATGCAGCGGTAGCTCAGAATTGTGTGCTTGATGCGCTAAGTAGTGACATGGTGCAACTCCTAAGCTCTATGCCTTTGAAGAAGAAAGAAACAGAAGAGGCTCAGAAAAAACTGGAAAGCATCATTGCAAAATATCGCGGCGGCACCTCAAACAGAGAAATACGCCTGAATATCTCTGACGAGGATTTTGCAGAAATCGAAGCCGTTTACAATAGCTTGACAACAACCTACAAGTTGGAATTTTCCACCCTTGCTGAGGCTTATCGCAAAAACAGGATTACCCTGGAACGTAATGCCAGACGTTTGGCAAACATTCAGAGCAAGGAAAGCGATGAAGTGGTAAAGGCTCTTCGCGATAAGAAAAATGAAATCGAACAAAAGATTAAAGACACAGATGAGCAACTTCGCCAGAACCACGTTAAGACTGGTGAGCTGAAACTGACATTGGAATCTTTGAATAAGCAGATTAAGGAACTGAGCCGTAAGGTAAGTGTCGATGATGCAGACGAAGAGAAAGACAAAGTTGCCAGTGAACTAATCGGCGAACTTGACACCTTCCTGTTCTCGTTGAAGGAAACCAAGAAGTCATCGTTGGAGCTGAGAATCAGAAATGCCCTCAATACCTTGATGCATAAGGAAGATTTCATAGGACGTGTGGAGGTTGAGTTGGAAGATGGCTCAATGGATATAAAGCTATATTCGCCAAACGGATTTGAGATAGACAAGATGCTCCTTTCCAAGGGCGAAAAGCAGCTGTATGCAACATCTGTGCTAAAGGCACTAGTGGATGAAAGTGGAATCCAGTTCCCCGTATTCATCGATAGTCCTTTGCAGAAGTTCGACAAGAGCCACGCCTCGAAGATAATCACAGTGTTCTATCCTTCTATTTCTAAGCAGGTCATCCTGTTCCCATTGCTTCACAAGGAGCTGACGGCAACAGAGTATGAAATGCTGAAACCCTATGTTGAGAATGCCGTTGTCATTTCTAACGACACGGTACGTTCTACATTCAAGAAGGTGAACACTGACAAATTAATGAATTGACGTATGAGCATAATGATAGCACAAATAAAGACCAGCTCTGAAAACAGGGAGCGAGTGCAAAGACTGACACGCAAGTTTGGTCTTGGCGCTGAAAACGTGATAGCACGTATCGCCATTGCATACTCCCTGAAAAGTGGGCAGAGGTTTTCACCAACAGAAGTGAAGGATGCTGGCGGCAAAGAGTATAGCAGAAGTGTGCTTTTCGGCAACCTATATCCTCTTTACCTTGCCATGATATGCTCACACTATGGCATAAAAAGTACAGATAAAGACCTGGCCCGCTATTTCAAGATGCACTTGGATGACGGGTTGGAGCTGATAGATAAAGACGTGAAAGACAACCCCAATTTGGTGGGATTCGACTATTTGTTTGATAAGATAGAAGAAGGATTGAAGGAGTTATGAGTGTAGACCTCTTTAGGCGGATGGATTATGCCGACGTGTTCGACTTTGATAAGTTCCACGAGGCATTTAAGCAACAGTTAGCTGCTGCCAGAGGAGGTGAACGCTTTACGCTACAGTCATATATTGAGGAGCACCATGAATTGTGGCGAGATTATGATGTGGCAAAAACTGCTCAAATAGCAGAGATATTGGAAACAGAGGTCTCTGATATTTATGGCATTATTCCTGACCCTGAAGATTATATAACTCTACCTACGCCGCAAAGACCAGAACGGACGACAAGAAGAGAGTCTTCCATTAGGGACTTGGCAAAAGAGTATCTTGAGAACAAACCTGCGCCACAAGATTTGAACTATATTTTGGGTTATGTTAATGACCACAGAAGCAAGAAAACAAATCGAAATAATCTTCGAACCTCTATGAGTCTAGATAAGGAGGTCTTTATCTATTTCAAAGATATAGACAGGTGGGGGCTATGCAGCATTGATTATACCAAACAACGTGTTCAAAATGAAGAGCCCACTTATTCAGAAAATGAAGATGAGGGAGCTTGGTGTGTAAGAGAGGATGAGCCAGAATATAATATAGAAAGGACTAATTTATCAAGTCAAACTTTCGAGCTTCGTTATTCTACACGTCGTGAACATAAGCCAACAGATTTTTTCACCAAAGCATTGTCAAACAGTTCTCGGCTGGATTTAGGTCTTGGCTATTTCAGTAGTGCGTGTTTTAATGTTCTTGCATGTGGATTTGCCCACTTCGTTAAGAATGGAGGCAATATGCGACTCTATATCAATCCTAACGTAACAGAAGAAGATTATTATCTGTTACGAGGTTCTGATCAAAGAGAGTTCGAACAACACATGATAAGCACCTATGAGAGATTATTGAAGATTTTCTCTCGTAGAGATGAATTGTTCTTTAGATGCCTGTCATATTTGATAAGCCGCCATCGTATTGAAGTGAAAATGGTGCTCCTGAAAGAAGATGGTATCGCACATGAAAAGTTTGGTGTTTTTACTGATACAGAAGGTAACGAGGTTGCTTTTAATGGCTCGATGAATCTTACTGCATCAGGACTCACCAAGAACATAGAAGCCATTGACTCCATTTGTTCTTGGCGTTCAGAAGATGACAGGAATAGGATTAAGTGCTATCATGACGATTTCAATAGTATCTGGGAAAGCAGGAATCCAGATGTGATGGTATTCCCGGCCGATGAATTCTGTCAGCGTATTGTTACAGAGTATCCACCTGCTGTTGCTGTTGACGATCTGGTTAAACTGGAGAAAGAAGTATTAAAAGAACTGGCAACAGAGCACACCATATCAAATCAGGATGAGCCACATTTCCCATCCAAATTCAAAGATGGTCCGCGTCCGTATCAAATAGATGCATACCAAGCGTGGGTGAAAAATGGGAAACAAGGCGTCTTTGCAATGGCAACGGGTACAGGTAAAACAATTACATCGTTGAATTGTGCATTGGAAGAATATCTTGATGACGGATTCTATCGTCTTTTAATATTGGTACCATCGCTTGCTTTGGTAGAACAATGGGGTGACGAAGTACATAACTTTAATTATAGGAATGTCATTAAGGTTTCTTCAGAGAATGCATCTTGGAAACAGGAATTGGCAAAAATGACCATGAAAATTGGTCTTGGGCGTAATGTGAACTACGTTATCATTTCCACTTATCAGTCATTTGTCATGAATGATTTCCAGGTGTTGCTCCCCAAAATTTCAAGAGGTGCAATACTTATAGCAGACGAGGCTCACAATATAGGCTCTGCTTCTGTAAGGAATGCATTCCACAGACTGGGTATTACAAGAAGAATAGCCCTTTCTGCTACGCCAAATCGCATCTATGACGAAGAAGGAACGATAGAAATAGAGAGCTTCTTTAACGACACTCATCCATATACCTATAGTTTCTCAATGCGTAGGGCTATTCAGGAAGAGAGGCTAATGCCGTACTATTACTTTCCATATCCTGTAAAGCTCGAAGATGAAGAAATGGTGGAGTATGCAAGGATTACGCGCCAACTAATTCAAATCTATAACAACAAGGGTAGTTTCTCTGACCCAGAACGTGCAAGGAGATTGTTGTTGTTAAGGAAAAATATTCTCCACAAAGCAAGAAACAAGATGGTTGTATTTCGTAATATCATAAATGATATTGGTGAGGACAAGTTGAAATATTGCTTTGTTTATTCAGCAGCAGGCAAGAGAATGCATAGTGATGAGACTGACGACGAGCAATTGGATGAATACATCTTGAAGGAAATGCAGAAGGTTCTGAAGAACACTTTCCCCAACGTGACATGTAACTCCTATACAGGAGAAGACTCTAAGGAAATGCGAAAGCAGAAACTGGCAGCTTTTGCAAGTGGGCAGTTAGATGTCTTGTTTGCAAAGAACTGTTTGGATGAAGGTGTCGATGTGCCACGTGCTGAATATGGTATCTTTACATCAAGCACTGGCAACCCACGTCAGTTTATTCAGAGACGAGGCAGACTATTGAGAAGGCATGAGGATAAACATTTTGCCTTTATCTATGATATGGTTGTCATACCAGATTTTTACTCACCCCATTATGATAAAAGATTTTGGGGACTGGAGAAGAAACTTGTAGATAATGAAATGCGGCGAGTTGCTAATTTTGGCAGTCTTGCCAGCAACTACTATACAGGTGCTCTAAGCGCATTAGAAGAAATCGTTACTTTTTATGAGATAGACCTTGACGGAATGGTGCTAAATGAAGAAAATTAAAAACCCAAAGATATGGAAGCAGAGCAAATATTCAAAGAGTTAATGAAGTCGGAAGAGTTGCAAACTCATTTCGGCATTAGTAAGGAAGAGTTGGCTAATGCATCTTATGTTGGCGACTCAAACAATACTACTATAGAGATTGTCAAAGACGTGATTAAGGGGATTGCCAACAGGAAGTCCCCCAACGTAGTCTTTCAAGGAATATTGAAAAAAGTGTCTGATTAATAATTCTGCAGGTATATGGGTACATTTATTAAATCAATCAGTTTCCAGAACTTCTATAATTATTATGGGAGTTACGAGGACAATACCTATGTCTTTAAAGAAGGTATAAATATCATCAATGCAGATAACAACATGGGAAAGTCCAAGTTTTATAATGGTTTCCTATGGATATTGGATGATGAAGTTTACGATTCTGATGACAAGAGAATCTATCCTGTTTCAGACTCTACCTATGTCAAGATGATGTCGAAAAAGGCTAGTCGTGAAAACGTGGAGTTAGACATGGGCGTTACCATTGTTTACGAATCAGAAGGTATTTGGTATAAGGTTACTAAACAAGTGCATTGTAAACAGGAGGATGGCGGCTGGCTCTTTGCACCTTCAACAACGGTCTTAAAAACATCTAATAACGAGGATATGCCCGTAATGGATAAACAAGAGCAGCAAGAAGCTATAAGGGTACTTATACCGGCTGATATGGAAAAATATGCTCTGCTTCAGGGGGAGTCAATGGAACGACTTGTTGATCTTTCTACGCTTAATGGTCTGGAGAATACAATCAACGCTTTAGCCGACATCAATAATCTTATAAGGATGTGTGGGCTTGCTACAGATTTAGTAAAACTGGCCAAGCAAGAGTACAACAAAGAAGAAACAAAGAACAGAGGGGCAAGCAATGAGATTCTTAAACTTCGAGAAGAACGCGATAATCTTGAAAAATGGATAGAAGATGCCAATGGCAAGATAGACCTTGCCCGCCAAGAATTAATTAAAGCAAAAGAAAAGGAACAGCAGTTCGAATCAGACTTTTTTTCAAGCAAGAAGCGTGTTCAATTAAGAAAAGAGTATGACGAAGAACGTGATAAACTAGAATCATTAAAGAGGGAGAAGGCAGAGCAAGAGCTATCTATCACAAGTAGACTTTTTGATGAAAACTGTCCTTGGATTCTGATGGGACTGGGGAATGAACCTGGTAACTTTGATGCAAAGCGAATTGAACTGACAAAGAAGATTACAGCACAAGAAATTTCTCAAAACCCACAAATTCTACTTCCTGATGATTCGCCAGATGCACCATCATTGAGACGTATGCTCGAACATGAACACTGTGAGGTTTGTGATAGAGAAGCTAAAAAGGGAACTGCCCCATGGCTTCATATCCAGAAGGTTCTCGAAAGACCGCATAAAGAAATGCGTACCTCTGCATCATTCATGCAGTTCTATAGTGGTTTACAGAATGCCACAGGTAGATATGAGGCAACAATCCCTCAGATCCAAGAGAGTTTTGAACAGTATATGAATAACATCTATGATTTGGATGACCAGATAGAGGCCCAAGAAAGAATTGTCGAGACCAAAGAAAATGAACTCACATTGGTTGGTTCAGAAAACAGTACAGAGGAGGAGGATCGCAAAATCTTGTCTGGCTATAATCAGGCTAAACAGACCATTACCAACAAAAATGATGAAATTCAAAGATGGACAAGCAAGATAAAAATCTGGGATAGTGCTTTAACAAAAGCAAAAGATGAATTAGATAAAAGGCAAGGCTCCACTCCAATTAGGAAAGCAAAAGAGTTGTATGATAATATGCAAGTTGTAAAATCCTTGTTCGACTCAACTAAGGAGCGCATCTTCCAAAACATCGTTGACAACCTCCAGACAGAAGCCAATAAGATGTATTCCACCCTAACTAAAGGAAATCAGACAGTTGGTGGCACATTAACCTTCAACAGGCAAGACAATGGTACTGTTCGTGTTTCTGTGATAGATTCTCAAGGAGAGGAACTGTTTGGTAATGGTACAGGATTCCAGAGGATGAAGCAATTGGCCATTGTCATGTCCATTATTTCATCCAAGGTTGGAAACAAGAGTTTCGACTATCCATTTATTTCAGATGCGCCTTTCTCAGAATTCAATAAAAACTTCATGAATAATTTCTTTGAGATAGCACCAAATGTATTCCGCCAAAGCATCATAATGATAAAAGAATTCTATGACTCTGCTGATAAAAACTTAATTAGCGAACATGGAAAAGCCATTGTGAAGCAGATGAATGATGGTCAGCTCCAGGGTACCTTTTATGTCAATTATGCAGAGACAAGGGCTGATGCTGGAAATCTTGTGACGAAGAAATATTGTTATACTAAGTAAAGAACCGCCTTATGAACAGTTCAACGTTTAGAGAAAAGATTTTGGATTTGCGTCCACATTATAGTGATCGCTATCGTTCAATGATAGATGCTATTTCCAATAAGTTGGAAAAGACTGGTAAAGGTAATATTGCCCAGTTTGGTGCCTACTATCAGACCTATATGTATGCCTGTATTATTGGTATGCGTATGGGGGCTCCCAAATATTTGGAGGCAAATGAAAAATCATGGGAATTCGCTTTGATGAATAAGTGGAAGCCAACTCAGATACGTGATTATGTAATAATGATGCTTTTTAATCGCTCGAAAGATTATGGCTATGATTGGATGGATTTAGAAGACGCCAACGATGAAACCATTATGGCATTTCTACGTGCCTTTGAGCGTGAAATGGAAGGCTATGCAAATAGAGGTCTAGAGCATATAAACAATTTGTGGGTGAACCAACGAGTAAGATTTGAGTCGCCAACGATTTTTGTGGAAATCCTACAAGAACTTGATAATGCATAAACTCCCATATTAAGGTAAATGGCAAAGTCAGAATATCTCGAAACGCTTGAAAAGCTACAGAATGCTTTGACACAATTTGACATGTCGTTTGGCGTGTCAAATAGGATTTTTCGTCTGGCATTAGTTTCTGAGATTTTAGACACAGTTTGTCTGTTTGAGCAACTCTATGATAGTTGGAGTGAATACTTGCCTTATGGTGAAGGGCCTGATGCTGACGTTGATTTCGCATACTGGAAAAATTTGAGCAGCTGGTCCACGCTCCTTGATAGTGCCAAACAGAATGCATGTATTGATGACTTCCCCTTGGATATGGGTAATGGAGTTACTTCTGATAAGATACATGGTAATCGAAGAAAAACTTATCTTAAGTCAGTAAATAACGTCCTTCGACATTCTAAATATGCTGGTAAAGAGCCAACGTCTGCCTTTGTCAAAACTGTCAATAGTGATAAAACTCACATGATAACTTTTGGCAACATGGTGTTTGATGCCCTGTCTTCATTAATATTGGTATTTAGTAAAATAGAGTCTCTCCTGTCTAATCCTCCTCAAGAACTATTCCTCAATTTTTATGAGATGCAGTATAATCGCTTCTGTGACAAATGGTTTTCTTATAGGACACGCATAGTTGAGATTTTGCACGAGGATCTGTCTGATAAAAGGAAGTGTAATAAGTTTTATGCCCTGAAGGATGAGGTATGGAAGAATCTATATGAGTCGTGTTTCCTTGATGAGTTGAAAGATGGCATCAACAGATACGACATCGAGGATTACAGAAAAGAACATCCAGATACGAGTAAAACTGAGGATGAGATCCGTGAGGTGTTAGCATTAGCAGAGTTGGTTGATAGTGAAAACAGACCATACAAAGAAAAGGTAGGCAAGTATATTTTTGAGCATCGCAAGTCTTTGTCGTATGATGACATTAGTACATTCTTTGTCTATCTCGATGCAATACCAGACATTCTCAGTAACATTGAGAAGTTGAAAGAGGATAATTGCGATGAGTCAGTTGCTCCACAGCTGTTGTCAAATGATAGCACATCTGAGATGGAACAAGTTAACCCTGTTGTGGATGCAATTAAAGAACTAACTGGCGTTGTGAAAGAATCGTTGAAAACTCCCAAACAACAGTTTACCGTCTATCCTCAGTCTGGTAGCACGGCTAATCTGGGGTGTGACCAAAAGAACTCAGACTTCAAAACTTATCTCCCTGGTGCTGGCGCATCTGAAGAACAGTCAATGCTGGAAAGCAATAAAAAGGCAGATGAGGACGTTAAGATAATTAAGTAGATTATGGAAGAAAAGAATAAAGATATAGAGCAAGAAGAGATCATGCCATCGTTTGTTTATCGCGACGGAATGCTGGCAGACAAGGAGTATGTGAACTGGCTGGCGGACGTGAAAGCACGATACCGTCAAAGTCAGATAAAGGCCTCTGTCAGGGTGAACACTACGATGCTGGAGTTTTACTGGAGCATAGGGCGAGACCTGGTCAGGATGCGTGCAGAGCAGAAGTGGGGCGCAGGTGTGGTGAAGCAGTTTGCGCTGGATATGCGTCAGGCTTTCCCTAACGAGAAGGGCTTCTCGTACTCCAACGTAAAAGATATGAAGCGATGGTATCTGTTTTATTATGAGCGGGTTATAAAAGGCCAGCAAGTTGTTGGCCTTTTGGAAAACGAAAAAGGTCACCATGTTGGTGACGAAATGAAGCCTGAGGAAAAAAGCCAGCAGCCTGCTGGCCTTTTGGAGATGCCATCATTATTTGGAAAAGTACCTTGGACTCACCATGTGTATATTGTTTCTAAAAGCGAGTCGCTCGACGAAGCGCTGTTCTATATCAAACGCATAACGGATGAGGGATGGAGCCGTAGCCGTTTGGAGGACAAAATGACTGACCGCCTCTATCAGACTCAGGGCAAGGCTATCACAAACTTTGATACGACGCTGCCTGCCCCACAAAGTCAACTGGCAAAGGAGCTGCTGAAGAACAAGTATAACCTGAGTTTTATTTCTGCTGAGGATGTTGAGGAGGAAAAGGATCTTGAAGAGGCGTTGGCTAAGAACGTGACGCAATTCCTTTTGGAGTTGGGCCGTGGCTTTGCTTATCTGGGACGTCAACAGGAACTGCGTATAGACGATGAATCGGCATTCTTTCCTGACTTGCTGTTCTACCATATTCCTCAGCGGCGGTATGTCATCGTGGAATTGAAAGCGGTGAAGTTCATGCCTGAGTTTGCAGGAAAGCTGAACTTCTATGTGACGGCTGCAGACAAACTATTGCGAGGCAAGGATGACAACCCGTCGGTTGGTTTGCTGATTTGCAAGACGGCAAAGAAAACCATTGTGGAGTGGTCGCTACAGGATATTCAGAAACCGCTGGGTGTGGCAACCTATCAGTTGCAGGAAGTGGTGGAGCGCACGATTGCTGAGATTGAGAGCAGAAAGAACAATGAGGAGGCGCAAGATGGAAAATAACAAACAAGAGAATCCGCAGAAGCCTGTCGTGGTATATGGCGTTGTAAATATAGGCTGTGACCAAACGGGTGCCACGTTCCAAACGCTGGTTGAGGCTCCTAAAGGGACGAAGACGGAGGAGGCAGAAGTTGTGGAAGAAGTGGAGCTTGTGGACTTGAAGTTCTTTGATTCTAAGAAGTTTGGTACGATGGAGTGTCAGCAGAAGTTAAGACAGGTGCTGCTTAACGTAATTCCCAAGATGGATGTGGATTCAGGACGTGACTGGGTGGCTGTATATATCGCGTACCATTTTTATATAAAGAGAGTGTTCATCATGAAAGGTTATGCCGACTTTTTCACTGACATAGAACGACTGTTGCCTAGGCGGCTGACAAAAGTGAAGCAGGAAGAGCCTAAAGGTGACAAACGATATAAGTCGTACACAGAGGCACTGGCATCTGAAAGCGGCAACTGGTTTATCTTAGATGAGTGTCTGCCAGAAATGGCTGAATGGCGCTCATCGAAATTCAACTATCGTGTAGATGACAATAGGAGAAGTAGGATTCAGAATCTAGTGAAGGAAGTCTATCAAGGACTGAAGGACGCTGAGTCATAGATTTCACTCTTGATTTTAGTAATAAGCATCAAATAGCAGCAGCTGTTTGGTGCTTTTTTTATGCTGTCTGTCGGGTACGTCGGGCAGAAAA
>Ga0310690_10008413_pt1 | contig 13092 bp, 8 predicted proteins | sample AusTroGonzalo_MG_2_FD_207661 | JGI IMG/M metagenome (GOLD analysis project Ga0310690, IMG submission 207661) | Bovine rumen microbial communities from tropical cattle in Woodstock, Queensland, Australia - Gonzalo_04 (v2) (version 2) | ecosystem: Host-associated > Mammals > Digestive system >... | reverse complement strand
CGCGCGAGACTTTTTATAGAAACTACTGATTTATCTGATTCATCCGATTCATCTGATACCGTTAAATACAATAATCTAAACCCATATGTAAAGGTTGAAAAGCATAGTTTAAACGATGTAAAAGCAATACTTTTTAGCGTATTAAATATAAAAACGTTGGGTATTCAATCTACTTAATAATGTTTTTATCGTTATTTTCTTTGTTTATTCAGAATATATCCTTAAATTTGCAATCAGAAATCAAAACGTTTTGAAGTTATGACTGCATTACAACTGAATGCGGAGTTATTCCGCGAGCTGAGCATCATTGCAGAGGACGAAAACCTTATGAAGAAGGCATTGAAGGCTCTTAAGAAATTGTCTGCCAAGAAACAGGCGATGAATGAGACTGAATATATCATGTCATCATCGCAAATGGTTGACATTATTCGTCAGGGAGAAGAGGACATTAAGAATGGGCGCGGTCGTGTCGTAACATTAGATGACATATGGAAATAGTCCTACTTCCTCAAGCCGAAGAAGACTTGAAATATTGGAAAAGCAAATCTGACACACGTATCTTAAAACGTATCAGAACGTTGCTTGCTGATATTTTGGAGCATCCTTTTTCTGGTATTGGCAAACCCGAACTTTTGAAAGGAACCAATGGTAAATGGAGTCGAAGAATCAACGACGAGCATCGGCTAGTTTACTCCATCAGCGATGGCAGAGTTTACGTTTATGTTTTTGCCCTTCGTTACCATTATTCAAAATGAATTACGCTCCCTGCCTTTCGAACGAATCGGCAGGGATAATTATTTCCGTCCTTTCTTCATCAAATAGCTTTCCATTGCGTTTAGGCAGCACATATATTTAAGTACAATCTAGTACGTGAAAACTACATACCTTCATACTTTTTTTTCAAAAAGCCATTTTCTTTTCGTTTTTTTGTGTATCTTTGCACTTAACTACTGGAACACAGTCTGCCACAAGGCAATTCCAAAGGGCTTTAGAGTAAGCTGCCAGTGGGATTTTTGAGGGTAAATATAAAGCATCAGCTATTATTTCGCGTATAGCCAAAAGCGTAGGAAACTGTTTGGAAATAAAAGATCGCAAAGAAATAATATCTAGATAGGTGTCTGGACAGGACATCTTAGATTACATTTAGTAGCGATGCATTCACACTTTGGTGTGGTGCATACTTATTTGTAATCTGAGGTTTCCTTCCTACGCTACCTCATAGCTATACGCAATAAGGTGTACCACACCTTTTGCGTCTAGTCGTGATTGATAGTATGGTGTTATAAAAAGACTTATAACAAAATATGAACCAATCACAATATAATCAACTTTTTTCGTTCATCTGGAACATAGCAACAGATGTACTTGTCTATGCCTTTGAGAAAGGCGACTATAAGAAGATCATCCTGCCCATGATGGTGCTTCGCCGCATTGATGTGTTGTTGGAGCCGACCAAGCAGCAGCTGTTGACGCAGAAAGAATTGCTGGATAAGAACAACATCCAGAACCAAGATCCCATTCTGTATAACGTGACGGGCTATCCGTTCTATAACACTTCGAAGTTTACGATGAAGACGCTGAAGAGCGAGACGGACCCCTTGCGCCTGAAAATGAACTTCACGGACTATCTGAACGGTTTCAGTAAGGATGTGCAGGACATCATCGACAAGTTCAAGCTTCGTCAGATGGTGGACAACCTGACTGAGGCTGAGCGCCTGGGCAGTATCATCGAAAAGTTTACAGACGACAAGATCAACCTCTCGAACAAGCCCGTTTTAAATGATGAGGGTAACGTGCGACTGCCTGCTCTTGACAACCACACCATGGGAACTATCTTCGAAGAGCTGCTCCGCAGATTCAATGAGGAAAACAACGTGACTGAGGCGGGTGAACACTTCACACCACGTGATTATGTAAAGCTGTTGGCTGACCTTGCCGTATTGCCTATTGCAGATAAGATTACGGATAATACTTATCATATCTATGACGGGGCATGTGGCACGGGCGGCATTCTTACTATTGCCCAAGACCGTATTCAGGAAATAGCCAAGAAACAGGGCAAACGTGTGACTATCAACATCTTCGGACAAGAGTTGGAGCCTCATACCTTTGCCACTTGTAAGGCAGACCTCATGATTAGTGGCAACATCAAGGCCTTCCAATATCAGTATGGTGCAGAACAACGAGAATATATTGCTTACGACAGTACCATTTCTCGTGACGGACATGCTGGCGAGACCTTCGATTTCTGCATCTCTAATCCTCCCTTTGGCACACCTTGGAAAGAGGACTTGAAGAAGCGTGGCTTAGACGAAAAGGATAAGAAGAAGTTCACAGACAGTCGTTTCGAGGTTATAGATAATCAGGGCAAGACCTATTCTTTCATCCCTGACATTGGTGATGCTCAGATGATGTTCTTGGCTAACAACCTGTCTCGTATGCGTGAAGATACTCAGTTGGGTACACGTATCGTAGAGGTGCATAATGGAAGTAGCCTCTTTACGGGTGATGCAGGCTCTGGTGCCAGCAATCTTCGTCAGTATATTATCGAGAATGATTTGCTGGAGGCCATTATTGCTATGCCTGAAAACGATTTCTATAATACGGGTATCGGCACCTATATTTGGGTCATTTCCAATCGTAAGGAAGAGCGTCGTAAGGGATATGTGCAATTGATCAATGCCACAGAAATCAAGACACCATTACGCAAGAATCTGGGCATGAAAAATTGCGAGACCTCTGAAGCTGATCGTGAGCAAATCCTCAAATTGCTCATGGACTTCGAGGAAACACCACAAAGCAAGATCTTCCCCAACAACGAGTTTGGCTATTGGAGCGTGAAGGTATATCAGCCCCAGCGTGATGAGCAAGGCAAAATTATCCTTAAGAAGGGCAAACCCGTAATAGATAAGAAGAGCAAAGACACAGAGATTATTCCTTTCCGATATGAGGGAGGCATCGAAGGCTTCTTCCAAAATGAGATATTACCATATAGCCCTGATGCAATCCTCGACAAGAGTAGTATTGAAACTGGCTATGAACTCTCGTTCACCAAGTATTTCTATAAGCCAAAAGCATTGCGCAGCCTTAGTGAAATCAGTAGTGATATTCGTGCAATTGAGGAGCGCACGGATGGATTGTTGAACGAAATCTTAGGAAAGTAGTATGGAGAGGTATAGCAATTATAGAGAGACAGCTATTCCTTGGCTAAAGACACTTCCTTCCCATTGGGATGAGAAAAGGGCTAAGTATATATATGAAAGGCAAAATCGTATTCCAGAAGAAACGGATGATGTTATTACGTGTTTTAGGGATGGCGAGGTAACTCTTCGTAAGAATAGAAGGACAACGGGTTTTACAGAATCATTGAAAGAAATTGGGTATCAAGGAATAAAGAAAGGTGATCTCGTCATTCACCAAATGGATGCATTTGCAGGAGCTACTGGTGTATCGGATAGTGATGGTAAAGGCACTCCTGTATATAGTGTATGTACTCCTAAAGATGGCCAAAATCTTGCATTATATCATGCTAAAGTAATTCGCCTTATGGGACTGAATGGTTTTATTCAGTCTTTATATCGTGGTATCAGAGAACGTTCTTCAGATTTTAGATTTGAAACATTTGCGAGACAATTATTACCTATACCTCCTCTTGTCGAGCAAGAGATAATTGTGAGTTATTTGGAAAGCAAGACCTCAAAGATAGATACTTATGTAGCAGATAAGGAGAAAGAGATACAGTATCTTCAAGAACTCAAACAGAAAACAATTGCTGAAGCAGTCACGAAGGGATTAAATCCCAATGTGAAGATGAAAGATAGCGGTATCTCGTGGCTTGGAATGATTCCAGAACATTGGGAGATGCGTAAACTATCTCAAGTATCTTATGAACATTTCATTTCAAACAAAACAGTTCATCATCAAAACCTGCTTTCATTGAGCTATGGAAGAATCATAAGAAAAGATATAAATAAGACAGAAGGTTTACTTCCTGCTTCCTTTGACACCTATCAAATAGTGGAGGATGGCAATATTGTTTTGCGCTTAACTGATTTACAGAATGACCAAAAAAGCCTTCGTGTAGGACTGGCTAAAGAAGAAGGAATCGTAACTTCTGCTTATGTGTGCTTGGGCGTTTATGATAGTATGATTCCTGCTTACCTCTATAACATTCTTCATTCTTATGATATAAAGAAGTTGTTTTATAGTATGGGAGGTGGAATAAGACAAGGACTGAATTGGCAGGGATTGAAGAAAATAGACGTTCCCCTTCCACCTCTTGATGAACAGCAAGCAATCGTATTCTACATCGAAGAGAAGTGCCAAAAGATAGACACTCTGATAACGGAACTTCAGGCAGAGATTGACTACTTGAAGGAATACAAGCAGCGACTAATCGCTGATGTGGTAACAGGACAAGTAAATGTTCAAAACGAAATATAAATAATAGTGAGCCTATGCCTACGAACCTAAGCGAAATGAACCTCGAAGATATAATCCTTGCTTACCTGAGAGACAAGCAGGGATATGAAGAGGGAACAACCAATGACTACGTGAAAGACTACGCTCTGGATACGGAGCGAGTAAAGCGGTTCCTGCTTTCTACGCAAAAGAAGAAAGTGGAGAATACGGCATGCTTCAGTAATGCGATATCGGAACGCAAGTTCTTCACGGAGTTGGCAAAGCAATTAGCTAATCGTGGTGTGACGGATGTGATGCGAAAGGGATTCCGCTTTATATCAGAGCTCTTCGATATGTACTATCCGTTGCCCTCAGAACTGAATCCAACGGCTCAGAAGCTATATAAGAAGAATATATTCTGTGTAACGAAAGAATTGGCATATAGCAAGGAGAATGACAACCGAATAGATTTGATGGTGTCGCTGAATGGTCTGCCATTGATAACGATGGAGCTGAAGAACCATTATACAGGCCAGACGGTGGAGAATGCCGTGAAGCAATACCAGACAGACCGCGACCCCAAGGATCCCTTGCTGGCTCCAAAGCGTTGTGCCGTACACTTTGCTGTGGATGATGACGACATCAAGATGTGTACCTGGCTTTGCGGTAAAGGTTCTTGGTTCCTGCCATTTAATAAAGGTGTAAATGGAGGTGCTGGAAATCCCGTTAATCCGAATGGTGTTCGTACAGCTTATCTATGGGAAGAGATATTGCAGAAAGAATCGCTGAGCGATATCATCGAGAATTATGCGCAGGTGGTAAAGCGTCTTGACCCCAAGACGAACACAGAGAAACAAAGTGTGGTGTGGCCTCGCTATCATCAGCTGGATTGTGTTCGTAAATTGTTGGCAGAGACAAAGGCTAAGGGAGTAGGACAGCGCTTCCTAATTCAGCACTCGGCGGGTTCAGGAAAATCAAACTCTATCACATGGCTGGCCTATCAGTTGGTGGGACTATTGGATGGAACACAAGCGCTGTTGGATAGTGTCATCGTGGTGACAGACCGTGTCAACTTGGATACCCAGATTAAGAATAATATCGTTGCCTTCAAACGCTTGCAGAACTTGGTGGCTTGGGCAGATAGTGCCCAGTCGTTGAGAGAGCATCTGGAAAGTGGCAAGAAGATTATCATCACCATTGTGCATAAGTTCCCATTTATATTGGAGGCTATAGGCACGGAACTGAAGCATAAACGATTTGGTATCATTATTGACGAGGCTCATTCGAGTCAGAACGGTTCGCTGAGTGCCAAGATGAATATTGCGTTGAGTGGTAATGCAGGTGACGATGAAGAAGATTTGGAAGATCGTATGACGAAAATCATCGAGGGCAGGGAAATGGTGAAGAATGCCAACTACTATGCATTCACAGCCACGCCTAAGAACAAGACGCTTCAGATGTTTGGCACAGCCTATCCAAAACCTGATGGTGAGATAGAGCATCGTCCATTCCACGAATACACCATGAAGCAAGCTATTGAAGAGGGTTTTATCATGGATGTGCTGGCACACTATACGACCTATAACAGCTTCTATAAGATTATCAAGTCAGTAGAAGATGACCCTGAGTTTGACAAGAAACAGGCAGCGAAGAAACTGCGTGCTTTTGTGGAATCTCAGCCTGAGACGATACAGCAGAAGGCCAGCATCATCGTTGAGCACTTCCATACGCAGGTAATAGATAAAGGTAAGGTTGGTGGTCAGGCAAGGGCTATGGTGGTAACAAGCAGCATCTTGCGAGCCATAGAATTCTATTATGAGATAAAGCGTTTATTGGAAGATCGCAAGAGTCCCTATAAGGCTATCGTTGCTTTCTCAGGAGCGAAAGAATATGGAGGCAAGAGCGTAACAGAGGCTGACATCAACGGATTCCCTTCAAAGGATATTGAGGAGAATATGGAACACGACCCATATCGCATATTGGTGGTGGCCGACAAGTTCCAGACTGGCTACGACCAACCTTTACTGCATACCATGTATGTCGATAAGGTGCTGACGGATGTTAAAGCCGTTCAGACATTATCTCGTCTGAATCGTTGTCACCCAAAGAAACGAGATACTTTTGTGCTGGATTTCTGTAACGATGCTGATAGCATTCAGCAGAGTTTCCAACGCTTCTATAAGACAACCATTCTTTCTAAGGAAACTGACCCCAACAAACTGAACGATTTGATCGGAGAGATTGAGGATGCTAATATCTATACGGAGGAAGAGGTTAAAGAGTTGAATGAGAAGTATTGGTCTGGAGCATCAAGAGAATCGATAGACCCTATTATCAATTTGGCTGTTGAGAGATTCTGGAAACTGGATGATAATGCGAAGATACGTTGTAAGAGTAGCATGAAAAGCTTCTGCCGTACTTATCCGTTCATAGCAGCAGTCATGCCATTCAAGAGTATTGAGTGGGAAATGCTGAACACCTACTATTCTCTGTTGGTTACAAAGTTGCCAAAGTTGAAGAATGAAGACTTTACAGAAGGGTTGATAGAAACCATTGACTTTGACCAATATCGCATTATCAAGAATGAAGAGCAGAAGATAGAACTGGAAAATAGAAATACTGAGATTGACCCCATTCCTGTGGGTGGACCCAAAGCTCCATCACAGCCAGATATGGCTAAACTTAGCGATATCCTGGATGAGTTTAATAGCATTAACTGGCAGAATATTGAACTGGCCAAGAAACAACTCGATGAGTTGCCTGAACGACTGGCTACTGATGTAACCTTTGTTAATGCTGCCAAAAACAGCAACAAGGAAACGGCCATGCAGCAATGTGCTAGTTCGCTGATGATGATTGTGGCACAGATGCTGAGTGAGAACACGGAGTTTTGCAGAAACTATCTGGACAACCCGGATTTCATGAACTTCATCAATTTGCGAGTCTTTGAGACTGTTTATAAAGGTCTTACCTCTAAGCTTCGTCATGTAGAGGATGATAGAGAGGTTCGCAACCTGATATTTGACTTGCTACACATGGATCGAGAGATAAGTGACTTGAGCATACAGGAAGAAGTCATCAAGAAGTTTGGTGAAAGATATGGAGGCATGAAACTCAACGACTGGCGTCATATCATAGAGGCATACACCTCGATGATTAGGCCAAACCTCAAAGATCCTATTCCAGAAGACAAAGCAAAAACAATCCAAATGAATTATCCGATGGCAGCAGAAGAGGATGTATAGACGCTTACTACAACAGCAAAGACTGAGAAATAACTAAAAAGCCTATTATATGAGTAAATTTAGTAAAGGCGATAAAGTAAAGAACTCAATAACCAATGAGATTGGATATATTATAGAGATATATCCTCCTCGTAGGGGAAGGCAACTTTATAAAGTCAAATATGACGATAGAGAGGCAGACGAGAATAGCGATAAGTTGTTGCCTAATGTTGACCTTACTGACCCGTTTGAACGAGTCAAAGAAAATTATTTTGACCACTATTCTGAGTATTTGAAAGGGAATACTGCTTTCAAGATTCAGAGTTCAAACAATAGTACCATATCCTCGCTGAAAGCATCACGTACTTTGTTTAGACCATATCAATTCAAACCCCTGCTTAAATATTTGAACTCAGACAATAAAAGGCTTCTGATAGCTGATGAGGTCGGTTTGGGTAAAACAATTGAAGCAGGCCATATAATGCTTGAATTGAAAGCTCGTGGAGAGTTTCATAACGCTCTCGTTATTTGTCCTATGGCTCTTCGCTCTAAATGGGCTACTGAACTTAACGAGAAGTTTGGACTAGACTTTATTGAGATAGATAAGAAAGAAACGTTAATACATGAGCTTCAATATCACAATGGAGGAGTACTTGCCGTTATCAACTACGACAAGATAAGAGATACCAGCGAAATCCTCAAAGTGATAGATGAGAGAAATATTAAGTTCAGTATTATAGTATGTGACGAGTCGCACAAACTGAGGAATAGCAACACTATGATTTATCAAGGAGCTAAGCGTTTACTGATAAATTCAGACAGCGTCGTCTTTATGTCTGCGACACCTATCATGATTGACGAGTTTAATCTATACAATCAGCTACACTTGCTTGATGCCGACATGTATGACAACCCTGAAGTTTTCAGAAATAATGTTCAATTGAACCGACCATTCGTTAGGGCTCTTAGTCAAATAAATAAAGGTGTCGACTTGCGTTCTATTGCCAACGAGTTATCTTCATCAGAAGTAACGACCTATAATAGTATTAATGATATTGAATCAACTCAGAATTTCTTGATTCGCGACTATTTTAAGGATTATCCCATATACCAGGACATTATGCAACTATTGACACAAGGTAATGACACGCCGGCCATTCGTGCACAGTTGCAGTTCAATTTGTCCGAGATGAGTCCTATGAATACTATTTTCTCGAGGACTCGCAAACGTGAAGTTACTCAGGATTGGTCGCAGGCGGAACGTAATCCCTTTACTCATCGTGTCAGCCTTGATGCAGACGAACGAAATGCCTATGAGCAAGCGTTAGATGATTATATCGATGACCACACGGTCTATGATGAATATGGACGCGAGAGGACTGGTAGCATGGGATTGGTGACTGTTAAACGTCAGTTAGCAAGTAGTGTTTGGGCCTATCTAAATGAGAATGATGATTTGGACAGGGGAATAGACCGCTATAACGAATACAGGGACTCAAAGTTTGAGCAGCTTCTTTCCATCTTAAAAACCGTATTTGATCACGGCAATAAGAAAATAATTGTATTTGCGATTTTCAAGAAAACCCTGAAATATCTCAATATTAGGCTAAGAAAAGCCGGGTATAAGTGTGAGCTCATATACGGAGATCCAAGTATAGACAAGATAGCAGCCCTAAGAAGATTCCAGTTTGATGATTCAATACAGATACTTCTATCTTCTGAAGTAGGTAGTGAAGGTCTTGATATGCAGTTCTGTAACACTTTAGTAAATTATGACCTTCCATGGAATCCAATGGTTGTTGAACAGCGTATTGGTCGCATTGACCGATTTGGCCAAGAATCTCCCAAGGTGAATATTAATACAATCATTGTTGCAGAATCCATTCTTGAAGACATATATGAACGTCTTTTATCACGTATCGGTATATTTAGAGAGTCTATAGGCGATTTGGAGGCCATCTTAGATTCTGTGATGCAAACTGGAGATGGGAAAACTATCACTATCCAAGACGCATTGAAAAAAATGGAGCGTGATTTCTATTCTGAAAAGCTAAAACCTGAGGAAGTAGAGAAGAAACGACGTGAAATTGAGCGTGCCATAGAGAATGAAAAACTGAACCTGAAGAAAATTGAGGAAGGTCTGACAAATGCCTTGACAAATGATTCATATTTCAGGGATGAAATAAACAAGATTGTGAACAACAACGCTTATGTAACAAGCACGGAGTTATATCATTTTGTTCTCCAGATAATAAAGGAGCACTTAACGACATGTGAACTTGTCTTGTCAGATTCGCCGGATGTCTATATATTAAAGGTACCCAAGAGTGACCCCAAGGTTGTAAAACGATTCCTTGAGCAATACCAGCCAGCTGATACTGACAGCAAAAAATTGTTCCGTAAGTATCTGACGGAAATAGAGGATCAACTGGAACTGAAGATGACATTTGATCAAGAAAAAGCATTTCGGGAAAAGAAACTTGCCTTCATAAACATTTATCATCCTATTATTCGTGCAGGAGTGAAGATGTTTGAAGCAAATCGCGACAAAGCACAATGTACATTCTTCTTCCAACTATCTTCAAGCCACTTGCCACAGGAAATATGCAAGGGGTTGTATATGCTTGCTATATATAAGATTTCTGTTAAACGTACATTGTTTGACAAACCAATTGTAACAGATTCGCTTTATCCAATTCTCTTTGACGTTGCTCATGGACATATAGTGGAAGGCAATGACCTGGCTGAGAGTTTCATGGGTCGTGCTCAGGTTGATGGTCAGTATGCACCTTTAGAAGATTCGTGTAGATTGGATGAGGAAATGATAGCTGACCTACGATATGATCTGAACGACTATGTAAACGAGTACGTATCGAATTATCAGAAGGAAATCCAAGGTCGTATTGATAATAGCAAGAAACTACGCTATCAACAGACAATTCAATATTACGAAACGCGTCAAAGAAATTTTGAACGAAATATCAGGAATCAGGAAATGATGCGCGAATATGCAATTTCCGTTGGTAATGATGATGAGTTAAGGCGAGCAGAAAACACATTGAGGCTGCAACGCGCCAATCTTCGTGATTTATTAGAGAAGCGTGAAGCAGATTTGGAGCGTATCAATCGTGATGTACATCTGAAAGTAACACCAGAGATAAAATCGTTGAACCTTGTTCAAATTGTTTAGCACTATGGATCAAATAAGAATAGGACTCGACTTTGGTACGCATCAGACAAAAATCTGTGTGCAGCGTACTCCCGATGAAGGTCATGGAGAACCGAATTATGAATTCTTCAAATTTACTGACTTACAAGGGAATTTTACATATTTTTTACCATCAGTTATACAAATAAACAATGACGACACGCTTTCTTATGGTTTTGTGGATGAAACAAGAAAGAAACCAGAGCCGGAACCTCCACACAAAGATTCTATTGCATTAGAAGAAGTATTTGATGTGTCATACACGGCTGACGGATTGTATACAGAATACTCAACGGACAAGAATACGCCCAAGGACAAACAGGTGCTAGAAAAAATGCTTCAGATACGCCTTCAGAATATTAATGAAAGAAACAATCTGCGATTAAAGGAGTCAGAACGGCAGTATGAAAAGGAATTTAAAGATTATCAAGATGCTTCAAATGTGTTCCGCTATTTCAAACAAGCCACATTCATTGGAGGAGAGTGGAACCGTATTACCTCAATAAGTAATCGTACATTATGCATATGGTATCTTGCGTATGTTATTTTCCTATTAGAAAAAAAATATGATACGAACTTCTCAATCAACATGGGAGTCCCTGTAGATGAAGTGACTTATGATGCAAATAAACGACTAGCCGTTGAAATTCTTGCCAGTTCTTATTACTTGGTGGAAGATGTGTACAAAAATGATTTTGACAGTTTCCTGAATGAAAAAGTAGATAGTCTCCTTGAAAAGACTGAAAATAGGAGATTTTCTCAAGAACTGAAAGAAGAGTATTGGATTAACATCTTCCCGGAAGCTTATGCCAGTTTGATAGCTCTCACGTCAAGAGGAAAACTTCCCACAGGAATGAGTTTAACAGCTGATATTGGAGGTGGTACCACAGATATCTCGTTCTTTACGATAGAAGATGGTAATCCTATGATTTACAAATTCTGGTCAATCCCAAGAGGACTAAACTATGTAGCAGCAAGGTCAGGCTTTGATTACGCTGAAGGAGATTTCCAAAGGAGAGCTAACCAGGATGTAATTGACAAATATAATAGAAAGAAACATGAGCTTGTTTACAATTTAGTAAGAGATTTACAGCGTAAGATACAAGACGAGACAAGCATCCCTGTGCAAAATCTTCGCGATGCTCTGAAAGACCGTATTATTGTTTACTCTGGTGGTGGTAGCACATTCTCTTTCCTAACAAAACCTATTGATACATTCACCGATATTCGAGTAATCGATTCTACGGTATGGAATGAAGAAAACGTAAAAGATAAGGTCTCTATATCCAAACTTTCTGCTCTATTGACTACAGCCTATGGATTGTCGGTAAGTAAAAGTGATTCAGATGTAAAACTAAAAAGCTATTCTTCGTTGTTTGCTCATCTGCCGAAAAAGTTTGAAAAGGAAGTCATGGAAATCAGTAAAGATCAATGTTAATATGAAGAATGTATCGTTAATCAGTTATATAAGGAATTCTGTAGAAGACGAATACGCAATGAATGTCTTCTACAGCATTGTTAAGGATTCATTTTTTAAAAATGATTTCTCGCTTTCGAACTTATCATCGATATATATTGATGGTAGATACTTTGGGGAAGAAATAAATATTGGTCTCCGGGGAAAGTACAATAAGACCCCGAAGCACGTACTGGCATTATTGCTATCGATACGTTTGCTGATGATCAATCCGAAATTTGTCAAATACTGCAATGAGGACAATCTCATCATCTCTTCAAGGATAGAGGAGAGCTTTCAATGGGTAGAGTTCATGGCTTTCATACTTGATAATTGGGATGATAAAGAGGTAAAAACACTCTATTTAATGTTAGAAAACTACCACTTTGATGAGAATTTTACGGATGAGGAGAAGAATGAATTCATTGAAACAATAGTCATACCAGAGTATCGGAATGAAAAGGCTTATTATAAAGAGGTAGCAAAAACGACATCTGGAGTCGCAAATAATGTTATAGGTAATTGTGCTTTTATAGAAGCCGATATTGATAAGTATGTCATAACAAAGGATATTGAATATGTTGGTGATACAGCCTTTTCGTATTGCGAAAACCTAGAAACTTTGGAATTTGAGGATAAGGTTTTATTTGGTGTATTTCCAATTATTGAATGTTTGAAACTGCGACAGATTATAGTTCCCACGTCACTAGTAGATTACTATAAGCAAGAATTGAAGTATTATGAAGATATAATAAGGGATAAAGAGATTGGTAAGACTGAAGAGAGGAAAGAGAAACTTACAG
>Ga0310690_10008412_pt1 | contig 13093 bp, 14 predicted proteins | sample AusTroGonzalo_MG_2_FD_207661 | JGI IMG/M metagenome (GOLD analysis project Ga0310690, IMG submission 207661) | Bovine rumen microbial communities from tropical cattle in Woodstock, Queensland, Australia - Gonzalo_04 (v2) (version 2) | ecosystem: Host-associated > Mammals > Digestive system >... | reverse complement strand
GTCGTGTACGACGAGAACGGCGATGAGCTCAACCTGCCTTATAGCCTGCGCGAGGGCACGTGCGTCACGCTCGTGCTGTCCACACCCCAGGACATCGGATACGTGTCCGGAGGGATGGCGTTCCTGATGGAACCCGTGGATATCAGGACCTACAAGGTCACCATGGACAAGGACCTGTACGTGGAACCGCTGATGGATCTGTCGTATCTCGAGAGCATGGACTGCTCCTTCGCGCTGTTCAATTCCGGCAAGACGATCACCGGGGAATCCGAGGTAATGCTGATCGGCTCCGAGGAATACAAGGCCAGGTCCGGCGGGCTGTATGTCAGCTGCCGCGACGGCAACAACATGGTCATGCTCCACGCCAACGACGACTTCTGCATCCTGTCCGGAGATGACAGGGCGAAGCATCTGGACTTCATGTGCAGCAGCGGTGCCCTGGAGGATGTCAGGATCATCGAGAAGCCCGACGAGATCAGAAGGGTCATAGTGGACGGGCCGCACGTGGTCATGTACGGCGACCAGAGGATCAGCAGCGAGCTCATCGTGGATGACGACACCGAGACCATCCCGCTGAGGATCGCAGGTGACAAGAACGTCATCGTCGAAGTGGACGGCCAGCGCATAGTCCTTGACCGTGACAACGGATTCAACCTCGACCTGCCTCCCGGAGGCGACGTCCACATCGTCGTCAAGGAACAGGGCCTGATCTGAGATGGACCTATCCCCGCTGTTCAAGAGCATCGTCGACCAGGATCGGATGCCGGTCGTGATCTGCGACAGCATGCACATCATAGTCTACATGAACCCGGCTGCGGCGGAACATTATAACAACCGCGGCGGGGACAAGCTGATAGGACTGCACATATTCGACTGCCATTCCGGCAGGTCCAACGACCTGATCCGCAAGGTGTTCGACTGGTTCTCGCAGAGTCCTGACAACAACATCGTCCACACGTTCTTCAACGAGAAGGAGAACAAGGACGTCTACATGGTGGCCCTCAGGGACGACCAGGGAAGGCTGATCGGCTACTACGAGAAGCACGAGTCCCGCACCAGGGATGCTTCGCCGTTCTACGGGATGTGAGCCTATGGCCTCCAGGAAGAACGGCGGGAAGGGTTTCTGCCCCTTCTGCGGCAGCGAGTTCGCCGGAGAATACGACAACTGTCCGTTCTGCGGGCAGGACATCAGAAGGTACACTGACGACCTGGGTCCCATCATGGGGACGATCCAGAACGCCACCAACATCGACATGAAGAGCCCCAAGGCCCAGATAGCCGTGGGGATCATCGTCATACTTCTCATATCCGCCGCAGGGCTGGTGATCTTCGATTACTACGAGAAGAACATCGCCGACCCCGGAGGGGACGTCCCCAGCCCGGAAGGTATAATGGTCGAGGTACGCAACGACGGATTCATCGACCTCACCGGCGATTTCGCCGACAGGGATCTAAGCGTCGTTCCCCTATACGAACCGCAGCTGAAACTACTCATCAAGCTGAACGATAAGCACATCTCGAAATACCAGAGGATAACCTGGATCGTCCAGACGGACGGCTACTGCAAGGACAACCTGAAGAACCCGTTCTACCAGAAGGTCACCAAGGAAGGCTCAGAGACCAATATCCACAGCGTCCTGTGGGAGAACGTGGGGGTTGGCAGGTTCTGGATCACGGCTGAATGCTACACTAAGGACAACCGCTGCGACATATACTCCGGCCAGGGCACCTACTACGGCAGGATGGATACCTCCTACACCTGGATGTACAACGAGAGGACGGTTTCCTTCGACTACACCATGCCGATGGAGGATGTGGTCAGATGCCTAGGATACGACCTGGAGGACAGGCTCGTCCAGCAGTCCAAAGGTGATAGGAAGGACTTCGTCACGGACAGCACCTCCGTGGCGGACATGACAGACAAGCTGAAATCGCTGTACAACAAGAGCTACAGGTACTCCGACGCCGGATTCGCCGATTTCGTATTATCATTCGTGCAATCCAATTTCCCTGAGGTGTACGACAGCTTCAACTACCGCACCTCGGACTACTGGGCATATCCCGACGAGACGGTACTCTGGGGCTGCGGGGACGATGAGGACAGGGCGATCCTCTACTGCGCCCTCATGAGGGCAGCGGACATCGATGTTGGCCTCCTGGAGCTCCCGGGATCAACTATCGCCGCGGTGAACGTGGATCTGAGCGAATCCTTCATCGGGACGTATGCTAAAACGGTGAAAGGAAAGGGCGGTATGCTGACGGTCGCCGACACGACCTCGGAACTGAGGCTGGGGATGATCAGGGACTGCTACGACGTGAGCAAGGACGGATTGATGTTCTACTACAACGGAGAGCCCATCCCGAGCTCCGAGGTCCTGGTCGAGATATGATTTTATACTGTATCGGAGTCGGAAGTTCATGGCATTCGGACTGTTCAGGCCCACCGGCGAGTACAAGCTGGTGGTGTTGGTGAGGAACGACCTCAAGATGGGCAAGGGCAAGATCGCGGCCCAGGTCGGACACGCTGCGGTCGAATGTGCGATTTTCAGCATGATGAAGGACAGGAGGTCCTTCGATGCATGGTACAAATGCGGCCAGCCCAAGATCGTCCTCAAGGTGGATTCCTTCGAGGAGCTGGACAAATACAGGATGATGGCCAGCAGCAACAAGATCCATATTGCCGTCATAACGGATGCCGGAAAGACCCAGGTGGATCCGGGCACCGTCACATGCATGGGATTGGGCCCTGCGCCCGCCAGCGAGCTGGACAGGATCACCGGCGAGCTCAAGATGCTCTGATCATGCCTTTTGGATCTTTGCCTCTGATTCTATCTTTGAAGGATCCAGACCGTAGAGGCAGTCGAACAGCGAGACCTTGAAAGAGCCGGGCCCTTTGCATATCTTCTCGGCATGCTCCGCAGCAACATTGAATACGGTTATCGCAGCCATAAGGGATTCCAAACTGACGCCGTTGGCGCCAACGTAGGCCCCGAGGACGGAGCTGAGCATGCAGCCGGTACCTGATACCAATCCCTGGTAATCAGATCCGTTGGACAGGACGTAAACATCCTTCCCGTCGGAGACGTAATCCGCCTTACCGGTGGCTGCGACCAGGCAGCCGTACTTCTCGGCCAGTCCCTTCACCAGCTCTGCCATGTTATCGGAGACCCCGGTGGAATCCACTCCCCTGACGCCTCCCATGACGCCTGCCAGGAACGATATCTCCCCTGCGTTGCCTTTGATGACCTCCGGCCTGACCTGCTCGATGATCTGCTTCGCTACTTCGTTGCGGTAGGGCGTTGCCCCAGCACCTACGGCGTCGAACACCACGGGTACGCCGTTCTCCCTTGCAACCTTTCCAGCCAGGAGCATCGCATCCACCGTGCGCGGATTGAGGGTACCCATGTTCAGGACCACTGCGCTGGATATCCTGGACATATCCTTGACATCCTCGTTGGCATCTGTCATGACAGGGGATCCCCCCGAACAGATGCAGATGTTAGCGCAGTCGTTCACTGTTACATAGTTGGTAATGTGATGCACCAGAGGGCGCTTATTACGTACGGCATCGATGATAGCCTGGAGTTCGGCAGCCATGGTACTCCATCTTCGATTTACCATAAATACCAGGCAGTATCGTATCGAATAATGATAGTGCCGTGAAGCTGGCCAGACGGAGCTTCACTTCTTGGATCTCATGCTGAGATGTATCGGAGTGATCAGAACGGCTATGAGGGCCAAGATATGCTGTAGATTCCCGGAGCCACTCCTACCGCACCAAAATGATCGGCAACGGCCCTCCAAATTATACCTGGCACATCGAGCTTCTTGGTCGCAGGACCGCTTGGAGGGTTTTTATCGCAGTACCATCTACTCGGTGACATGGCAATGATCGATATCGAATACATCCACACCGAAGACGACATCGAGGACATAACCATCAGAAGGCCCGACACCCTCAGGATGAAATCCTACATCCAGGACCTCATCTACGAGATGAAGGCCGGGGATATCTCCTGCTCGTTCAAGGAGACCATAATCGAGAAGGGCAAGAACGAGGTCCTGATCAACGGAAGGACCATCCCCGAGATCGTAGAGGGGCTCGAGATCAGGCACCTGGACATGGAGGAGAGCTGCGACCACGGCAAACCCAGCAGGGTGCTGTTCGGAAGGCCCACCCTTGACTGGAAGAGGGAGTACGTCGAGGACGTTCCGGATACGATCATGAAGAACGCCATCGCCAAGGTCTACGCCGACGAGAGGCAGAAGCAGCTCAGCGGCCAGTGAATCCTTTTCAAATGCGGCCGTTCTGCGGCCGCCTTCTCACCTATATATTAAAAAGGGAGGACCCATCCTCCGCTCAATGTTCGAGATCATCAGGAGGGACGGGCTCGCCCGCATCGGGAAGTTCACCACCAATTCAGGACGCAGCATGGAGACGCCGGCGCTTTTCCCGGTCATCAACCCGAAGATCAACACCGTTCCCGCCAGGGAGCTCTACGACACCTTCGGATTCAGGTCCCTCATCACCAACTCATACATCATCAAGAACACCCCCGACCTCAAGGAGAAGGCCCAAGCTGTCGGTCTCCACGAGATGCTGGACTTCCCCGGGATCATCATGACCGACTCCGGTACGTTCCAGAGCCACATGTACGGCGAGGTGGAGCTCACCAACGAGGAGATCGTCGAATTCCAGAAATCCATCGGCACCGACATCGGTACCGTCCTGGACATCTTCACCGAGCCCTATTGGACGAAGGAGCAGACCGCGGATTCCATCGAGGTCACCCTCGAGAGGACCAAGCAGGCCTGCGAGATGAAGGGGGAGATGATGATCAACGGGGTCGCCCAGGGATCCATATATCCGGACCTCAGAGAGGAATGTGCCAGACGGATGGCGGAGATGGATATCGACGTGCACCCTATCGGAGGCGTCGTCCCCCTCATGGAACAGTACAGGTACGCCGAGCTCGTGGATGTCATCATGTCCAGCAAGAAGGGCCTCAACCCCAACCGTCCCGTGCACCTCTTCGGTGCCGGACACCCCATGATCCTCGCCTTCGCGGCCCTCATGGGATGCGACTTCTTCGATTCCGCCTCGTATGCGAAATTCGCACGCGACGAGAGGATGATGTTCGTGGACGGGACGTTCCGTCTGGCAGAGATGGAGTCCCTGGACTGCAACTGCCCAGCATGCCGCGGGCACACCCTTGAGGAGCTCAGGAAGATGGAGAAGGGCAAGAAGACCAAGCTCATCGCCGAGCACAACCTCTACCAGATCGTCCAGGAGCTCAACCTCGTTAGGAGGTACATCCGCGAGGGAAGGCTCTGGGAGCTTGCGGAGATAAGATGCAGGTCGCATCCTTCACTGCTTGAGGCCCTGAGGAAGCTCAGGGACTATCAGGACGTCATGGAGATGTACGACCCCATCAGCCGCGACGGGGCCATTTTCTACACCGGACCGGAGACCAGATACCGCCCGGTGTTCAAGAGATACCTGGACAGGCTTGGTACCAGATACGTCCTCCCCACCGAGAAGGTGGCGCTCTTCGAAGATACCCACGGCAAGCCCTACAGCAGGCCGTACGAACATGAGTTCGACAAGGCCCGCAGGGCAGGATACACGCCGATCGTCGTATCGCCCTTCGGTCCGGTCCCTGCAGAGCTGGATGAGCTCTATCCGCTGGCGCAGTCACTGTTCCCGCAGATACCCGATATGGAGACGGAGACCGAATCCGAGAGGCTCACGTATCAGTTCCTAAGCATGCTCGGTGTGAAGGAGGTCATCCTCCAGGACCAGATCCCCGATGATGGGGCCGAGGAGTACGATGCCAACCTCCTGAGGGCCAAGGCCGTCGCCAGATACCAGTTCGGTATCGAGGCTGCGGATGCCCTGTTCAGGGAGCCTGTGGAGCTCGTCACCAGCAGGAAGACGGGCAAGATCAGGAACGTCATCTCCGACGGAGAGCATGTGCTCTCAATGCGTGCCGGCGACGGATTGTACACGCTGAAGCTGGAAGGTGCGAAGAGGATTGTAAAAGCGGTGCCCAAACCCCACATGAGGGTCCAGATAGCGGATGATGCCGTTCCGTTCGCAGCGGACGGCCGCAACGTGTTCGCCCAGTTCGTCACCGAATGCGATCCCGAGATCCGCACCATGGAAGAGGTCATCGTCACCGACAAGGACGACAATCCCATCGCCACGGGACGCGCGTTCCTGGTACCCTTCGAGATAAGGCAGATGAAGAAGGGAATGGCCGTGAAGGTCCGTTCCGGATCCAGCGACGAGTGAAAACTTCGAAGATGCCTGAAGGGGAAGACCCCTCAGGCCTCCTCGTACATGTATTTCTGAGCCAGCGGTATGAGAACTCCGCCGATGGCGTTCCCAAGTGCTACCAGAAGGATGAAGACCAGCGCATCCAGGGTGAACACGCCTGCGGAGCAGAAGTAGTACATGTCCGCGATACAGTGCTCCGAACCCGCCAGAATGAAGACGGGGACGCAGATGAACGCTCCAAGGTAGCTCTTCTTGGTCTTGTAGACATCCGCTGCGATGAACATCAGTATACCGCAGATAATACCTTTCGCGATGATCGTCAATGGCGAAGCCAGCATCGCCAGCCTTCCGTCGATGAATCCTGCGTAGAACTGCTCGGACATGGGCATGCACAATGCGACGAAGAGAGTACCCACGAAGTTACCGACCAACATGATCAATAGGTCGATCCCGTATGTCCAGGGCTTGTCGTTGAACATGTACCCGACCTTTCCGGTGTACAGGTCGAACCCGAACGTGAACACTACGAACAGACCTATCGCGAACAGGATGGCCCCTACCCACTTGAGCTCGGGGTTGATGCTCATGGTCCCCAGAAGGACGCATCCTCCGAGACCTATCGCTATACCGGCCATTATCGACCTTACGAAACACTTCGGATAATGCTGGGAATCCATGATTCGGTCACTGATTGGATGTTATCCATGACGGCCATTTAATCGTTAGCATTATTCCCGATGAGATGCATCCCCTGTGCATGAGAGGGGACCTCCATACGCTGAAGAAGGTGTGCAGATACGCATCAGTGGTCATGCTCGCGGGAGAGATCGCATTCGCCATGCTGACCGTTGCTACGCTGATAGCAGGAGGTCTGTCCTTCAGCGATACGGGGATCCGCACAGCATTCTCCGGACTGATAAAGTGCGGACCTTCTGACCTTTCCCTGATCTCCGGGACCTTGGAGACGGCCCTGCTGTTCGCTGCCATGTTCGTGACGGTGAAAGTGATCCATGACATCATGGTGTCCATTCAGAAGGAGCACAGCCCCTTCATGGAGGAGAACTCGAAAGGGTTCAAGCTGGTCTCCATGACCTTCCTGGTAGCCGCAATCCCTCTGACCATCCTCGAATACCTTACCAGAGGGGATGAGGTCCTGACGGTCTGCGTGCCTCTGGTGTGCATACTGATATCGGTCGTCATGTACTGCCTGACCATAGTCTTCCGTTACGGGCACATCCTCCAGGACGAGTCCGACCGTACGTTGTGATACCATGGCGATAATCCTCAGGCTGGACAGAATGATGGCGGACAGGAAGATGTCCCTCAACGAGCTGGCCGAGAAGGTCGGCATATCCAATGTCAATCTTTCCAACATCAAGACCGGCAAGATCTGCGCCATAAGGTTCTCCACCCTCAACGGGATATGCAAGGCGCTGGACTGCCAGCCAGGGGATATACTGGAGTATGTGGAGGAAGAGGAGCGATCACTCCGATTCCGATGCCAGCTCCCTTTCCATCCTCTTCTTCGAGAACAGAACGGAGTCCATGAATGCCACCCAGGTGATCTCTATCAGGATCGATGTGGCTATGGCCACCATTCCGGCAGGATAAAGTGCGACGCATAATGCGATGGCTACACCTTTGTTCTTGTAGGAGGTCATCAGGATATCCGTGACCCTCTGGCCCCAGTGGATGCCTGCCTTCTTCTCTATGACCTCCACGCCGGTACCCAGTCCGAATGACCTCATGGCGGCGATTATGACGAACACCAGGAACAGCCACCAGGCGTTGCCGGCGAAGTTGGTGGAACCGACGGATAGCCAGACCATGAAGAAGATACAGCAGTTCAGGAACACCGCGAGGGCGTCCTTGCCTATCTGCAGCTTGGTCAGCAGCCTCGAGAGCACCAGCGGCACTCCGATGAGCTCTATGACCGTAAGGATGAGGAACTCCATATCGACGGAATCGCCCAGCGTGAGCCAGACGATGAACGGGATCCATATCAGGGACAGGATGTAGATGACTATCGTCCCTCTTGCGGCATGCTCAGCATCTCCGCGGAGGATGATGGATAGGGGAAGTACCGAACCCGCGAACGGCGTGGCGGCGATGAACACCAGTCCGGCCGCCTGGGGCGCGTACTCTGTGTCCTTCAGCAGAAGGTATCCAACCAAGGGGATTATGGATGCCACGATCATTCCCAGGAAGACCGCCCTTCCGATGGACTTGCCGTACTTCATCGGGTTGAGGTTCTGGATCGGTATCCTCGACATCGAAAGGGTCAGCATGACGACCAGCGTCAGTATGGTTAGATTCGAGCGGAGCCCTGCGTTTAGGACATCGCCGGGGAAGAATCCGCCGAAGTTCGTTATCAGTGCGACGGCCATGGCGGCCATCATCATGAATGCGCTGCTGGTCAGCAGGCTGATTGCCTTCATGCGTGGTGATATGTATGGATTGTATTTATCGATTATCGATAAATAATTCATAAATAACATGAATCTGATGGATGCGCATGGCCAGTGTGAAACCGGTGAAGGCAGGATGGTGGAACGTGTTCAGACCGTGGACTCTGCATGGAGCGGTCATACCCGTCCTCATCGGAGGTATGGTGGCGTTCCAGACGGCCGAGCTGAATATCCTCAGTGCGGCGATGTTCATCCTCATCCTCATCGGCGGATGCCTCCTGCAGTCGGCAGCGAACATCCTCAACACCTACGGCGACTTCAAGAGCGGCGTGGACACCGTCGAGAACGAGACCAGATCGCCCGAGCTGGTCACAGGCACGCTTAGACCGAAGCATGTCCTCTATGCGGGACTGGCCTGTCTCGGTGTCACCGCATTGCTGGGACTGATATTCATCTGGTATTCCGGCTGGGGGATCCTGGTCTACGGATTCCTCGGTCTCCTGGGAGCAGGGACCTACACGGTGGGACTCTCCTACAAGTACCACGCCATGGGCCAGATCAGCGTGTTCGTGATGATGGGTCTTCTGATGCCCCTGGGGACCAACTGCGTCCTGACCGGGGAGATGTTCTCCTGGCAGGCCCTTCTTCTGGGGCTGCCCAACACGTTCATGATCACCGGGGTCCTGGCAGGGAACGAGCTGCGCGACTATTACGAGGACAAGAAGGCCGGTGCAGGGACCCTGATAGGCCGCATGTCCTACGAGACCGGGATGAAGCTGTACCTGTTCGAGAGCTTCGTATCGTTCCCTATCCTGATAGCATTGGTGATTGCCGGAATAGCTCCACTTGGATGCCTCCTGGCGCTCTTGACGCTGTACGATGCCTATATCCTGTACACAAACAGCACCAAGGCCCACGACGACCCTCATGCGGGATTCATGCTGGTGCCGCTGTGTTTCAAGCTGAATTGGCACTTCGGGGTGCTGATGGTGATAGGATATGTTTTACATCTGAACATTATCCCGATGGTGATCTGAAATGACCGACGACCTCAAGACCGGCAACCAGTTCGAGGGTAAGGAGGAGTTTGTTAAGGACGCCTTCACCGAGATAGCGGAATACTACGACGACATGAACGAGGTCATGTCCATGCACATGGTGCAGGGATGGCATAAGTTCATGATGAAACAGGCCGGCGACATCAAGGGCAAGACATGCCTGGATGTAGGGACGGGAACAGGAGAGATCGCATTCCACGTCGCAAGGACCGCAGGGCCCGGATCCACCATCATCGGAGTGGACCTCACCCCGGCCATGCTGGAGCTGGCGAAGAAGAAGGAGGCTGAGATAGAGCTCCCGGTCAAGATCGACTGGCGCGAGGGGGACGCACTCGCACTGGACATTCCCGACAATTCTGTGAACCTGGTGACTTCCGGATATATGCTCAGGAATGTGACCAACATCCTCCAGGCCGTATCCGAGATGCACAGGGTGCTGGCACCGGGAGGAAGGGTCGTCGTCGCAGAGTTATCCAAACCCAAGAACAGGATCGTGAAGATCGGCTACAACCTCTACATGAAGAGGGTCAAGGCATACGGCCGCAAGCGCGACAGCGGCAAGAAGATCGACGGAAAGTTCTCGCCCTACGAGTGGCTGACCACATCCATCGAGGGTTTCCCTTACGGCGACGATATGGTGGCCATATTCAAGAAGGCTGGATTCAAGGACGCGCATTTCTTCGTCAAGTCCATGGGCGCCGTGAACATCTACGTCGGCACCAAGGAATGATCAGGATTTCATCACGATCATCGGCTCGGTCTCGCCTTCGCGATAAACCTCGACGGTGATCCTGTAAGGCTCACCCAGCAAACGTCTAAGACCCTCCATAAGGAATCCCATCACGAAATCTCCCGGCCAGGATACCCACAGGGTCTTCTTCGAAAGAGTGACGTTGATCACTATCGGCAGATAGGTCACCACGAACGAGTTGTCAGGCGGGGAGACCATCTGGCATGCCAGGTCCACGAAGTCCTGGGGAGCGTAATCCGGCTTCTTCTCCAGCACCTTTGCGGCCGTATGCTTCCCGGACCTAACGAACATCTTGTCGAAATGGATCCCCATGCAGTCCAACGACTCCATGGCATAGGAGATTACAGCCGAGTAGTAATCGATGGAACCGTTCTGGAAACGGCCGACTATCTCGTCCAGCCTTCCGCGTCCCGCGGTCCCGTTGTCGGTGATGTACAGAATGGGTTCTGCCAGAAGCCTGTACTTCTTCGGGCTCCCGGAGTCCGGGTCCACCTCCACCGCGCCCATGCCGTTGAGCTTCATCAGCGAAGCGTATATCGTAGGCTTCGGAACACCCATGACCTCCTCCAGGTCATTGAGGCTGTATTCGGAATTGAAGAGATTGTCCAGTATGGCCATCATGGTCGGGTTGGTGAACAGCGTGGCCTTGCCGCCTATGGAATAGATTGAGAACGGCTCCTCCGCCACGAAGGATTCCGGCGAACGGCGGGAACGGTTGGGATATCCCTGACCGACGAACCTGGGCACCAGCATCTCCACCTTGCGGCCGTTGTCGGACACCTTGAGGTTCAGCTCGTGCGCCAGATCGTATCCCATTATGGATCTGGAATGTGCGGATATGGCGCCGATCATCGGCACCACTATCAAAGTGATATCGGAGATGTCGTCATGCTCGGAGACGAACCTGAGCTTCAGCCCGTCGGTGATGTCCATTGTGGCCTTGATGCCGTAGCGGGCGCTCTGCTTCTTCATGGTGTTCAGCATGTGCTTCATCCACACCTCGCTGCCCTCTCCCTTGCTTAAGGCCTCTCCGACGGAGAAAAGACCCTGGACGATGTTTAGACCGCTCTCTGTCAGGGATACGCCGTACAACGACAGGTCCTCCCTGTTGGTGCAGCGGCCGCTACGCATGATACGGTCGATGGATGCCGAACGGGCGTATGTCTGCCATTTCTCGTCGGTCTCGCTTGTGAACAGGAGATCGGCCTCCACGCGGTACACGGCGCTGCGCGCATCCCCTACGCGGACCTCCTGGCTTACTATCCCTGTGCGCAGGAGCTTCCCGATGTTGGCCTGGACAGTGGATTTGGAGACATCCAGCTCCGCTGAGATCTCCGACGGCGATATCTCGCGGGAGCGCATCCGCTTAAGGATCTGGAGACTCAGGTCGTTGGTGACTATCTGGACTCCGTTGCTGACGGTGAGATAGACCTCGTACTCGGTGCTGTATCCGATATCGCTCATCTTAACGTTCAGAAATTGCCGTACGACGTTAAAAAGACTGGCCAGGCATTCAGGATTCTTGAGAGCTGTTCAGCTTCATGAGGAGCTCGAATGCGGACTGCATCCCATTCTGTGCGGCCTTGGTGAGCCACTCCACGGCCTCCTTGTAATCCATCTCGATCTGTCCCGATAATCCCAGAGCACCCAGATTATACTGGGCCGTGGGCTCGCCCTGCTCCGCAGCGTATCTGAAGTACTCCTCCGCATGCTTGACATCGTTATCGTCCAGATACAGCGAGCCGATCATGGATTGGGCGTAAGCGAATCCCTTGTCGGCGGCGCTCTCGAACCATTCCCTGGCCTTGGCCTTGTCCGGGGAACCGAGATACTCGCCGATGTACAGCAATCCCAGGTTATACTCCGCTTTGACGTCGCCTTTCATGGCGGATGTCATGAAGTACCTCTCCGCCTCTGAGTACTCCCCCCTCTCGAAGAGTATTCCCCCGTAGCACAGACATGCGTCGGAATCGCCCTGGTCCGCGGACAGCTTGAAATACTTCTCGGATTCCGTACGGTCCTGAGGGATGCCTTCCCCGTTATCCAGCATGAACGCCAGATCGTACTGCGCATCGGAATCGCCCTGATCGGCCAGCTCCCTGTAGAGCTGTGCCGCCTTGGCCTTGTCCATCTCGATGCCTTCGCCGTTGCGGTACTTCGTAGCGAGAATGTACTTGGCATCGGGATGGCCCTGCTCCGCCATACGGATGTAGTCCTCGGTGGTGAACTGCTGCTGTTCCATGTTATCATGATGGGGGCGGATGCCCCCAGGAATGGTTTCAGATCTCCTTGGGGAGCTTGCTGTTGTACACTGCATAGATCGCCTTGTACAGCATGTACTCGTCCGCCTTGGCGACGACCTCCACCGGAGCATGCATCGATAACACAGGAACCCCGATGTCGATGGTGTCGATGTTGTTCAGGGAGATGTACGAAGCGATCGTTCCTCCCCCTCCCACATCGATCTTTACCAGCTCGCCCATCTGCCATGTGATGTCGGCATCCCTGAGGATCCTCTGGACGTAGTTCACCATCTCCGCGGATGCGTCGTTGGTGCTGTACTTCCCTCCGGCCCCGTCGTACTTGGAGAGGATGG
>Ga0310690_10008410_pt1 | contig 13093 bp, 9 predicted proteins | sample AusTroGonzalo_MG_2_FD_207661 | JGI IMG/M metagenome (GOLD analysis project Ga0310690, IMG submission 207661) | Bovine rumen microbial communities from tropical cattle in Woodstock, Queensland, Australia - Gonzalo_04 (v2) (version 2) | ecosystem: Host-associated > Mammals > Digestive system >... | reverse complement strand
GATGGCTTTCGTCTTCTGCGCCATGACCATGAAAGCCGTCGGCCGCGCCGCCGGCGCCATGGTCCAGGAAGTCCGCCGTCAGTTCAAGGAGATCGCCGGCATCATGGAAGGCACCGGCAAGCCTGACTACGCCCGCTGCGTGGCTATTTCCACGGCCGGCGCTCAGAAAGAAATGCTGATCCCTTCTCTCTTGGCCATCATCGTCCCCGTCGTGACCGGCTTGGTCCTCGGCGTGGCTGGCGTTCTTGGTCTTCTGGCCGGCGGCCTGACCGCCGGTTTCGTCCTGGCCTGCATGCTTAACAACGCCGGCGGCGCCTGGGACAACGCCAAGAAGTTCATCGAACGCGGCAACCATGGCGGCAAGGGCTCCGAAGCTCACAAAGCTGCGGTGGTCGGCGACACGGTCGGCGATCCTTGCAAAGACACCTCCGGCCCGGCCCTGAACATTCTCATCAAGCTGATGAGCATGGTCTCCGTGGTCTTCACCCCGGTCGTCGTCAAGTTCGCTCCTGTCATCCAGGAATGGCTCGGCCTCATCAAGTAAACTTTACGAATATGAAAAAATATTTCGCGTTCATATCAACGTTTTTAACCAGCGCCCTCCTTTGGGCGGATGAAGTCGCGACGGAAACTGCGGCGGCGGTCGATACCGCCGCCGCCGAGGCCGCTCCGGCGGCTGAAGGCGCGGCCAAACAGCCGGGCCTCTTCGGCAATCCGCTCATCATGATGCTGATCCTTCTGGCGGCGATGTATTTTCTTATGATCGCCCCGCAGCGCAAGCAGAAGAAGCAGCGCGAGCAGATGATGGCCGCTCTTAAAGAGGGCGACCGCATCATGACCCAGAGCGGCGTTTACGGAACCATCAAGAAGATCAAAGAAGAATCCATAAGGCTTCAGATCGATGATCAGACCAAGACGACCATCGAGCTCTCCAAGAACGCCATCGCCATGGTCGTGAAGGAAGAGGAAACGAAGCCTGCCGAAAAGTAAAAAATGCCAAGTAAGTTTCACAAATATCTCAAAAAGATAAGCCTCTCCCTCGTAGGGGGAGTCTTCGCTCTGGCTCTGGGACTTCTGCTTTTGGTCCCGGAAGCCCAGAGCGGTGAAACTTACGGCGAATGTGCGCTGAGGCCGCAGAAACCGAAGGTTGCCAGTGACAGGAAGAAAATGAATCACGGCAACCGCACCGTCGTAAGGCAGAACTATTACAACATCCAGAGAAGGACCTACGGACCCACGGACGTCATGTTTAGGAAGGAAAGGACTCTGGGGCCGCTTACGACCAACATGGTCATGATGGTGACGGCAGACGGTACGACGCAGCACGTTATGAGGATCACTCATAAGAAAAAAAGCGAAACGCCCAGCGGCGTCAACAGGGTCGGCCGCAAGGGCAAACGGGATAAAGCGCAGAAGGACGCGGTAGAGAAAGCGAAAAAAGACGCCCGCGGCTTCCAGACTGATTCCAAAAAGGCCAACGATTTCGGCGCCCTCAGATTCCAGAAAGCCACTCCTCCCACCAGCTCGGTCCAGACCGCCAGCGCGCCAAAGGCCTCGCACGATCCTGCCCGCGCCAAAAAAAGCTTAAGCGAGCGCCACACTAAAATGAACGCCACGCTTCTCAAGGCGAGGCAGCGCGAGACGGCGGAGGAACTCGGCGCCCCCATTCAGACTCCCCGCGCAACATATGCAGACGCGGACGACGCCGACACAAGTTTTTAAAGCGGACAGGCGTTATTAAAGAACAGGAAGTTCTTCAATTTTCGTCCCGCAAAATTAAGCGGGCCGTCTTTCCGCCCCCCTCTGAATTTGAATATAAATTAATAACAAATAAACAACCCTAAATATCTTTTAACTTTTATGAAACTCTCAACCAGATTTATTATCATCGCGATCGTCATTGCGGCTTGCATCGCGTTCATCCATCCCTCCGTCCGCTGGGCCACCTATGACAACGCCCAGCGCGTCGCCCTTAACGGCGACCCCATGTCCAAGAACGCCGACGAGGCGATCGGACAGTGGAAACTCAACCAGCCCCCTCAGGACGCCCCCTTCGGTCAGAGACTGGCCTACAGCATTAAGAAATGGTGGCAGGGCGACCGCTCCAAAGTCTTGAACCTCGGTCTCGACCTTCAGGGCGGCATCTCCGTCTTTTTGAAAGTTGAACTGGACGACGCCATCCAGAGCCAGCTGGAGAATCTCCGCCAGCGCGCCGTGGAATATTTCGAGGAAAACAAGATCAACTATTCCGAGATCACGGTCCCCAAAGATAAAGTCGGCGAGATCACCTTCACGTTTGCCAACGCGGAAGACGCCAAGCAGGGCTTGGACCGTCTGCAGGGCCAGGAAGACTTCACGTCCGTCCTTAATCTCCCCTCCGCTTCCGGCACCTCCTTTACCGCCACCATGCGTCAGGGCGAGCAGGACAACCTCCGCCGCCGCGCCCTTGACCAGGCCCGCCACGTGGTCGAGAACCGCGTCAACGAGCTCGGTCTGACGGAACCGCAGATCCAGGTCGAAGAGCCCAGCCGCATCATCCTTCAGCTCCCGGGCGAAAAGGACCCCAACAGAGTCCGCGAACTTCTGAAGAAGACCGCCCAGCTCAGCTTCCACGTCGTGGCTGACGCCAAGCGCAGCGACTCCTGCATCAAGAGCATCATTCGTCTGAAGAAGGCCGACAAGATCGACGAGAAGATCTTCCCCTCCTCCGGCACGACCGACCGCGGCGTTCCTTATACGACCTATAGGATCAGAACGACCGATTTCGAATATTTCAAGAAGCTGCTTGAGGACCCCGAAGTCCAGCGCCGCATTCCCCGCAATTGCACCCTGATGATCGGCAAAGAAGACGCCGACCGCCGTCAGGACGGCGAAAAGACCAGAGAGCTGACGCTCGTTGAGAACGCGGTCGCTATCGACGGCTCCTGCGTGAAAGACGCCAACGTCCAGATGGACGCCAGAGTCAACCGCATCGTGGCCCTGAAGCTCAACTCCGCCGGCCGCAACAGCCTCTCCAAGATCTCCCAGGTCGCGGAGCGCAAGTACCTCAGTGAAAACAAAGTGACCCAGCTGGCCATCTGCCTTGACGACCTGGTCTATTCCTCCCCGCTGCTTCTCACGCACATCGACGGCGATCCTATCATCACCGGCTCCTTCTCCCAGGAAGAATGCAGCGATTTGGCCCTCGTTCTGCGCAGCGGCTCTCTGCCTGCCAGACTGACTGAAGAATACAGCCAGACCGTGGGCGCGACCCTTGGCTCCGACTCCATCAAGAAGAGCATCGCGGCCTTCGTCATCGGCTTGGCTTTCGTAGTCGTCTTCATGCTCGGCTACTACCTGCTGCCCGGTGTCGTCGCTATCATTGCCCTTATACTGAACGTCCTCATCACCATGAGCGTTCTGGCCCTCTTCCACGCCACGCTGACGCTGCCCGGCATCGCCGGTATCATCTTGTCGATCGGCATGGCCGTGGACGCCAACATCCTTATCTTCGAGCGTCTCAGAGAGGAACTCGCTTCCGGTAAGGAAGTGAAGCGCGCTGTCAAGGAAGCTTTCGGCCGCGCCTTCATCACCATTCTGGACGCCAACCTGACCACCATTCTGGTCTCCATCGTCCTTTACATCTTCGGTATCGGCGCCGTCAAAGGTTTCGCCGTGACGCTGATCATCGGCATCGCCGCCAACCTTTTCACCGCGCTCTTCGTTTCCCGCAGCATCTTCGAACTGTTGCTTCTCAAATTTGAATCTGCTTCCGCTTTCAAGATGCTCCAGGCTTTCAACAACAGCCAGGTCAGATTCGTCAAGGGCGGCAAACTCATGGTCTTCATCGCTCTCGCCATCATCGTCTGCGGTCTTACCATTTTCATGATCCGCTTCACCGGCGAGAACAAAGCCATTGCCCAGGGCAAGAACCCGGCCGGCACTTCTCTCTTCACCGCTCCTCTGCAGGACGTTGACTTAACGGGCGGCGACATGATCGTCCTTAACTTCCCCAAGGAGATCAAAGTTGACGAAGTCAGAAACATCCTCAGAAGCGAAGGCCTCGGCGACAGCTACATCCAGAAAGCCGACACCAGAACGGAAGGCGTGGGCTCCCAGATCATCATCCGCTGCACCTTCGGCACTTCTGAAAAGGCTGCGGAAGCTCTGACCAAGGCCCTCCCCGACAACGCTCCTGAGACCGAACAGTCCATGCGCATCGGCCCGGCCGTCGGTAAAGAGATGAAGGTCCAGACCATCAAGTCCGTCATCATCGCCCTGATCCTGGTGCTTATCTACATCTGGTTCAGATTCCACAACGTCAGCTTCGCTTTCGCCTCCATCGTCGCTCTGACTCACGACGTGCTCGTGACACTGGCCTTCTTCGGCTTCGTCACCTACCCGCAGATGAGTCTTAACGTGATCGCGGCTCTCTTGACCATCGTGGCTTACTCCATCAACAACACGATCGTGGTTTACGACCGCATCAGGGAAAATCTCCCGCAGGTCGGCAAGCTCAGCCTCAGCGAAGTCATCGACCTTTCCGTCAACCAGGTTTTGTCCCGTACCATCTGGACTTCCGCGACGACGCTGTTCACGATCCTCTCTCTGTTCCTCTTCGGCGGCGACGTCATCAAAGACTTCGCCTACGCCTTGCTGGTCGGTATGACGGCGGGTACTTTCTCCTCCATCTTCCTCGCCCCGTACCTTGTTTCCGTTTGGTTCAAGAACAAACCCAGAGTGTAAAATATGCGTTATCTTATTACAGGCGGAGCCGGCTTCATCGGCTCCAACTTCGTCCATTTCATCATGGACAATTACCCTGACGCCGAGGTCATCAACCTTGACAAGCTGACCTACGCCGGCAACCTCGACAACGTCAAGGAATACGTCGGGAATCCCCGCTATTCCTTCGTCCACGCCGACATCGCCGACGCCAAGGTAGTCGACGCCCTCTTCGAGAAGGGCGTCGATTACTGCGTCAACTTCGCGGCGGAGACCCACGTCGACCGCTCCATCGGCGATCCCAGTGAATTCATCACCACCGACGTTTTCGGGACCTACGTGCTTCTGGAAGCCGCCAGGAAATTCGGCGTCAAGAAGTTCATCCAGATCTGCACCGATGAAGTTTACGGCACCATCGAACCGGGCCGCTCATCTGTGGAGACGGATCCTCTGATGCCCAGGAACCCCTATTCCGCCAGCAAAGCGGGCGCCGACAGGCTTGCTTACAGTTATTTTGCCACCTACGGCGTGCCGGTCTGCATCACCAGGGCTTCCAACAACTACGGCATCTACCACTATCCGGAAAAGATGATCCCCTTGTTCGTCACGAACCTTCTGGAAGACCGCCCCGTTCCCATTTACGGCGACGGCAAGAACGTCCGCGACTGGCTCCACACCCTGGACCACTGCCGCGGCATCCAGACCGTCATCGACAAAGGCGTCGTGGGCGAAGTCTATAACATCGGCGGCGGCAACGAACGCCAAAACATCGAAGTCGTCGATCTGATCTTCAAGCACCTCAACAAGCCCGACAGTTTGAAAACTTTCGTCAAGGACCGTCTCGGCCACGACAGGCGCTACTCCCTTTGCTGCGACAAGCTGAAAGCCCTGGGCTGGCAGCCTATCGTCAAATTCGAAGAAGGCCTCGCCAAGACCATCGACTGGTACGTCAACAACCGCTGGTGGTGGGAAAAAATAAAAAGCGGCGAATACTGGGAATACTATAAGAAGCAATATCAGGATCGCTAATGGCAAAAAAAGCGCTGATTACCGGCATCTACGGCCAGGACGGCTCATACCTTACCGAGCTTTTGCTTGAGAAGGGCTACGAAGTCTGGGGCGTTGACAGAGACGCCCCGGAGGACTTCCACGAGAACTTCGAGCACTTAAAACCCAAAGTCCATCTCCTTCAGGGCGACCTGATGGACCAGATGGGCGTACTTAAGATGTTCGAGATGGTCATGCCGGACGAGATCTACAACTTCGCGGCCTGCTCTTTTATTCCCTTCTCCTGGGACGAGCCCGTCGTAACAGGCGAAGTGAACGCCCTGGGCGTCGCCAGGCTTCTGGAAGTCATCCGCCGCGTGAAACCCGACGTGCGGTTCTACCAGGCCTCCTCTTCCGAGCTCTTCGGCAAGCCCGAAACGAAGCCCCAGAACGAGGAGACGCCCTTCCGCCCGGGAACGCCGTACGGCACAGCGAAGCTCTACGCGCACTGGCTGACCGCCAACTTCCGCGACCGCCTCGGCCTCTTCTCCTGCTCCGGCATTCTCTACAACCACGAGTCCCCGAGAAGAGGAAAACAGTTCGTCACAAGGAAGATCACTTCCGCCGCGGCCGCCATCAAAAAAGGCCTGCAGAATGAGCTTGTCCTCGGCGACATCGAAGCCAAGCGCGACTGGGGCTACGCCAAAGACTACGTCAAGGCCATGTGGCTCATGCTCCAGCAGGAGAAGCCCAGCGACTACGTCATCGCCACGGGAATAGAGCACTCCGTCAAGGACATCCTCGACATCGCCTTCTCCTACGTTGATCTCGACTGGCACGACTACGTCAAGATCGACCAGAGCCTGATGCGCAGAGTCGAGCTCAACCGCCTCGTCGGCGACTCCTCCAAGGCCCGCAAAGAACTCGGCTGGGAGCCCTCCCTCACATTCGAGGAAATGATCAGGCTTATGACAGAGACAGACCTAACGGCTCTTAAGTAAATCGCGAAACAGCCGCCCTCCGGGGCGGCTGTTTTTTTATTCCGCGCCCTCTTGATTTTGGACTATCTATTTAGTAATATAATCCCGGTTAGTCTGCGCTAACTAATTTTTCACCCCTATAAGTTAGACATAACTAACAAAAAGGAACTATATATGAACACCAAGTCCAAATTCGTTTTCTTAGCGGCTTTTGCCGCCGGGTCGCTTCTGGCGGCCCACACCCAGGTCAATCTTAACACGGCCGCTCCGGCGGCCGCTCCTTCCAATGCCGGCACCTACTATCACGCCGTTCCCTCCACTCCGGGCGTAGGCCAGGCCGTCCGCATCGTGGAATCCCATGACGACACCGACTACATCGTCAAAGTGTTCCCTTTGAAGAACCCTGACGGAGCTTTCGAGATCGTAGGCATCCTGAAAGCCGCCATCGACGCCGAGAGAGGCGACATCCGAGCTTCCATCAACGATGAGACGGAAGAAGCCACGCTTATCGTCACCGCCCCCGATTTCCAGATGCCTTATATAGAGGCCGCCATCGAGAAACTGGACAAGAAGGGCGTCAGCTTCGACAACGACGGCACCGAGACGCTGGTCTATACTTTCAAGAACCGCCAGGGCAAAGATCTCGCCGAGATCGTCGAGGACACCATGCTTTCCGGCTACGGCGACATCGTGGTGGACGAGGACTTGAACCAGGTCATAATAAACGATACGCCAACCAGTCTGGCCTGCGTTCAGGAGCAGCTGCCGAAATTCGACGTTCCCACCCGCCAGGTCAGGATCGAGTGCGAAATAGTGGAACTCGAAAACAGCGATGACTTCAACTTCGGCCTTGCTCTGGAAGCCTGGAAAGAAGCCCTGCCTGAAAGCGTCGATATGACCATCGACTGGAACAAGGAACGCCAGGGCAACAACGGCTCTCCCGACGGCTGGGCCAGGACCATCGCTCAGAACGTCCAGCTTTCCGGCATGCGCCCCAAGGCTGTCGCAAACTTTATCAATTACCTTGTTCGCAGAGGCGACGCCAAAGTTCTCTCCCGCCCGACGCTCATCGTCAACAACGGAAAGCAGGCTACCGTGGAATCCGTTGACAACGTAAACTACAAAGGCTACAACAGCGATCCGGAAAACACCATGGACAAGCAGGCTGAGACCGGCGTCATCATGACGATCCTGCCGAATCTGGCCGCCAACTCCATGAACCTTGAAGTGGAAGCCTCCGTTCACTCCCTCGTCGGCTGGACCACCGGCGGACTGCCTATCATCAACCACAGAAACACCTCCGCCAGCGTCAACGCTCGCCCCAACGAGACCATCACCATTTCCGGCCTCCGCCGCGACTACGTCACCAAAGCCGACGAACGCGTCCCCGTTCTTGGCTACATTCCCTTTTTGGGCTACCTCTTCCGTCATGAGATCGACGTCAAGAAGAGCAGCGAGATCATAATCCTCCTGACCCCCTGCGAAGTCGGCAAAGAGAACGCCAGGGAACATCATCTCGTGGACGACATCAAGAACGAGAGCGAAGAGGAAAACGCCGTCAGCAAATTCGTTGACAGAGTGATCCTGAACAAAGTGTCCTTCTAGTACTTCTTTCCTCCAAAACAAAAAAACAAATACAAAAAGCACGAATCAGCGTCCGGCCGCAAGGCCGGGCGCACTTTTTTGTGCTTGTTTCTTTCCTTTGCGACTGCTTTTTAAAGGGCAATATTTTGTCTGTTGCGTTGATTTAACAAGCCTAAAAGCTAATATAATGTCCGTTGCTTTCGGGGACGCGAAAATGGTGATATATAATTTTTTGGGATTTATCCCAAGAAATTACATATTAGGCTCGCCAATGTTTTAGTATAATTTTCTTAGGTAATAAAATTTGGTAATGATCCGGGAGGCCCAGTGATTATGAAAAAAGCGCTGCTTTTCTTTTTGCTTCTGTTCGTTTGCTTCGCGCACGCGTCGGACCTGACTTATGAGGAATTCAAGCAACTTGTATATGAAAACGCGTATTTGGAGGACGGGCTTTCTTCGAGGCAAATCGGTGAATGGTACTGGTTGGGGTGGCACGAAAAGGTTGTAGTGAGCGCGGAAAATATGACGAATGTCAACAGAAGAATCGAAGAATTTAGTCCGGCTCAAGTTTGGACTTATGTCATGCGGCTGAACGAGGAACTTTCTGGCGAACACATGTCTATGATTATACGTTCTGACAGACCTGCTCCGCCATCCAGCTGGCAAGATTCACGCGCACACACAACGGCTGAAGATATTCTTAAAAAGGCAAGCGGATTGAGAAGGTCGTTTTATCATTGGGGCAATTGGAGCTCGATACGCATTGACAACGTTCGCTTCTGGTACGAGTGGCGCAAGCATTTGCCGCAAGTGTGGGATGTTTGGTATGAATGCTGGAAAATCGAGAATATAAGGAAAAAACCGAGGGAAGCGATTATAAAAGCATTGCAAGAAGACGTTTATGGGTTTGGGTATCATTTGGCCCCTTTCATATATAATGCCATAAAAGCGGGAGACCAATCTTTAGAGCGGCATTTTGGCGCGCTTTGGCCCAAGGATAAGACCAACGAAACGTTTTTGGCTTGGTGGGAAAGGGAAAAAGACAATTTCACGCTTCCTCCATGCGAAGGATACAAGGAAGCAAAAAAAAGACTGGAAGGCAAAGACACCGCACTTGGCCGAAGCCACTTGAACAAAGAATGGGACGCATGTTCGAAAATAGAAAAATACTATGGATCCGGGGCATACTTTACAAATTATTGGTACCGCTTTTTGCGGTCTGACTACGAGTATGACGAAGAAGGCGACGAGGACACGTTAAGGTCGTTTCGCGTGGGAGATTTGCGTACAAATAATTATTGGAGGATGAAAAAGACAAAGAACAGCGGCGATTTGGAAAAAACGGAAGAGACGGACATAAAAAGGGGGAACATGATGGATACAGATGTTTTTTATGACAACACGCCAGTGTCGCAGCCGGCGCCGCCCATGGGCTGGAATTCCTATTGCAGCATGAACTGCGATCCTACGGAGAAGGAGATTCTCGAGATCGCGAAGTTTATGGCGGAAAAAGGATACCTGGAAGCGGGCTACGAATACATAAACGTCGACGACGGCTGGTTGGAAAAGGAGCGCAACGAGAAAGGCCGGCTCGTGGCGAGGAAAGACAAGTTCCCGCACGGAATGGGCTTTTTAGCCAGCAGGCTGCATCATCTTGGCTTCAAGGCCGGGATCTACCTTGGCTGCGGCGTGACCACCTGGCACGGGGACGCGGGGTCCTTGGGACACGAATTTGAGGACGCCAGGCAGATAGCGGGCTGGGGCTTCGATTATCTGAAGTACGATTATCATCCGGCGGAAGGCGACCCGGAGCGCAACTTCATCAGGGAATACACGAAGATGGGCGCGGCCTTGAGAGCGTCCGGAAGAAATATCTTCTACAATCTCTGCGAGCACGGCAGAAGCAAGCCCTGGAACTGGGCGCACGGAGTGGGGCCGATGTGGCGCATAGGTCTGGACATCAGGGATCAGTTCGACGGGAAATGCGGGCTGTGGTCCGTGACGGACGCCATGGAAAAAGGCATGCAGCCGATCGCCGACTATGCCAGGCCGGGCAATTACAACGATCCGGATTTTTTGGTCTGCGGGATGCGCCATGCCAACGATTGGATGGGGCCGGGCTGCACGGACATCGAGTATCGCTCCAATTTCGGGATGTGGTGCTTCACGGCCGCGCCTTTGATGATCGGAGGCGACCCGAGGAAATTTGACGCTGTTACCAAGGAGATCCTGACACACAAGGGCTACATCGCGCTGGACAAGGACCCGCTGTGCGTTCAGGGGCGCTGCTATCAGAAGAAAGGCTTCGACGGCAAGGAATACTCCCTGACCAACGGATACGAAGTCTGGAGAAGGGAGCTCAGTTCTCTGCGCTGGGCCGTGGCGCTTTTCAACCGGACTTCCGAAGAGAAGGAGCTTTCTTTCACTTACCGCGACATCGAACTGGAGGCGGATTGGACCGTGGAATTAACCGACCTCTGGAGCGGGGAAAGTTTAGGTATAATTACTCCCAAGAAGCCGGAGGAAATAGTCTACAAGATTCTCGTGGCGCCCCACGAGTTCAAGATCCTCATCCTGAAACCGCGCTTTTAGGAACAAAACTGATGGAAAAAGAAGAACAAGCCAGAAAGAAATTTATAGAGGGCCGCAACTGCGCCCAGGCGGTCTTCGCCACCTTCGCGCCGGAACTGGGCACAGACGAAGCCACAGCCCTCAGGATAGCCTCTTCCTTCGGAGGGGGTATAGGAAGGCTTAGGGAGGTCTGCGGGGCCTTTTCCGGGCTCTGCATGATCGCCGGGCTCGTAAAGGGCTATACCGACAACGAGACGCCGGAGGAGAAGACCGCCCACTACGCCCTTATCCAGGAATTGGCAGCAAAATTCAAAGCGGAGCACGGCTCCATAATTTGCCGCGAGATATTGCAATTGAAAAAAGACGCGCCCAAGCCTCCAAATCCGGAGGCCAGGACAAACCAATATTACTCTAACCGCCCCTGCGAACGCTGCGTCGGCACCGCCGCCAGACTATGCGTTGAACTGATTAAGGAAAACAAGAAATGAAGAAAGGAAGTATGCTTTGCGCGCTTGTTGCTCTTGCTCTTTTAGCCGGCTGCAAGACCAAGGAAGTCCAGGCACTAAAATGCCCCGTGGTGCCTGCCGTTCAGACCGCGACCATTACGAAAGCGGAATTGATGGACAAAATTAAAGGCGGCTGGGCCGGACAGCTAATAGGCTGCGCTTACGGCGGACCGACGGAATTCTGCTACAGGGGCGTGATGATCCCGGACGACAGGATACTGGAATATCCCGAAGGGCACCTGAAATACTTCTTCGACAAGATCCCGACACTCTACGACGACATCTACATGGATCTGACTTTTATTGAAGTCATGCAGAAGAAAGGCATCCATGCGGACGCGAAAGAATTCGCCGTGGAATTCGCCAACCGCGACTACGGCCTCTGGCACGCCAACCAGGCGGCCCGCTACAACGTCTTGCACGGCGTCATGCCGCCGGAATCCGGCCACTGGCTCAACAATCCGCATGCCGACTGCATCGACTACCAGATCGAGAGCGACTTCGCGGGATTGATCTCCCCGGGCATGCCCAACGCGGCCTCCGAGATCTCCGACAGGATCGGCCACATCATGAACTACGGCGACGGCTGGTACGGCGGCGTCTTCACGGGCGCCATGTACACGGAAGCCTTCTTCGAGACCAATGTGCTGACCGTCGTGGAAAAAGCCTTGCAGACCATCCCGCCTGAGAGCGACTTTTACAAAAGGATCAGCCAGGTCATCGCTTGGTACAAGGAAGATCCCAAGGACTGGAAGCGCTGCTGGACTCTGTATAACGACGCCTACAGCGAAGACGTGGGCTGCCCTGAATTGATCCTGGCGCCCGGCAATATAGACGCCACCATGAACAGCGCTTACGTCGTCATGGGCCTTTTGTACGGCAACAAGGACTTCAAGGAGACCATGGAGATCTCCACTCGCTGCGGCCAGGACTCCGACTGCAACCCCTCCACCGCCGCCGGCATTCTCGCCACCATGATCGGATACTCCAACATCCCGGAATACTGGATGCCGAACCTCAGGGAGACCGAGGACATCGATTTCATCTATACGAAACTGAATCTCAACAAGACCTACCAGGCCGTCTATGACCTGGCCATCCAGAATGTCCTCGCGAACAAGGGCGCAACCAACGACACCGAAGTTACCATCGCAAGGGAAGAGCCCCAGACCGTCCGCTACGAAAAGAGCTTCCCCAACATGCGTCCGGTGGAACTGGCCAAGGATCTGGAGTTCCTCGGCACTCCCGAATGCAAGCAGAACACCTTCACCTTCACCGGCAAAGGCTTCTCCATCCACGGCCATCTCAGCTGCCCCGATCCCCAGTACGAATCCCAGCTGCAGCTTATAGTCGACGGCGTGCCCGTGAAGACCTTCCCCAACAGCTCCGACTACCGCAGGAAGATCGACACGCTCTGCTGGAAATACGATCTCCCCTACGCTCCCCACACTGTGACCTTGAAACTCCTCAATCCCAAGGAAGACGCCAATCTCAAAGCCTCGCGTGTCTTCTACTACGAACCGAAGGAATAAAGCCCGGCTTTGCTTGATCAAAAAACGCTCGCCGACAACAGCGGGCGTTTTTTATCTCGTTTTTTGCGGAATAATATAAGGCGGATTTTGCGAAAAATATCTCTTGCTATTATTCCGCAAATTTGCTAGCATATAACCATGAAAGAGGGGACAATTAAATTTGTATCCAGCGCGAAGATCGCTGAGCGCTGGGGCATATCCGACCGCAGAGTCAGAGTTATGTGCGAAA
>Ga0310690_10008407_pt1 | contig 13096 bp, 8 predicted proteins | sample AusTroGonzalo_MG_2_FD_207661 | JGI IMG/M metagenome (GOLD analysis project Ga0310690, IMG submission 207661) | Bovine rumen microbial communities from tropical cattle in Woodstock, Queensland, Australia - Gonzalo_04 (v2) (version 2) | ecosystem: Host-associated > Mammals > Digestive system >... | reverse complement strand
CCATCCGACCCGTTTTCCAAAAGAAGCCGCTCCAAGTCAGCATGAAACTCTGCGTCTATAGCCAGCTTTCCGTTTTTAACATCGGCTACACACTTGACCATATCGCCAAAAAAGTTCCTGGCAACGGTTTGAAGCTCTTCTCTTGAAATATGAGACTCAAGAATCTGCATGACTGTCCTTTTTTTGCAAATATATAACTATTTTCCCACATAAGAACTATGACGTTTCCAGACCATTTGGATAATCCATAAGAATAGATACATCATTCTGGGAAAACGGGCCTTATGTGCAAGCCGTATAAACAAGGTTCTGGATTATAACTCTGTGTCCCATATAACGTTGCTTCTTGGGCGAGGTCGGATTTAGCAGATTATTACCGAGATTCCCCACATGATGGCGAAGATGGCCACCGAAGCAATGAACATCTTGAGGACACCAAGGCCGACATCGCGGCCGTCGGCGCGGACAAGGGACTTGAATGAGGCTATGACTTCCGGCTTTTCAGGCTTGGTGAGGAAAGTGGCGGCCAGCCATGCGACGGTGGTAACAGCTATGGTCCAAAGGAGTTTTTCCCAGAAAAGAAGCTCAACTGGGGAAATACGGGGCCAGATAATCTGGAAGAAAACCGCAGCGAGGAACGATACGCCCATGGCGACAATCTCCGTCCAGGCATTGATGCGCATCCAGAACCAGCGGAGAAGGAAGATAATACCTGTGCCTGCACCTATCTGGACCATGAGGTCGAATCCGGCCTTGGCGCTGTTAATCAAAGGAACCATCACACAGCCAAGGACAATCAGAAGGAGGGAAGCTCCACGCGCCACCCAGATAAGCTCACGGTCGTCGGCATCCTTGTGGATAAAACGCTTCCAGACATCGTTGGAGACGTAATTAGCACCCATGGAAAGCTGGGCGGCAATGGTGGAGAACAGCGCGCCCATCAGCGAAGCGGCCACCAGGCCTACCCATCCGTTGGGGACTATCGTAATAAGTGCGGGATATGCCATATCGTCCCCCACCAGCGCCGGATCCACATTAGGGAAGGCTTCGCGTATGGAGGCCAGGTTGGGGAAAATAAGGATCGATGCAAATGCGGCGATGTACCAGGGCCAGGGGCGCAGCGCATAGTTGAGCACGTTGAAAAACAGCGTGCCGCCAACCGCATGGGAGGGACTCTTGGCCGTAAGCATTCGCTGGACGATGTAGCCGCCGCCTCCGGGCTCCGATCCGGAATACCAGACGTTCCACCACTGAACGGCCACCGGAATGATGAACACCGCAATCAGAGCGTCCCTGTTGGAAATGCTGGGGAAGAAAGACAGACGGGATGTAACCTCCGGGTTGCTCATAAGGGCAGACCAACCTCCCACCGCAGGATGCTTGACGCCGAAATACATCACGGCACAGGCGCCTATCATAACCACTGCAAACAGGAAGAAATCGGTATAAATCGTTCCCCTTATTCCGGACAGGCAGGAATAGACCAGCGACACCACCCCGGTAACAATTAAAATGGTTGATGCCGGCACACCGAACAGCACCACTCCTATCTTCACGGCGCCAAGGAGCACCGTAGCCATTACCACCAGATTATAAATCACTCCCAGGTAAACAGCCCTGAATCCGCGCAGGAATGCCGCCGGCTTGCCGGAATAGCGGAGTTCATAGAAAGAGATATCCGTAGTTGCTCCGGAACGCACCCAAAGCTTGGAATAGACGAAAACCGTCAGGAGGCCGGTGAGCAGGAACGCCCACCACACCCAGTTGCCGCTGAGTCCGTCCTTGCGGATAATCTCCGTAAACAGGTTTGCACTGTTGGTACTGGTAGTTGCCGCAACCATTGATATGCCTATAAGCCACCACGGCATGGAACCGGCCGACTTGAAATACTCGTTGGCTCCCTTTCCGCGAGAGCGCAGGGCTGCCAGCGCCGGGATAATGAGCAGGATGGCAAAAAAGGCGGCGATGATTATGAAATCCAGTGTGTTGAACATATGCGGTAATTACTTCTTTAAGTGTTCGGAAACGGTGTGCAGGGCAAGGAAAAGGGCATCGGGCATTCCGCAGCCTACTTCTCCGATAAGCTTAAGCGCCAGGCTTACGGGCTCTTCCTCTACCGGAACGCCTGCAGCAACATATTCTTTTATCTTTCGGTCATAGAGTTCTACGCGTGAGGCGCTGTACTTGAGCGCTTCCGATACGGCCTCCGCACCTTTCACCACGCAGCCTATGCCGTCGTACTCATGTGCGCAGACTATATTCTTAAGTCCGGCTGCCGACAGTTTATCCAATGTCCCCAGATAGGCTTTGAGGTCACGGTAGAATCCCACACCCTGGGTGGGCGTGCCGTTGGCCTGCAGGGAATCTCCAGTAAAGGCGGTACCCGTGAAGGAATCTACCCAGGTAAGGCAGTCGTCGTCGTGGCCGGGAGTAGCCAATGCGTAGAATCGTCCTTCAAGCAATTCCCTCTCTTCCAGGACAAGGTCCGGTTCCACTCCTTTTAAATAGGACTGGGGAGGCGGGGAATTCTTGGGGAAACGCGTGCGTACGCGGATTGCCACTTTCACCGGGTCGCGCAGGGCGTCGGCCGAACTCTTGAGAGTGGCTGTCTTGAGCCCGTACTTGTTAACAAGGGAATAATGTCCGCCGATATGGTCCCCGTGCACGTGGGTATTAAGGAGCCAGTCAATGTCCGAAATCTTCATTCCAAGCATCTGCAATGCCGGAATCAAATACTTCTCCGGCTCCAGGTGGGAAGAGTCTATAAGTATGTTCTTCTCTCCTTTCACAAGGACGATACCCGTCCACACAGGACCGAAAGGCACTTTCAGCAGGTAGGTATCCGGCAGGACCTCCTCAAACTCGGGATACTTCTTGAAAACCTCCCCCGTTGAGAGCAAATAATAATCGGTGTTGTCCTTGGACGTATTGGAGTTTTCCATTATAAGCACCCGGGCGTCCTCCGACACCACGATATTGTGCCATATGCCCGCACGTACGTTATAGTACTTAAGGGGCTCCATCTCTACGCGTTCGCACTGCTCTCCTATGATGAGAGTAGCCTTACCGTGGACCAGGACGAATATCTCGTCCGTGAGGTTGTGCCGCTCCAGGTCCACAAGGTTCTTTTCGTCAAACCGGGGGGCCCAGTTCAGGCCTGCGAACGTCCACTTGCCATTGTTGGCCAGACGCTTATATCCTTCTCCTGAATATTCAAGAATGTCTAATCCTTTCATGCGAAATCATCTATTGAAACAGGCATGCGGGTGGATCCGGCGCCCATCCAGCCGCCATCCACATCCATCATGCCACCGTTTATTACAAGTCCATTACCTTCAACTCCGAAGTCCGGATTGATGGGACGGATGGTCCCGCCCCAGCCGCGGCATTCCACAACGGAACTGTCGCCAAGCCACGGCAACTGGTTTTCCTTCTTTGCGCCAGGCGTAAGATACGGGCCGATAATCATGGGAGAAGGAGCCACTTTCCATACTCCGTCCACCTTGATACCATATTCCACACCGTTACCGCCGGCGGCAGTCATGAGGTGCTTCACCCCCTGTTTCTCAAGGCCAAGCAGAAGTGCACGGCTGGCCGCCTGGCCAAAATTATGGGTAAAACGGTTGGTGGTGGCAAAATAATCCAGAAGTGCTTCCTTGTTTGGACACTTGAGGACATAAGGAATAATTGCTCGGGTAAACAGGGCGTCAATGGCCTTCTGGGAAGAATGCAGCTCGTCTCCCATACGCAGCGCTTCATGGAACAGCTCCCTCATAGGGAATCCTCCGGCATCCTTCAACACCTTTATGAGCGGCGGAAAAAGCTCCCCGCCAAGCCATCTCAGGTTGGCGGCTATCTTATCGGAATAGATACCCCAGCCGCAAAAGCCGCCGCCGAATTTTCCCTCTGCTGGAAACAGTCCTGCAACGCCACCGGTCTCCCTGTCTTCAACTATCAGAAGAGGAACAGAGCGAGTGATAATTCCATAACCGGAGCCGTTGGTGGCATAATCGAAGGCAGCTTCTACCTTGACCTCGCCGGTTTCGAGAAGGCGGACGGCCTCCTCCTCCGAGCGGGCCCAGCCTTCAAAAAGGCATGCGCCAACCATGCTGCGCCTGTGCCCGCGGCACATCCGGCCATATTCGATGGGAGGGCCTGCGTGCAGGATGGTCTTATCGGCAAGGCCGAGAAACTCCCCGGCCTCTATTACATCGGTCCAATAAGGGTCACCCCTCCATCTTAATTCCTCTGGTTTCATACTTGTTTGTTTAATTCCAAGGCCGCCTGACGTCCGGCAATTGCGCCAAACACCATGGCCGCAGTTCCGCCGTTTCCGCCAAGGCGGTTGAGCCCGTGGATGCCGGCCGTCACTTCCCCGCAGGCAAAAACTCCAGGGACGGGATTCCCATCCTTATCCAGCGCGTGGCACTTTGTATCTATCACTATCCCACCCATGGATGAATGAGGGGCGGGAGCCACTTTGATGACGCGCTCCGAAGGGTCCATCTTGCATTCAAGCAGTTTTTCTTCCGGAACTCCGGTAAGGTCAAAAACTGCAACGCCGCCCTCGCGGAAGATGGCCTTGGAAAGCTCGTCCTTGTTCAGCCTGGCATCTCCAAGGAATTCTTTTCCCTCGGAGTTAAGCATCCTGGCGCCTTCATAAAGGAGGGTGGTAATTACGGGAATGCCTCGTTTGGGGCCTTCTACGCGGACGGTGGGCTCGAACTGGACGTGAGCCAGGTCCACATCTTTAAGCGCAGCTCCAAGAGCCTCCGCCATGAGCAGGCCGTCGCCTTTGAGGTAGTGCGGATTGTCCGTAAAATCGTACTTCCCGCACCAGCCGCCGGTGGCGATTATGATTTTGACCGACGGATTTGCAGCACGGAGCGCCACCACCTCTTCCGGCGTAACGGTGCGGTTTTCCACCGTGACCTTGTCCTTCTGCCGCTTCCTGATATCGGCAACGGCAATTGCGCCGATGGCGTGGCGGATGGACACCGCTCGCGGGACAGAACAGCCCAGAGGGCGGATGACCGTACCATCGAACCGGAACTGATCCTTGAGCGACACCGACTCCCTGCACATGGTCTCCACAAGAGCCCTGTCGTTCCCGTATTTGCCGCCGGACAGGGTGTCCTCTATGAACAGTTCCACAGAGTCTTCCGGGAGCACCGGGCAGTTGAGAGCGTGAATATCAGGGGTGTTTCCCGGACCGTTGGCGACAAGGGTCACAGAGGCTCCGCCATTCACTGCCGCCTCCGCAGCCCGCCATCCGGCGAGTCCTCCGCCGATGATAAAGACATCGCTCTCCATAATACTCAGACTTTAGAATTCTCCACCAGAGCCCTGGCCACTGCCGTAATTTTATCCCACTCCCCTGCGTTAATCCATTCTTTATTGGTAAGGTTGCCGCCTACCCCTGCACCCACGCATCCGGCCTTGATGAAATCGGCAATATTGTCCGGGCCGATTCCGCCTACGGCAAGAAGAGGAATATGTGACAGGGGGGCTTTGATGGCTTTGATATACCCTGGACCAAGGACTCCGGCCGGGAATATTTTCACGTAGCCGGCGCCGGCGTCGTATGCTTCAACCGCTTCTGATGGCGTCATGGCTCCGGGCATGGCGGTGAGCCCGCGTTCAACACACTTTCTGATGAGTGCAGGATTCACGTTGGGCGTGACCATGAACTCTCCGCCTGCGTCTTCGCAGATACCAAGTTGCTCCTCCGTAAGAACGGTTCCCGCCCCAACCTTGACGTCGCCGCCGAATCCGGCCTTTATGGCCCTGATTGCCGTAGCGGTATCTTTCCAGGTTTCGGGAGCGTTCTGGTTGAAGGTAACCTCAACCATATTGATTCCGCCCCTGGCATAGGCTTCGGCGAGCCGGAGGCAGGTCTCCGGCCCGAAGCCACGTATGATTGCAACTATCATGAGTTATTCCCAGATTCCTCCGTGGGCCATTGAGCCTACGTTCTTGACAAATAGATTCAGGTAACGCGGATACTTGGATCCGTCGAACTTCCAGTTGAAGTCCTTCTTGCGGGATTCAAGGTCTGCATCCACGTCAATCCTGCGGTTAGGAATATCGATGGTTATAATATCTCCGTCTTTAATCAGGCCGAGAGGTCCCATCAGGGCAGCCTCCGGTGAGACATAACCGATGGACAGGCCGGAAGTACCGCCGGAGAAGCGTCCGTCGGAGATGATGGCACAGGAATCGAAGAGTTCCTTGCGGCCTTTCAGGTTCTCCTGGAAGGTGAAGGCGGTGGTGCCGAATCGGCCCTTGAGTCCAAGGAAGCGGAGAATGCAGGCGTCTCCGGGTTTGATGCGGCCGTTCTTGAGGGCGTCCAGGGCATCGTCCAGCTCGTCAAAGACGCGGGCGGGGCCCTTGTATGTCATGAGATGATCCGGAACTGCAGCTATCTTGACGATAGAGCCTTCCGGTGCAAGGTTGCCGAACAGCACGCCGATTCCCGGCTCCTTCATTACAGGATTGTCCAGCGAATGAATCACGTCGTGGTTATATACCACAGCATTCTTTACGTTCTCCGCAACGGTCTTTCCCGTAACTGTCATGCAGTCGCCGTCCAGTTTGGGAAGGAGTTCCTTGAGCAGGGCGGGCATACCGCCGGCCAGACAGAAGTCGTGTACGGAATACTTGGGGCCGCTGGGCGCGATATGTGCCAGCAGCGGGATGTCGTTGGACGCCTCGTCAAAGTATTTCCACCAGGGCTCATCATAGCCGGCTTCGTTGGCGATGGCCGGAATATGCAGAAGGAGGTTTGCCGATGCTGCAATAGCCATATCCATCTTGATGGCGTTACGGACCGACTTGGGGGTGATGATCTTCCTTGCGGTGAGGCCTTCCTCAACCATTTTGACGATGCGCTTACCTGCAGTGTAGGCAATGAGATAGAGCTCACTGGAAGTGGCGGCTACGGACGAGTTGCCGGGAAGCGACATACCCAGGGCTTCCGCCACCATGCACATCGAGTTGGCAGTAGTCATTGAAGTGCAGCCCCCGCAGGTTCCCCATGAATGCTCCACAAGGTCGTTGTAAAGGTCCGGGTCTATGCGGCCGGCCTCCATGGCGCCAACCTTATCCTGGGCGTGGATATGAAGCACCTCTTTACCGCGGCATACGCCAAGGGGCATATATCCGCCTGTTACCATGACCGCAGGGATGTCCAGACGCGCGCAGGCCATAAGATGGCCGGGGACGATGGAATCACAGGTTGAGAGAAGGACCATTCCGTCGAAGAAATTGCCCTCGACGGTGATTTCCACCTGGTCGGCAATAGAGTTACGGCTGGGAACCTCGATGTATTTGGGGTCCTCCAGAACCATTCCGTCGCAAATACCCGTTGTCATAACCTCCATGGGGAGGCCGCCGGCGTCGCGGATACCGGCTTTCACACGCTCTGCAAGCTGTTTCAGATGAACATGTCCGGGGTTGTATTCATTCCAGGAGTTGACAACCGCAATGCGCGGCCTGTTCTGTTCCTCGGCGGAATACCCCATTCCGCACATCAGCCCACGGCGGCATTCGCTCGCCTGGCTGAAACTCCATTGACTCTTGAGTTTCATAGTATGTCTTTATTCTTGATTTATCGGAAAATTCATGGACTCGATGGTGCCGTCGCAGGACTGGCCGCCATCAACGCAGATTACCTGTCCCACGATGAAACGCGCTTTCTCGATGTCCGCAAGGAACTGAATCATGGGAACCACTTCATCTACGGTGCCGCCGCGTCCTACCGGAATCTTGTGCGAGAATCCCCTCAGGTCTGCCTCCGAATAGCGGGAGATAACCTTTGTAAAGATAAGGCCGGGGGCAACGCAGTTTACACGGATGCCATATTTTGCCACTTCTACGCCAAGAGCTTTGGTGAACATATTGAGGCCTCCTTTCCCGGCGCAATAAGGAAGCATACGCCTGTGAACCCAGGTGACCTGACCGTGGATGGAAGAGATATTGACTATACGGCCTTCTGTTCCTTTTTCTATCATGTCGGCCACGGCGTAACGTGAGAGATATGCAGCGGCATTCAGGTTCAGGGCTATCTGGCTGTCCCAGTACTCCATTGGCATATCCTTGAATTCACCCTTGGGGCCTCCGGGAATCTGCAGGGCTCCTCCGGCATTGTTGATGAGGACATCTATCTTGCCGAAGGTCTTTATGAAGTCCTCCATGGTGGCCTTGCACCAGTCATGACTGCCCACATCGCCAAGGTAAATCTTGGTCTTTACGCCATAGGCTTCGCATTGACGGGCAACTTCTTCCGCCCCCTCAGGGCTCTTGTTTCCGCAAATGCCGATGTTGGCGCCCTCGTCCCGGGCAAACGCAATAGCGGTGCCGGCACCAATGCCGTGGGATGAACCGGTAATAAGAATGTTTCTTGCCATAATTATATTAATGATTTTGGTTATTCTGCAACGGAAAGTGTTACTGATACTGTATGTGTCTCCCCGGGCTTAAGAGTATAGGCCCTGTCCCGGTAAATTGTTCCGGTTTCCATGGCTACGGCACCTTCCGGAGCAACATAAGCCACGAACTTTATGCCTCCCTTGAAATCCGCGGTGACACGGCGCCTGCCATCCACCAGCGTATATGAACCATCCCCGGTTTCAAAGACTATCCCGGGCTTTCCGCCGGAGATGTTCCTAATGGGGAAAGCACCCTTCCAGATGCGGTCGGCGCCTTTATCGGCCTCATATTTCCAGAAGTACCTGCTGCCGGAAAGGCCTTCTATGGTGCAGTTCGATGGATGAGAAACCCTGAAGAAGGGGTGCAACAGATCGGTGCAGGAATACTCATGATTGTCGGTATTGGTAACCGTGAAGGTGGCGGTAAGGGTTTCGCCAAGGCGGTATTCCATCTCTGCATGGAACTTGTGCGGCCATACACGGCGGCTGGATTCGCTGTCTTCAAGGGTAAGCACTACCCTGTCTTCCGTCTGTTCCGCCACACTCCAGTCAAAGTAGGGGGTGAGGCCGTGGATATCGCAGCCGGGGCGGCCTTCGTAGATGGCCCAGGGCCAGTAAACGGGGATGCCCAGATTGCCAAGAACCTCTGTTTTCCCTGCCGGTTTCCAGCTTCGCATATTGGCGCCGCGAAGGTCCACCCGGGCCGATCCCGCAGCATTTGACAGCACCACCTGCGTCTGAGGCTGAGAGACGCTGTCAAGCCATGCAAGGTCCTCTGCGGAAAGCTGACGGAGCGATGCCAGGCGGTAGGTCCCGCCCCAGGCCATAAGGTGGTCGTTGAGGCTGCCACGCTTGTTTTCGCCGGTGCGGTACTTGCTCCAGCGGGTCTGGAACCAGGCCTCGTTCTTGGAACCGACGGGGCGCTCCAGCGAGTGCCACACGTCACGGTTCTCATCGGCAAAACCCTGGGTACCATTGCGCCACATAAGGGCGGCGACTTCCTTCCACATGGGGTCCTTATCGGCCCTGGAAAGAGCGAAGAGCTCCGAAATGAGCAGGTTGCCGTAGTCGTCAAGGGCGGAGTGCTCCGTGCCCACGATGGTGGCTCCGGCAGGACGCCAGTTATAGACGGAAAGGTCCAGGTCCGGGCCGTAGGTGGGGTTCTGCAGATACACCCAGGAGAGGAAATACCACCCTGCCTTGCGGGCATAATTGAGGTATTTGCGACGGCCGGTCATATTCCACATCTCAACCGCGGCGGAGAAGAAAGGCTGGATGCCCTCACGGTCAACGCTGGAACAGTCCATGGCGCCGCCGTTGCACTCGTACCGGTCTATGTCGCGGGAAAAATAATAATCGAAGCCCTGGTCGATGGCCTTTTTAACCTCCTCGTCATGGGTGAGGTTCCAGTAGCGCACAAGCCCCATCAGCACGAAGCCGCCGCAGTCACCGGCAGCATTGGTGAGCTCTCCCGTGGAGAAGTCCCACTGGGAACCAAGGCCTCCGTCTCCGGGAAGGGACGCCAGAAGTGCCTTCACCACCCTGGCGGCCGACTGCTCAAACTCATCGGCATAATCGTCAGCGTCGATGCCCAGCGCATTTATTTCATCACGGTGGGACCGGAGGAACTGCACCGTACGGGCCAGCTCACCTATGGACCAGCCCACTTCTGAAGCATCCGTGAAGGTCTTTCCCGGAACAGGCTTGGAACCGCGGCGGAAAAAGCCGCTCTCCTGCTGGCGGACACGGATCCAGCTGCGAATGACTTCGCACCCGAAGTGAACGCCCTCCCTGTCTCCTTCTTCCAGAGAATACTCCATGGTAAGGCGAGCCTTCTGGAAGCTCTGGGATGCAAAGCCGATATTGGTGGTGCCGCCGCTGACGATGTACTCGCCCGGGGCCAGCAGTTTGGACTTTTCAATATCGTCGTTTTTCCAACGGTTCAGCGTCAGGTCTTTCTCATAATCTGCCAGCGTATAACCTTCCTTTGAACGGGCGATATTCATATAGCCCATGGTGAACATCTTGTCGTCGTGGCCGGTAGAGAACCAGGAGCCCTCCTCGTTGCGGCGGCGGTTCCAGTCCAGGAAAGTGCGGTCCAGGCGCACCGTTTCCTTAACGGTGTGCTGGGCCTTGGTCTGGTGTTCAAGATGTTTCCACGCAACAGGGAACACTACCGAATAACCATAGTTCTTCCATTTTGGACGTCCTTTGCAGGCGTAGGCATTCACTGTGTAGCTCTCCCCCGGCGCAAGCGTGATGTACTTGTCAAAGCGGTCGGTAAACTTGCGTTTATCTGTGTAGGAAACGGGAGCCTCCGTCATGGGCCAGTAAATCAGGTGACGGAAAGAGCCGTCCGGCAGCTTCTCCAGTGAGGCCGATCCGGTAATTGAATTGAGATCCGCGTCCGATGCAAAGAGGCCGAAAGTCCTGCGTCCGTTCTCACTTATGGAACAGCCGGGGATACTGCTGCGGTCTCCGGCAAAGATCCAGGGCTCGCCGTCTTTTTCCCAGCCGTTAGGCATCACGGTGGCAAATGCACGGCCATCGCTCAGGATGAAATCCCCCACGAATTCGTTTCCATTATACAATACTCCCGGAACCATGTAGTGCGTTGCCTTGATTCCCGGCTCTGCCGACAGGACCAGCTTGAAGGTCTGGGGAGAATCCGTGTTATTGGTGGCAGTCAGGGTGATTTGCCACACAGTGGTCCTGCCCTCTTTTCCCTTGCTGACTTCCAGCGAAGTGCTGAGCCCATCCACGGCGGGCTGGGTAACGGCGGAGAATTTGGGCGAAATAACCCCAAGAAGGCAGAATAGAAGAAGCAGTTTCATGGTCTAAGGATTTTGTCTGGTGACCGGGAATTCGGTAATGCGAAGTGTGGTGCAGCCGTAAGGGATGAGGATTATTTCCTCCTCAGGGCCAAGCTTTGCCTGATACTGATTGCTGAAAGGCATGGGGCCGGCGCTGCCGTTATACATTTGCCAGCTATGGATCTGACGCGCCCTTGCGTGAATCTCCAGAGGCGCATTCTCAACGTTCCATGGATAGCCGGACACATCCCGGCGAACCAGACTGTATGCCTGATCAGGGTCTCCCTTTTCAATGTCGCGGGTAAGGAGGCACCAGTTCCACGGCGTGGAAGAATGCACTTCCCAGTACCACTCCCCATATTTGGAGCCGGCCTCAAATGACTTTTTCTCCCACTTTTCTTCCATTCTGAGAGCATACACCAAAGGCCCGCGTTCCACTGCGGCCGATTTCTCATACCATCGTCCAACCTTGATCTTTGCCGGCAGGGAAAGAACCAGGACATCGCCGTTTTTCCACTCCCGGTTTATCACGGCAATACCGCCCGCCGGAGTTGGCACATCCACCTTTTCCCCGTTCACGGTAACAGTGGCACCGTCGCTCCAGAGAGGAATGCGCAGATGTATGGGGAAAGCAAGGCCCTTCTTGTTTTTCTTTTTGGGGCCGATTTGTTCCACCGTGATTTGCACCTGGTCCGTGAATGGATAGCCGCCGGCTTCCCTGAGACGGACCTGAGTGCCGCCGGCAACCTTGGCCGTTACCACGGAAGGACCGTAATAAAGCGCGGCAAGGCCGCTGTCGTCGGTGGCAAACCACATGTTGCGGACAAATTTGGGCCAGCCCTGATGAAGGTTGGCAGTGCAGCAAGGGTAGCCGGTCAGGAGACCGAATGTCCCCTCCGTACCATAATAGCAGGTCTGGAAATTGCGTGCACGGCGAGACACCTCAACCTGATTGAGCTGCTGGTAGTACTGGCGGCCGTCATAATTGTCCGTGATGTGCGTGGGAAGGGCGTTGTAGGCAACCTTCTCAAGCCAGTCCGCCCAGTCTGTGCGGCCCGTTATCTCTATCATCTTCTCCAGGGAGAACATAAGCTCTACGACCGAGCAGCATTCCGTGCCCTGAGTGGGGTTTGCGCCATGCAGATATTCATCGCCGCCATACATGCCGGTGGGCCAGCCGATATACCTCATCAAGTCTTTATAGCCGGTAACCACCGCCTCTATGTCAGACTGGTCGTGACTGGCCTGATACTCAATGACGGGAGCCTTGAATCCCTGGGCCAGGTTCACACAGTGCAGCGAGAACATGGTGTCCAGAGTATTTCCTCCGCCAAGACGTTCCTTCCAGGGGACGGTCTGCTCACGGATAATCTTACCAAGGTCCAGAAGGAACTCATCTCCTGTAATGTTGTACAGCCAATAGACTATGTACAGGTTGTCCGCCCCGCGCTCCGCAGCCCAGAAACTCCAGTTCCCGAGCGGAGTCACGGGCAGATGCTCCAGCTGGTAGCGGAAGTACTTTGTCATGAACTCCGGGACGCGGGCGTCACCTGTTGCATCATAATACTGCTTCAGGAATTTGAGGACCACCATACGGGGCCACCAGTCGTGAGTACGGTCACGCTGCAGGCCGTCCACATTGGGCAAATCCTCTGACGGGCCAAAGAAGCCGTCTTCCTGCTGGCTGGCAAGGGCCCACTCAATCCATGGCTGGGCTTTTGCCTTCAGGGCGTCATCGTCCAGAATATATGCCAGTGGGACGAGGCCGTCTATCCAATAGGGGCCGCGTTCCCATTTGTCACCGTCTCCACCCAGCCAGCCGTTGCGCTCCCCGAAGATTTTGGGGACAAGCCG
>Ga0310690_10008405_pt1 | contig 13099 bp, 5 predicted proteins | sample AusTroGonzalo_MG_2_FD_207661 | JGI IMG/M metagenome (GOLD analysis project Ga0310690, IMG submission 207661) | Bovine rumen microbial communities from tropical cattle in Woodstock, Queensland, Australia - Gonzalo_04 (v2) (version 2) | ecosystem: Host-associated > Mammals > Digestive system >... | reverse complement strand
CGTTCAATGCCGTCAAGTCGGTTGATATCTATCTTCACGATATTGTCAATGTATTCACGCGGAATTGCCATCGCCTGTCCAATTGGCAAGCCGATTGATCCCGGCCAGCCGCCGCGTACGACAAGCTCGACTATCCGCTCTACCGAGGGTGGTGGAACCGTCACAACACCGATGTCATTCCCGTCGCAAACGTCGCCGAGAGAGACTGCGCACGCTGAATCTCCGCTTTCCTGAAGAGACATGGGATGCATCGCAATCGAGGCAATGCGCCCAGTGCCCGAATGCACTACCCCTTTTAGCTGCGGGGTTGAAGAACCGGTCAATATGAATCTGCCTTTCTCGCTGCGCTCGTCAGATTTGTAACGAACAGCATCCCAGATGGCAGGGACTTCCTGCCACTCATCCACTAGATGAGGCGCATCACCCTCAAGTGCTTTATTGACGTCCAATCGCGCTATTTCCCGATTGGAGAAATTATTGGCAGGGTCTGCAAGCATGAACGCGCTCTTGGAATGCATTGTGCTTGTCCATGTTTTACCACACCACTTGGGTCCTTCCACGGCAACGGCAGGAAATGTCGAAAGGAAGAAATCCAAACGCTTGTCTATCAATCTTGGTCTATACTGACTTTTATCCATAAAGCTTCTCCAAGTTTGGGATATTATAGCAAATATTAGCCGATATAACAACCACAGTCAGACTTTATGCCATTCCACAGTCAGACTTTACGTCGTTTGACAGTCAAACTTTAAGATTTTTTGTGGGCATATTTTTGGAGACGGACCCCGCGAAACCATTGTTAACACCGCCAGGGTCTGTCCCCGCTGTCTCTTATTCCATAATCTCATAATCCCACATTCCCACAATCCCACAATACCAATATCCCCCGCGACCTTCCGGCGAAGTGCCAGTTGCCGGAAGTGATTCCAGTCGGAACGCATGGGCGCACGATCCACCGCCCTCCGGCGTGGGCGTAGTCGCGTTCTCATCCCTCACACACCGTGGCGGGGACAGACCCTCCGCCATTCCTCCTCCGTTCGGTTCACGTTCTGCCGAAACAGCAACGACCTCTGCGAAGTCTGCTTCATGGAGTCCTCACCGCTCTATTCAAAATCAATGGCGGTGCATTCGCCTTTGTAAGTTGCGGATGCCGTGTACTGAATGGCCGACGGAGTAATGCGCTCCTCCCAGTATTCGTGGCAGTGGCCTGTCAAGACGGCCTTGACGAGAGGCTGAGATTTCATGTATTTAACAAACTCCTTTGTAGGGGCGTCGGCTCTCTGCTGCACGGCGCGGTCGCGCCATTCCTGGCCTTCTGGGAAGTCGTGCCGCCCGCCCCACGTATCTACAAGGTCGTCAGGCGTTCCCGCCAGGTACGAGCACACGCCTTTCGTATTCTTCATGTTGCGTGCATAGTGCTTCGGCGTGTAGAACGGAACATGGCACATGAGCACTATGGGCAGCCCCTTTTCGACTTCCTTCTCCAGTCTGGCGGGCACATCTGGGGCGACATTGTAATACACATCGTCAAACGACACGAAGTTGACACCGTTTACGACGCGCGAAGCGAAAGCGAGGTCGTTCGGGTAGCTTGCCTGCACACGATCCCAGCTGCCCGCCTTGTACAGCTCGTCCTCGCGCGCCTCGCCGACATATCGCGAAAACTCGTGGTTGCCGGACGAAACGAACCAGTCGTCCGATCCAAAGGCAAGCCCTGCATACTTCAGATTCGCGTTGGAAACGAAGTCGATCATGTCGCCAGTATGCAGAAGCATCGCCTTCTCCGTCCGCGCCAGATGCACAGCCTCGTCGAAATAGTGCTCACCAAAACCCATGCCCGGATAGCGACTTGCGGCCAACTCCACCTTGCGCGAATCCTTTTCCGTCGCGTCCGCCCTCACTATGTGCGTGTCGGAGAGATGGAACGCGCGGAACGGACGCTCAGCCCCAACATCAATGCGTATTCGTTTCACCCTGAGGGGCTTGAAGCCCTTGAGGCTATTCGACTTCGCCGTCTGCGCCACTCCCGCCGAGACCGTCGGCAGCCCTACGGCGAACGCAGCCCCGCTACACAGGAATTCCCTTCTATTCACTATTGCATCTCTCCGTCAACTCTTGCCTGTTCCCATTCGACGAGGGCAAACGAGTTAGGCTGCATGCGGATAGCCGCCGTGCCGTCGCCTTTGAGGTCGAGCGGAACTTCGGTGTATGTCCTTACGGCATCCGTGAGGTGGCAACGCGCCTTGGCGATCGAGACATTCGGCACGGAAACAGTCACTTCCGCCGTGTCTGTAACGTTGTTGTCGTTGGAATAGCGGGCGACGACAACGGCACCCGAGCCGTCCGCCCCCTTCGCCGCGACCGCACGGAAGTTCCCGGCGGGCTTTCCGCCTTCGCTCTTGAAGACCGTGCCCGTGTTCGCGGCAGACGCCTTGCCGCGCCCTTCGCGGACAGTGCATGCGACCTGCGTTCCGCAGTCCACGAGCTTCGACCAGGCGTAGAACGGATAGTACCCCTTGAGCGGCTGGTACGTCGGCTTCGAGAACATGTTGTTCATCCCGGACGACAGTTTCGCGTCGTAGAACATCAGCATGTCCAGGGGACGCGACTGGCAGTCGACCATCGTCGCCATCATGAAGGCCGCGCCCTTCTGGTTGAACCGCCCAGACTCTACCTCCAGCGAATACTGCCAGTCGTCGACCCAGCCCTTGACGTAGTTCCACTCGTTCAGGATGGATTCGGCCTTGCTGAAGCCGTATTTGTCGAGAATCTCGCGGACGCGATCGCACCTGTCGGCTATCTGCCTCGGCTCCGTCGCATAGATGTGCCACGAGAAGAAGTCGAGCGGGACTTTGTTGTCGCGGCAATATGCAAGAAACCGCTCCGCCCATGACAAGTTGTAAGCGAGCGCCGGGCCGCCAATCCTGAGACTAGGGAACTTCCCCTTTAGGTGCTTTGCCGCAGTCTCGTAGAACTGGAAGAAGTTTGTCACCGTACCGCCCCAGCAGCGCGGGTTCATTGGCGGCTCGCCGTCCGAGGGGTCGAGGTCCGGTTCGTTCCATATCTCCCAGTAGACGATGTTGAACTGGTTCGACCATGCAATGTTCTTCGTCGTCCACTCCCTGTCGAGGTCCCAGCCCCAGCCTTCGTTGTAGTGGCGTATGACATGCTCGCATATCCGCGCCCACTTGGCGTAGTCCTTCGGCGGCAGGACGCCGTACTTCTTCGGCCCGTGCTCAATGCTCTGCCCGAGGCGGAAGAACACCTCCGTCCCCGCGCGGCGGATGTTGTCGAGGTAGTGGTCCGTGAACACGAAGTCGTAGTTCCCCGGATCGTTCTCGTCCGCGTCGAAGTCGGGGAAGACGGCTCTTATGTCGCACGTGTGCGCACCGCCCGCCACGCAGTTTATCGAGTCGTGCGTCCGCGCAAACGGAATGCGCAGCGCCTTGTAGTCCTCGAAGTTGCCGTTCTTCTGGTCGCCGCCGGGCTTCTTCACCGACGGGCCGTTGTTCACGGCGTTCATCGGCTTTATCGTCCTGACTTCGTTCGTGAAGTCAACCGTAACGAGCGCCGTCGCGGCGGGTTCCGCCGCGCTCGCGGCGAAGGAGAACGCGGCAGCCAGCGATGCGCATGCCGCAAGTCTGGAAATCTCGTTTTTCATGTCTTTCATAGAGCTTCTTCGACGACTTCATATTCCATGACCGCCCGTCCGTCCTCGCCGCGCACGGACGCCGTAAAAGAGAACGACACGCTCGACGCGTGCGCCGGAAGCTCGAAGCGCCGTCTTCCGTCCAGCCCGAGCGCATACACCTTGAAACGACTTGGCGACTCCAGCGCAAGAGACACCTTCGCCGTCCCGTCGCGGACAAGTACCGGAGGTTTTCCGTACGACACGAGAACCGTACACGCCTCGTCGCGAAAAGCGCATCCCGCGCCATGCGCGTCCGTGAGATGCGAAAGGAGAATCCGCGACGACTTCACGAGCGGCTTGCCGTCAAGCGACATCGCAGCAACCGTCGCCTCCGTCTTTTCCAGAGAGACGGAAAGCGCTCCCGCCTTGAGCGACGCACCAGCCGGGGCGAATATGCCGCACGTTCGGTCGGTCCTGACGGCGAAATGACGGCGTTCGCGGTCGTAGCGGACGCATGGACTCTTCGCGACTTCGCCGACGGGGAGCGCGTTCGTAGGCGACCCGAACCGCACGCCCCAGTCGGCGAGCAGAAAGTTCCGCGCATCTGCCACGTCCTCCATGCCGCACGACACGCGTGCAAGCCATACGGCATCCTGGTTGCGGGGGCTAGACGCCATCGTCTCCCAGTCGCCTTTCTTCGGACCGTCGGTCAGGAGTGCGCGTTCGTCCACGGTCAGGTTAACACGCGGAACCGCCACAGGCACGTCGCCACGCAGGAAAAGGCACGCGAAAACCCGGTCTGACGCGGTCATGACCGGATCGTCCGCAGTGTTGAAGTAGCCAGGAACGCCGACAGGTCCCGAAACCTCGTTCAGGGAGTGCCCGTATGCAAACCGCCACACTCCGCCCCAGTCCTGCATCCCAGCAAGGGCGCCTCCGTATAGCCCGGCGACGCCCCTGTGGAACGCAGGCCCCGAAAAGCTCCACTCCGACGCGACGAACGGCTTTCCCGCGACACGCGCCCAGGATATGTGCGCCATGCACACCTTGTCGAAGGCTTCAATAGGGTTCAGGTTCGGGCAGCTCGACGGCAGACCCCACCGCTTCGCCGGATCAGTGTTGAGATGCTTCGGATGGTCTTCGTAGGAATGCACGTCGACGTAATCGAGGCATTCCGCCCGGACGCGCTGGTTCGGCGCGTTGTTCGGGCCGTGGTTTCCGGTCGTAAGAAGCGCCTTGCAGCCTATCGAACGCAGGAAATCCCTCTTGCGCCCGATTGTCTCGCGCTCGCAGTCGGCGAGAAAAAGCGCGGTCGCGGCGTTTTTCCATCCGTAGCAGTTTGCCGAAAGCGCGTTTGTCGCGAAGGAATGCACCATCGTGTCCGGACCGTGCTCGGCGAGCATCCTGCTGCGCCACTCGTCGTACCTGCGAGAGACGCACGGCATCGAACGGATGTCGAACCAGCTGTTGCACAGCCACCCCTCGTTCACCAGGCAGAGAAGCGGCATGCCCGGCTCGTCCTTGTAGGCGCGACCAGTGTATGGGTTCACGTGCTCCAGGAAATTGCGCGAAAACGCCGCCCAGTTCGCGAACGCGCCCTCGTGGAAGAGCGTAAGCCCCTTGAACACGTGCATCCCCACCTCTCCGTCGCGGTCCTCGCCTATGTCGCGCCATTTCACGGGACGGGACACGAACATGTCCGTCGTGAGATACAGGCCTTTTCCTATCGCCGCCGCGTAGAGGTAGTCGAAGCGCTCCAGCGCGTCCACGTTGAAGGAAACGCCGTCCTTCGTCCCTCTCGTAAGCCCCCTGTCGTGGTGGTGGATGCGTATCGCGTTGTAGCCGAGCCGCGCAAGCCGTTCCACAAGAACGTCCGCGTCCCTGTGCGAGGGGAAGTTCATTCCCATGCAGACATTCGCGCCGAAGAAGCGCTGCGGCACGCCGGGAAGCCTTTCAAACTCGAAATGCTCCCCGACGGCCCTGAGCCAGCCGTATTTACCCGCCGGCGCGTCCAGCCCTGCGGAGAAGTCCAGCGCGCTCCCTGCGGCGACGTCGCGCACAAGGTCGCACACAACCCATTCGTCGCCCTCTTCGATCACGACGGCCGGCGGCGCGTTAGTCTCGCCGTCGGCGCAGGCCGCAAGCGCACATAATGCGGTTGCAACGAAAGTAATCGCGTTGCCGGCTTTCATGGCTCCATGGCGAGGAGTCTGCCGTCAGCGGAAGGATATGATCATTCCGCGACGCGAATAGTCCGCAGCGACCGTCCAGCCGGCAGCGGTCTCGGCAACGGAGAGCGAACCCGAATAGCCGTTCGACAGCTTCCCGGGCTTGATGAGCGCAGCAGCCGCGTCGGCCTCCGCCTTTGTGGCGAACGTCGCAACGGCGCAGGTGACTTCACTTGCGTCGGCATCGTATCCGTCGACCGCAAGGGAAACCTTGCCGCTCTCTACGGAGAAGGAAGACAGCGACTTCGTCATCACCACGCCGTACGCCGCAAGGTCCGCGTCGGACGTATCGGCCTGGACGCGAAGTTCCGTATCGGCCGCGAACGTGACGGCGAGGCCGTTAAGTGCCTCCGCCGTCAACGGCTTCAGCGATCCCGCCTTTACGCGCAGGACGTTGTTGCCGGCCGTAGGCGTGCCGCTGGAGCCGTCGCCAAAGTACGGAACGCCGGCGATCGCGAGCGTTCCCGCGCCCTCCTTCCAGAGCTCGCCGGCGTAGGTGAGCGGCGAGCGAATCTCCATCGACTCGCCTTCCCTCGTGCGAAGACGCGCTATGCCAAGCGTCCTGACGCCGCGTGTCGGCTCGTTGAAGACAACCGACTCCGCCCGCGTCTCGAGCACGCTCATGTTCCTGAGCGTGACGCCGTCCTTCGTGACGGACGGCATCGCTCCGCCGAGGTTGCGTCCGTCGCGCACGTAGACCGTCGTGCAATGGCTCTCCGTCGGCGCGACGTATGTGGCGTTGTCAACCGCGTTGCTCCACGTCGTCACGACTATCTTGCCGGAGTAGTTCGAGTTCGTGCCCTTGATGTCGTAGAACGAGACAGGCACGACCTTTTGCGCGTCCGCCCGCGTCTCAAGATTGAGGGGGCACGTTCCCCTTATTTCCGATTCGATGTGCGTCGTGTGGTTGGCATACGTGACAAAGCGGACTTCCTTGGAGTTCTTTGGATACAGAGTCAGGTATCCGCCGCGAATGGTCATGTCGAGCAGGGAGGAATTGCCAAGCCAGCCATGCCACCACTGGACACCGCCCTCGAGGCAAAGGTCGGCGAATTCCCCGACCTGGAACTGGTCCTGGAGCTGATACTCGTATTTCTGGTTGGTGACAAGGCCGTAGACAAGCCTGCCGCCAAGGAACTGTACGAGCGCCGGATAGGAACCCATTGAAACGCCATTGTCCGGACGCGCCGTCGATCTCAATACGACGTACATTGAATCGAAATCGTTCGCCGCACCGGACGGAGTCCAGTTTTCAGCAGTGTCGAAAGTGCCTCCCTTGGTCGTATGGATGACGATGCGCTTGCGCTTCAGGTAGAGCGTGCGGGAGGAATCGCCGTCCGTCTCCACGACAAACTCCAGAAGGGAAGCGTAGTTGTTCAGCATCTGCGGATACGTAATGTCGAAATCGTCGATGGTCGCCTCGTCGAACACGCCCGGGGCGAAGCGTACGAGCGGCAGCTTGAGCGCGTCGTACTGCGCATCCTGGACGCAGGCAAGCCTACTTCCGTCCACGACGACCTTGAGCGGATTTGGTCCGGGCACGTATGTTCCAGTCACCTCGAAGACGCCGTTGGAAAGGCCAGCAACGACATTCGTGACAACAGTGACGTCGTTTCCGCGAAACGCGCCGACGGAGATCTTGTATCCGGAAGGCGCAACATACGCGACCGATACCGCGTTGTCGGTGTTCGTCACCGCGCCGATTGTCATGTTGCCGGACGGATTCGCAATGAACCTGCCGCCACGGATGACCGATATCGACCCGGGGCAGCCTGTATTCTGAAGAGAAAGCGTGACGTTTGTTCCGACAATGACCTCGCCATTCCACCCGGACCAGGACCCCGTCGCCGGAACATTGTACTTGTACGGACGAACCGAATCCTGCGCCATCTTGAATACGGCACCATCGCCATCGCTCAACAGGCTCGCAAAGAACTTGAACTCAGAATTCGAACTTGCTCCAAGCGAGAATTGCGACGTCGCCCCTCCATGCACCGTGATATTGCCGTCAAAGGCATACGGGAAGGAATAGTAGACGAAGGCAGCATTGTAAAGATGGAGGTCATTTATCGTTACGATCGAGCTGCTGCCGTTCTTGGCGCAGTTCCAACCCTCAAGCCAAAGCGAACGGCCGGGAAACGTCCCGTCCATCACGACCTGCTTCGATTCGCCATTTGAATAGTAGTCGTGGTCCTTGTCCGGCGCTCCGCCAGTTCCGTCGCCCCAGTGCGCACCAGACTTAAAGCAGGACTCGCTGACGTTTGCATCCTTGACCGTATGCTCGATTGCGCCGTCGGGCTTGAACGCGGCGTTTGCAGCGACGGCCAGCACGATGGATGCCGCCATTGAACCAAGCAATTTAACCATTGTCTTCTTTCCTTTCTTTCATTGGCGCGGGATCTTGCGGTCTCGCGTCGTATTCATAGAGGAACGCGCCGCCGAACGGCTGGCGTACCGTTGCCCTAAATTCAATGCGCCCGTCGCGGAACGCGAACGGGACTTCCCCGCGCCGACGGCCGCACATGTCGAGTGCGTAGAGGCGCGGCGACTTCGCCGCGGCGACATCGAGCCGCATGTCGGCGCTACCGTTCAGCGCCTCCAGCCGTCCGGCCTGGCCAAACCGCTCGACAACGTTGCGCGATGCGTCGCGCCACGCGGTGCCGCGCGCCTGCACGTCGGTGACGTGCCCGAAAAGAACGTGGCTGGAATCGCGAAGCCGCCTTCCGTCGAGCGAACTCGCCCACACCGCCGCTTCGGCGCTGGAGATTGCGACGGAGAGAGGTCCGCTCTCGAACGAAGACCCCTCCTCGCCGAATCCGCCACATGTCCTTTCCGACTTGACCGTGTAGAATCCGTCGCCGAACGAGACTGCGTCCGACTGTGCGAGACCCGAGGGGAACGCGGGCTTTCCGCCGTTTGCCGTGCGAAGGACAGTCTTCGCGCCGGACGGGGCCTCTCCTCCGACAGGTACGGAGCCGATCCGCGCGGCAAGGGCGCACTCCGCAGGCCAGCCGACTTCGCTGTCCTTCATGCCGCCGAACTTCGGCGAGCCGTACGTCTCCGGCGTGTCGACAAGGCACACTTCTGGCTCAAGCGCCGCCATGTCGCCACGTGCGTAGATACATACGACCGCAGCCTCCAGCGCGCGGTTGACGGGATCCGTTATGTTGTCGAAGAAAGCCGGGGCGAAACTTCCGTCCTGCAGCTGCGCAGCGCGATGCGACCACGCGAACCGCCATGCGCCGTCCCACCCCTGCAGCGCGGCGAGCGCGGCGAAGCCAAGCTGCGAGCCGGCGCGACGCGGCGCGGGACCTGGCGCGTTCCACTCCGTCAGCACGAACGGCCGCCCGGCGAGGCGCATCGGCGGCACCGAGGAGAAGAACCGCCTCGCCTGCTCGACGGGCGAGAGGTTCTTGAACGACGCGGGCGGCATGCCCTTCGCGGCGTCCACACGCTCCGGATGATCGAAATAGTAGTGCACGTCGACATAGTCGCAGTTCTCCGCAAGCACGGGATGGTAGCATGCATAGCGCGGACCGTTGCTCAGGTCGGTCAGCGACGCCCGGCATCCGAGGCTCCTTGCGAACTGCCGCATCTCCCGCTCGGCTGCGGCGGAGATTTCCGCATACACGGACGAGTCGTGGCGACCTGCGGCCTTTACCGGCACTTCTGCGTACTTCCTGACGTTGCCGAGGCAACTTACGAGATTTCCCTCGTTGAGGAGCGTGAGCCAGCGGAGCGCGGGCTCTTCGGCATAGGTGCGCCCCGTATACGGATTGCGGTGGAGAAGGAACTCCTTCGCGTGGCGTTTCCAGTCCTCCATTGCACGTCGGTTCACCTGAACGAGCCCCTTGTAGTCGTTATGGTGCATCACGCCCTTGCGGTCGGCTATGCCGAGATCCTCCCACTTGACCCTCCGCGAGGCGTAGAGGTCGGCGGCAAGGGAAAGCCCGTTCGCGACGGCGACCGACACGAGGTAGTCAAACTTGTCGCGGGCATCGCCGGGCGAGCACCCGTCCTGACCCCAGAAGTTCCATTCGAAATGGTGCAGCCGGACGGAGTTGTAGCCAGAGCGGACGAGACGGGCGACGGTTTCCTCGGCATCGCGCTTTTCCGGCGCGGTGGCGGTAAAGCACAGGTTTGCGCCGTATACGCGCCTGGCCGTCCGCGACACGGACGAGAAGTCGATTGCGGAGCCGGGCTCTATCCCGCGGACGTCGTCCATCTCGACCCAGTCGCGCTCGACGCCGGCGGGCAGGACGATGCGCGGCCTTTCAGCAGACGGGTCCTTCGACTTGACCTCGAGGTGCGCGAGCCTGCCGCCCGCCACCTTCATCTCGACGGTGAACCCGCCCGGCGCGGGCAGGCGGAAAGAATAGTCCTTCCAGTCGGACGGAACGCCAGAGGCGAGGTAAAGCGCGCCGTCGCGCTCCGTGACGAACAGCTGGTTTATCGCATAGAGGCAGTTGCCGGCCGCCGTCATGAACCACGGCCTGTATTCCGAAACACCAGGCTCGTTGATCTCCCAGTATTCGCCCCAGCAGCCAGCGCTCCTGAACGCCTCCTGAAGCCAGCGGACCGGCGGATGCTCCGTATCGCCGGCACGTAGCGAGGCGACGGACATCGTGGCGGCGTACCACGGACAGATGCGCTTGCCGGTGGCGTACATGTTGCCGAACGCCTCTCCGTTCGCGAGGAAGTGCCGCGCGGCGGCGACCTGCTCCGCGCTGTCGCGCCCGAACACCTGAAACGGATAGAACCCCGCGAGCGCGCCCATCGACTCCTCGGCACACCCCGGATACGGCACGTAGCGCCCGTCCTTCCGGGGAAGCGAGGCGACGAGCCTGTCGGCGCAGGCGCGGAAGTCCGCCGCGAGGTCGGCGTCCTTCCCGACGAGGTCGGCGGCTTTCGCGGCGGAACGCAGCGTAGCTATCACGCCGCAAGTCGTCATGAACGCATGGTCGCGGCCCGGGCCGAGCCGCTCAAGGTCCGTACACTTGGAAACGAAGCTCGTGCCGTCCGGCATGTCCTGCACGCAAAGCCGACGGAAGAAGAGCGCGCACTCGCGCAGGACGTCGTAGCCCTTCTCCTTGAGATAGCCGAGGTCGCCCGTGTAGCGATAGTATGTCCAGACCGTCTGCGCGACGGCGGCGGAATGGAAGACGTGGTCCTGCCAGTAGCCTATCGGACCGGACTCCACGTCGTTGCCCTCGGCCGCCTCCCACACCCAGCGCGCGCCATGGCTGTAGAATGGATTGTCTGCGTTCCTGTTGTTGCGCAGGCAGGCGTTCTTCAGCGTCGCGGCGCGGAAGTCCGCGGCGACCTTCGCCGTCGCGAAATGACCGGCGGAGAGAAGCCCCTGCACGCCATACATCTCGTCGAACGCGAAGATGCGCCCCTGCCAGTGGCTCTGGATCAAGCCCACGGGAATCGACCATTCCGTCGCGTTGCAGCGCAGATGGTAGCGGGCCATGTCGCTCATCGCCATTATGCGCCCGTCGGGGACCGATATCTCGCTCTCGCCGAAGTATGCGGCCCAGTCGGCGACATGCGCCGCACGGAGCGTCTCGTAGCCGGGCGCGGGGCCGTCCTCCTTCGGCGCGGGCGTGACGGACGGCAGGCAACCGGAAAGGTCGTCGGAATATTCCACGTACCACTCGACGGTCTTCGACTCGCCTGGCTTCAGTAGCACATCCCGCGCAAGCACTGCGTCGCCGCCGACAAGACTGACGGAGCATGGCGATCCGTCCGCCGTCCGCACCGTAATCGTCTCGTGGGAGACGAACCTGGCGTAGGCGGTCATGCTCCACGTGGCCGACGACGCGCCCGTCGTCCACGCGCCGACAAGACGCTCCGCCTTCGGGCTCGCGAACGCGACGCCGATCTCGACGCTGCGCGGCTTTTCGGCGGCCGTGACGGTCTGGCGCAGGGCGATCATGTTGCGCGAGCGCGGCACGAACATCTCGCCGCCGAGCCGCACCGAGCCGTAGTCTGCGGAGACGGCCGTCGTCGCCTCGCGCAGGTTCAGCCGCTGACGCCACAACGCGGGCGACTTCTGCACGGCACCGTCCACGACGAGGCGAGTTGCAAGCCGTCCCTGCGGGAAGAACTGGTAGCCGAAGCGGCTCGCCTTGCCGCCGTTGTCGCCGTAGCGACGTCCCTCCCACCAAATGCCGGGCCGAAGGTTCTTCTTTACATAGCGCGGCTCCTCGCCGGGAACGGAAAGCGTATAGTCGCAAAATACGCAAAGCCGCCCGTTGGACAGCATCGCGGGAACGTAGTCTGCTGCGACGCTTCCGTCGGCGCTCTCAACGACACGGGAAACCGGCTCCGCCAACGCAGTGAACGAAACAAGCGCCAGCGCAGCGAGAAAGGCCGCTACAGTCCTTCGCCTACAATGGGGGGGGGGGGGGGTATTTGAAGCATACAAAGCCCTCATACGCACGTTTTCGCGCCCTTGCATGCAAGGGGCGGATGCGGCCAGACCACGGCAGTTCGCCGAATATGGAGACAGTCTATCCATATAAACAAAAGTATTATATCACATTTAGGATGTTCATATATCTCCATTCACGCGAAAATATTATCTCCATTTGCGAAATGGCGCGAGACAGACACTCATTCCTCGCGCGCGGAGTCGGCATAGTTAACGAACTCAACGCCCTGCGCCGCCGCACTCTGTCCGGAATAAACAACTGTCTTCCGATCGACATTTCCCATGAGCGCAGCGAGACGGCTTACGTTGTCCGCAAACGATTCGTGGAAACTGACGGAAGACTTGATTTCATAGAGATCAACGCAGCGCCCGTTCTCCACAAGCAGATCGACCTCAAACCCCCTATAGTCCCGCACAAAGTACATGTCCGGCTCAAGCCCCCTGTTGAGGCGCGACTTGAGAACGTCAGCAATGACCATGTTCTCGAAAATGCCGCCGAACACGGGATCGCGATCAACTTGCGCCGCCTCGCGGATGCCGAGCAAATGGCAACAGATGCCGACATCCGTGAAATAAACTTTCGGCGCCTTGACGAACCGCTTGCCGAAATTGCGATAGTAGCACGGCAGCGTGAACGTGACGTAGCTCGCCTCCAGCACGGAAAGCCACGACTTGACCGTCGCCGCGCTTGTTCCGACTTCGGAGGCGATGGATTCATAGTTGACAAGCTGACCGACACGCCCAGCCACGAGACGCAGAAACGTCTCGAACTGCCGTCTGTCCTTCAATGCAATCATGGCGTTC
>Ga0310690_10008404_pt1 | contig 13100 bp, 40 predicted proteins | sample AusTroGonzalo_MG_2_FD_207661 | JGI IMG/M metagenome (GOLD analysis project Ga0310690, IMG submission 207661) | Bovine rumen microbial communities from tropical cattle in Woodstock, Queensland, Australia - Gonzalo_04 (v2) (version 2) | ecosystem: Host-associated > Mammals > Digestive system >... | reverse complement strand
CAGGATCCTTTTTTGCCTTCTTGATCTTTTCCACATTTTTGTGGATCTTGATTCCTGCTCGAATCGCTAAACCAAAAGCTGCCACCCCAAGTACAGTTCCGATACCAATTTTGATTTCGGATGCATTCTCAACTAAGCTTTTAGCTAACGTTTCCGTTGCCTGACTAACTGTGCTCATTTGCTTTTCCTCCTATTCAAATATAACTACAAGAAACAAAAGAGAATAATGCAATGTAGGACTCGAACCTACAATCTACCATTTCAGGTCGCTCTACCTGTTGAGCTAATTGCTTTTATTCTCCATATAAGGATATGTAAAATCTGCGAATGCAGACTCAGTTCTCAAAATATGAATTACGAAACTCTTCGCGTCCTCTCTGTTTGCCCCAATAGTACAAACCAAATCCAAGTGCGATCAATCCTACTACCATACTTGTTCCCATTTCTACTCTCATAATTAAACCTCCTTAAATATAATTAAGCTACTTAACTGCAAAGCCACCAGATGTATTCTTTTTACGAAACTCATATTTAATCGATGATTCAGATAAACTCTTCATCGCAATATCAGCGAGTTCCCCAGTCTTAGTACTGAACACCGGTACCCATTTTGAATCCGGATCGTTCTTTCTTCTGGTTTCTATAAGTATCGCCACAAATATCACTCCTTTCAAAAGAAAAAAGAAGAGCCCTCATTACTGAGGGTCTTCCCAATCGCTGGAACCAAAACTGTTCATTTTGTCGTTAAACATATCATCGTACTTGTTCATCCGGTCTTCAAATACCTGCTTCTCTTTGTTCTGTCTTAAGATTACGTCTCCTACTTGTCCTATTGCGCTAATCCCTAAACCAACACAAGTTGCTATTGTGAATCCTGTCATTTTTTGTACCATCCTTTCTCATATACATAAACTACATTGTTTCGTTTCCATTATAGGTTATGCAAAAACTGCGAAACCTGTTCCTCGGTTACGAAAATATCACAATAGGCGTGTATTTTGTAATCTCCGTTTTCGCATTTGTCGATCTGAAAGGAATCGATCTTGACGTCCTTCACATACTTTTTAGCTTTCTTAGCCATGATCTTCCCGATAAGCCCTTTCAAAAAGTCACTACTGATTCTCAATTGATCCATGTCTCCTCCTTATTTACATAATCTACAAATATAATCAGCTACTGTATTCTTGTTCGAATTGAACTGAATTTCCTTAGCGATGTCGCCCATAACCTTAGCTGCATACTGCTTTTTATCGTCCGTAGAATCCTTTGCGATATCATAAATCTTTCTTACATACTCGAGTTTGTTACTGTCGAATGTTGTTTGCTTTGCCAAAGACGCGATGGAGTCAATTGACTGATCCGTTGCTTTTACCTTAGTGAATACTGTGTCGAGAAGTGTATCTGCGTCCATGTTCTCCTTAACGGTTTCAAGAATATCACCTTTTCGCTCCAGAATGAGATACGCACAGATGCCAATGATACCACCTACAAACAGATTCGTGAATTTCATAAAATATCCTCCTTTAAGAAAAGCAAAAGAGGCTCTGTGTTTCAAGAACCTCTTTCTTGTCGAAATATAAACTTTTACTGTTTAAGTACCGCTCTTTCGAACGCTTTACTTGCCTGATACGTAAATGTGTCCGTCTTCTCAAATTCCATTAACATCGGAATCCACTTCGCCTGGTTCGCAAAGTCCATTCTCTTTGTTACCACTGCCGTTGCAATGCCTGCCGCTGCTGTCGCCGCAATTCCTACAAATGTCCAAATATTCCGCATCTTGTCGCTCTTTTCTTTCTGAGCAATCTCCTCCTGATGCTGATCCTCTTTCTGATCGAGCTCAGCTTCTTTCATCTTCATCTCTTCTTCATGCTGCTTCTCTTTCATCTCGAGTTCTTTCTCTTTCAGTTCCTTCTCGTTCTGACGAGAGCTATCGTCAACATCATACTTGTAATTTGCTGCTCTTGCTTTGACAATCTTATCAGCCTGCTTGTCAATCGCATTGGTCAACAAAGTAAACTCCTTGCTATCCGGTTCGAACTGTTTCCTTTTGTTAATAAGTTCATCGAGATCCTTCTCCATTTTCTCAATAAGTTCATCGTTCATAGTTTTGTACCTTACCTTTCTTAAGCATATTGTTTACAGTTTCTCATTATAGAGTCTGTTTTTTCTGCGAATTAGGATTTGGACCTCACTATTTGTATCAGAGCGAAATTTCCATCGTGGAGTATCTGATCAGATTTCAAATCCAGAAAAATATAAGGTTGCGGCTCGCTATCAGAGCTTACAATGTGGAGCGAACCTTGAGCTTGTTGCACTAGTCTCCGTTTAGCCACATTGCACCCAATAAAAAAACCTGATACTGTAAATATAAGCATCAGGATTAGGATCTTGGCTATCAGCATTTAATCACCTCCAGTATTCACCTTATCAAAATATCACACATCTTCGTCACCTGCGTGCGGAATGTTTTTAAACTTGGAATAATCGATGTACTTGACATGTGATTTTGAACCATCATCCAATTTTGAATACCGATAATTGTACGGCTGCGAATAGTAATGAGGTTTATGATGGCCTTCGAAAATATAATTCGTCATCTTATTCCAGAAGTAGGTCATATCAGCATTCGATGTGTACATTATGCGGTTACTCATCAAACTTATAAGCGTAGACAACGCGGGATTGACGATTGTCTCCCAATGCTGAATCTCTCCAACACACAGCTTATCGACACGATTACCTATCGCATAGAAGAACAGATCAAAGTCATCAAATCTCTCAAAGAAGAAATATAATACTTGAGCATCCATATTGTCCGTTCTGATCTCAGGGTTTATAGTCCATAATTCTCCGTAATTGTTAATCATTCTGCCAATCCTCCTTAACCACAAATATAGGTAAAAATTCAGGTCTTCGATCATAAAACGTGCTGTTGGTAATGCATTTGCTGCAACATTCCCCATTGCTCCCATTGGCACATAGAGAGCACCAGGGATCTCTTCCGTCCTTTCTTTCGAAATATGGGTACTTCTTATTGGCATCGTACACGGAACGCTCTATACATATTGTACATGGATAGCGATCACGGCATCCCTTGTTAACATCGTCCCATTTACACATTTTGCACTTTCCATCCTTTTCGACTTCCGGAGATATAAAAGTTTCCAGCAAATCTAACAAAGCCTGATACCCTTTCTTTGGAACCTTATTGAAAGTGTATTTTGCTGCAAGTATCTTCTCTTCAGAAGTCTCAGGTTCAAATATAATTCTCATTCAGAGACCTCCTTCATCTTTGAGCCACATCCATGACAGTATTTATAAGCACATATGTCTGATGTCTGAACATTCTGACCGCATTTAGAGCACTCATAAATATCATACCCGATACGTTTCCATTCTCCGAGGTGTATTTTATGAACCTCACTATAATAATTATAAGCAGGAATAGGAATAGGAACACGAATCACACCCACAAAATCTTCACAAGTGCCATATTCTATTCTATACATCACTTTAACCGTCCTTTCTCATTTTCAAGCCACAGTTGGGACAATATTTCGGTACACTTGCTATTGGCGCATCTTTACCCCAATCATATCCACACTCACTACAAATTCCGTTAATCCAATTTCCTACCTTTATAGCAAAAATCGGCTCCATGGTCTTTACATACTCCCATACATCAGAATACGGTCTTACGTTATCAGCACATTCAGCAAATTTATCAAGTATGTGCTTTCTGCTCACAATATTCTCGCAAAGGAATATACGATGTTCAGTCGAGTCCTTGCGATAAGCCATTATGGGTTCAATTGTATCTGCCTCGGGATTAAATCTTTCTCTCATATTCATTCCTCCTTATTAAATCTCTCAATAATTTCACAAATAAGCTTATACTTTATGACATCAACCCTATCCTCCAAATTAATGATGTACTCTATGTCCTGTATGGCTCTTAATGCAGCCATGGCCATATTGAATGCCTCTTCTTTTTCTTCATCTGATGCTCCACATCCACTATTCGAATACGGACTTTCGCAGTAAAGAATTGTATCTGCATCATCTTTGGTCATTTTTCCACCTCCTTTATCGGTATTCCGCAGTTGGGACAGTACTTGATTTTCTTTACTGTGTCACTCCAACCTTCTTTGACTAACTTCTTTTTGCACTTTGAACAGTAATAGCCACTATTTGAACATTCATCAAGTAATATCCACTCCCCTACCTCTTCCTGTGACTCAACTAATTCCCATTCGTCACCGTTTTCTCCGACAATTCCTAACGTTGCTAACTTACGGCAGGCAAGTTCTGCGAAAGCGTCTTTGTTGTATTCCCATTCATCATTAAATATTTCTCTTGCTACCCATTCTGCAAATTGTTCCGTCTTTGGCTCTTGATTTGCAGTATAGGGCATTCCCGACAGCAACATAATAGCATTGTTAATAGCTGTTAATCTTCGTTGATGATTCTCACTTAAATGCGAGGTGAACATAATGTATTGTTTACACTCTTTTAAGTCGTTTATTATAGACTCAACAAAATCAGATTTCGGTTTCTGTCGAAGTGCAGATATCACATAAGATAAAAATGCATACGTCGCACTGTCTTTTTCATCAGGATCAATTGTTTTCACCCATTCAGTTGCGAATTCGATGGCATCGTCTCTGTCCATCTCCGAAATCTCAATAGATGTTTCTTCTTTTGTAAATCCAGGTGGCATTTCTTCTCCTCCTTTATTTGTCAGTATCGTAATATATTGTCATGATCCAATACCTCAAAAATGATTTTCATAATTTACGACCTCCACAACCTTCCCATCATCAAAGCGACACAATAAGCCACGCTCGGAATAATAAGGTGTGTAAATATGATACGTCCGTGCAAATCCGCTTTCACCTTTGTAAGTATTGATTACATTATCGATGTACACTATTCCAGTTTTCCTATCGACTATCAAATCGAAGTCGCTGTATTCCATTTGCACTGATTGCACGGTTGGTTCTGCTTTAACATAACCCTCTTCATTAACAGCGCATCCTGTACAAAACACAACCACCGCAGCAATTAATACCACGATGGTTACAAATGTTAAGATTATGTTCAGAAGCGCCATTCTTTTCAAATATCTTTTATCCTCATTCTCCATAACTAATAATCGCCTCCTTCAGTTCTTTATGATGCCTGATAAATTGCTTCTCAGCATCTGCTTCGTTCTTAGCAAATCTGGAATCCAGAGTGTTGTCTGTCTTGCTGTCTCTCAAATGATACAGACCTCCTTTTTCGTCAGTTACGTTAGGGTCTTTTACAATATAATACATGGTTGATTCCTCCTTTATACCCACTTACTATCTCTCAGTTTGTCGAGCTCCCAAAAGAACTTCCGGTACAAAATATAATACTCGTCTCTACTAGCCTTGGATGCGGTTTCGGACCAGTCTTTAAATCCAACACCCTCGATGACATTGTTCATGATCAGTTTGCCCAATCTTCCAGTTTTGAAAGCTGCTTCATTAACAATATCGATGTAATGAGAAAATATAATACCTCGTTCCATGGTTTCGTACGTAGGATCGCTTAATGCACTTGACCGTACCTTATCTTTTCTCATCGAAGGTCTGACAAGGCTTGTTTTACCTTGTACAGCTTCAACCCACTCCGGATACTGCATAACAAAGTGTTTGAGTTCGTAGTACCGGTGTTTCGAAATATAATACTTATTCTTCTCACTTATTTCCGGTCTGATGTCTGTTCCCATGCTTCCTCCTCATCCTGTAATCCAAGTAACCAATCGGCTGAAATATAATTGAGGCCTCTGCACAACTTCACCAATACCTCAGCAGACGGACTCTCCAGATCGTTCTCTATCCTACTGATATGAGCATTTGATACTCCGGATAATTCAGAAAGTTTTCTCTGAGAATACCCTTCTACAAGTCTTGCCTGCTTCAATCTCCCTCCTAATGTCTTAGGCTCTTCTTTAGGTTTATCGTAAAGTCTTTTGATCATAATCTCACCTCTCAAAAAATATCTTCCAACACTAAGTCGCTGTAATAGCAATCTTTTCCATTAGCATTGAACTCACCAACTTTATAAGTGAAGTTCTTAATCACCTGTTGTACCAAGAATCTATTCTTAAGATCCGGATGCTGCTTAACGGCCTCATTAATAGCCATCTGCGCAATCTCTTCTGTCTCAAACACTCCAAGACAGTATGTAACTGAGTCCAAGTGAATGTTTTTACTTTCGAATGTTACTAAATATAACGGTTCCATGTTAGTCTCCTTTCTCTTTGGGTGTGAACTTGGAATAGCAGATACATCCCTTTGCGCTACAACTCTTGCCGTTTTCTTCAGAGTAACTGCAGTCTATGCAACGTAGCTCTTCTGTTGAACAAGTGTTAGTTACCCCGCTTTCTGATTTACGTTCACTAATCCATTTATCTAACGCTATTTTACAGTTCTCACATAAATCCAAGGTATCTCCATATTGAACCAAAGCTACACGGTAATTACCGATAGGTCTAAGTAAAACTGATGTGTTAACATCCCTACCACAAAGATCACAAACCACTTTAGTCATATTTTAATTTTCCTCACTTTCTGCTTTATATGCTTCACAAAATAATCTATCTATCTTTGTCACATATGTATTATTAGACGAGCACTTCTTTGATTGACAAGTATTGTTTTTGGAAACATAAAACTTACATTTCTTACAAGGATTCCTTTTGCAGAATCCAATTATTTCTTTTATCACTCTGCATCCTCCTTACATTCACTTACATATTTATCACGTCCAGCTATCATAATGTCTTTAAGCTCTTCTTCGAAGAAGGTTCGTCCCATTTCCGTTCGCATACTTCCAGAATCACAGTGACAAAGGCCAAGTTGAAAACACCTTTCACCAGAGTACCGAAATGATTTAATACTTATGTTTTGTACTATAGGGATAAATAAAGACCACTTTTCATCCCATCCGGTAAACTCTATTATGCAACCTTCGTCGTTATAGTTATAATGAAAAATACTTACAATTTCTAATGAGGGAACTCCAAGAAGTGTTTGAAGATGCGTGGTCATATAAGTGAATGCGTCTTTTTCTATGTATTTTTTTCTCTTATCGAGTTTATTTCCGTCTTTATCTTCTCCTTTTTCGACCATGTTCAGCCATCTTTGACACTTTTCAAATATCTCTTTATTAAGATGGAAATACCTAACGTGTCGCCTGTAGTTTTCAAAGGCTTGATTTTCAAGAAGTTCATACTCGTTTTGAAGATCGTCAATAGCTTGCTTCTTTTCCTTTAATCTTCTTTTCGACTCTTCAAATATAACTAATGAAGGAGTTTCTCGTTCGCATCCGAAAGGGACTAGGCTCTCTTTTGTAACTGCTAATGCCATATCTATTCCTCACTTTCTCCCTTGTTATAAATAAAACTTTCAAAATGTGAATCGAATAAATTTCGTTTAATTCTTAATTCATGGTTATTTGTACCGTAAAGCAATACATGGTCATTGTTCATAAATTTCAATTCCCACCATGAATTTTGTTCTATCGAAACCATTTCCAACATATCTCCTGTGACTTCAAAAGATGCTTTGCAAATGTAGATGTTTTTATCACCAAAACATTCATCGCAGTTATTATCGCAGCTATCACCCAACATATTTTCGTAATACCATTCACAAGGAACAAATGCCATTATTTATCACTCTCCTCACTTTCTGCCTTGTACTTGTCAAACACTCCACAAATTTCATAGGCTATATCTAAATCATCAATGTATTCCAATACCTCTTCTCTTATCCTGTCAAGCGCATCTATCTTTGGCTCTTGCTCTAATGCCTTAACCCTATCCTCCAACTCTTTTATCTTTATTTCCATATATTGATGTGTCATTCACTTTCACCTACCTCTCCAAATATAAAAACCACCTTGCTCCCATCTTTTAACCAAACAAGTATTGCATTTGGAATGGGACTTAAAAGTTGAGGTATAAACATCGGGTCTGCAGGTCGCCAATCAGAAACCTCAGCGTTTGGAAACTTATCACAGAATTGTTTATAAATATCTCCGTATGTCATTCTCATCACCTCACATTATTCACAAGTAGAAACGCAGTTACTATAAGAACAACCCATTCAAGAAGGCTGTTTGGTGCTTTCCGTTGCTCTATGCATCCAAATATAATCACGGCTGATAAAACAAGCATCACTATTGTTACTAATGTAATCATGTCGATCCCTCCTCGAAAATATCATTATTAGAATCCATGAATTTCACCTCTACATCTTTCGGGCATAGGGCTACACTGAATCCCGCAGGCAGCATTACAAGTCCTGATTCCATTTGCTTGAGAATCCGCTCGTACGTTCTTTTCATGGCTTCTGCTTTCATACAAAACGGAGCTCGGATCACTAAAATATCACTCATCCTATTATGCTTACTTGGCTTTTCTTTCCACGGCATCTGTTTTATCCTCCTTTTTATCAGTCACCCATTCACCTTCGTATTGAGGCAACCACCCAGGCAAACCCAACATACTATGCATGTTAACTCTTGCATTCTTAACAAAGGTCTTGTCCGTAACAACATAGCATTTATCTTCCTCAGCAAAAGTACTCCAAACAATTGGTATAGCTAGCCCTGCTTTGTACCACAGCTCCGGAATAATATCCTTATGCTTTGGGTTGAGGATCAGGGCAAAGTTTTCTTTGATGTCGCCGGATTCTTTACGATCTTCAAATATCTTTTTGTCTGTGGCTTCTTTTACTGCCTGCATCATCTTCTCGATATCTTCTTCGAAAGGGTTGGTAGTTAGAAAATCACTCGACGATTTGTGTGATCTTTCGAATTTAGGTAAGAAGTAATCATGGTTTCGGTAAGTAATGCACACATTGCAAGGATACTCAAAAGCTGAGATCTTCCCATATTCGCAATGATCACAATCTTTAATTTCTTTGTTGTTCATCCTCTTTCTCCTTATTAATCACAGCTATTTTATTATTCTCTCCAAGTTCTCTATTACAAATATCAAAATGTGCCACTACATTGTCCTGCTTGAATGCGTCTTCTATTGAGAGCGGTTCGGGATCAAATATAACTTTCAATAGATCAAGTTTTTTCAGTTCCATTCAGATCCTCCTTTTCCGCTAATGCATCACCAACGAGAAAATATAATACGGTCTTTTGAGTTTCAGTTAAAGAGACAAGTGCGCCATAATTAATTGGCTCATCAGAATTGAATAAAACCCTCTCGATAAGTGTTTCTGCCAACTTCTTTTGAGAAGGAGTAAAAGTAAAATAAACATCTTCGACTGTTGCATTTTTGTCGAGACCTCTCATTATGTACTCCTTGTTAATTTTCTTAAGATCTTTATCAGAAAGCTTACGTATTAATTTCGTCTCCATATGTTTTCTCCTCACAACAAACTCTAATCACATTAATACGCCCATCAACAACGTATTTTAAATATTCAGGAACATAATGGGCTTTATACTCAACGTAGTCCATAAGATGCTCGGCTAAATATCTTTCCAAATCCATTTGAATCATTTCTTTAACAGAATCCGGATTGCTCATTAAAGCCTGCATCGTTTCTTCAGAATACTCTTTATGAAATGCAATAGTTTCAAGGTTTCGAGTGGTTACCAATGTTGCTGTGGGCAGTGGTGTTTCTGCTAACTGCTGATATCTTCTTTTCCAATATTTAGCTTTTTGTCGAGCGTTCATTACCTTCTCCTTTCTTATATTGGCATTCTTTTTCATCGCACTGCCAACTATACCAAATATCCTCTATATAGGACTTTTCACAAGATAAGCAAGGTTCCTTTAAATATCCGTCTTCATCGTAATTCATCCTCTTTCTCCTTTTCATTCATTAGTATTACAAAGTATAACTTCCCCGCAAGTCTCACAAATATCACACTCAAACGGGTAAATAGTTTGTCCTTTTTTCTTTTTCATCTTTATGGCGTATCCAATAGGCAATTCGCACCTGCAAAGTGCATATACATAGTGATTATCGTCAATAGGATATACATATTCAGGTTTCATCCTCTTTCTCCTTTCCATTCATATCCAGTCTGTTCATAAAGTAACTTCGGTGAAATATAATAGTTGATACGTCCGTACGCGGACTCACACTCTTCCAAGTTATTCACAACTTCCCCTTTACGGGTTGCTACACCAATCGGAAGCCATCCAGATATAATTCCAGCTCTGACCCATGCTGGATCCTTCCCATAGACGCGAGCTGCCACGGCTACGGGTACGGACCCTTGAGGGAAGCTTTTCATAAATATTTTTCCTTAAGCTCATCCATTCTTCTCTTACCGTAATCATCCATATACATCTTCCTATACGGATAACCACTAATCGGCGGCTTTTTACCCATTAAATGATCAATTCTATCAGTAACATCTTTAATTTCTAAATCGCTTGCATCGCTCATTGCCATATTACGTAGCAATCTAGTAAGTCCTGACACCTCTCTAATCCTAACGTCTCTATAAGGTACATACTCGTAAAAATGGGCAATATTTCTTAAGCCCCAACCCAAAACAGTTCCACCGATTAATAAAAACAAACCTTCTAACAATCTTAATTTAAATTGCTTCATAATCAATCCTCCTTATCAAACACGTTATTCTGAGAAATATTAAGCATGTACAAATTCACACAACTCCGGATAAACTCAGCTACTGTAAGCCCCTGACTGTTAGAAACTTTTTTCAATCGCTCATGCTCATCCTTAGTCAATCTCATTCGGATCTGATCATCTTTTGAGTTCTCTTTCTTAGGTCGTCCCATTAAATACCCTCCTTACTCTCAAATATAATTTCTTCGTCAGTGTTCTTAACGGCAAATCCATCGCGATTGAATACATCCCACGCCGTTACTTCCTTATCGTCCGTAGAATCCTTGAAGTGTTTCAAAGGATCTATACCATAAAGGCTGTGTCTCATATTAAACTCCAACTTTCTCATAAGAGCTCTCTTCTCATCCTCATGCTCAAGCCACTGCTTTACTCTGAAGACCGGAATAAGCTCTATACCGTTCGTGTAAACCTCATCTGTATCCACGATCTTATACATCTGGGCATACTCGTCGAATGTTTCCGGAAAGTCCATTCTCTCACCCCTTCTCAGCTCCTCGACAACTCTCTTAAGTTGACAATTTTCTTCCAGTACTTCCCGGTACTTCTTTTCAAGCTCCATCATATCCTTCCGATATACATTTGAAGCTTCTTCTGCAGTGTATTCGTCCTTGCCAACTAACATGCTATTCACCGCCCTATCCCATGTACTCATTTTGTTTCCTCCTTTTCGTTAATGTATTTCTCCATGACATCCATCAATTCGAATGCCATAGATTTGTATGTATTAGGGTCAATTGTGTAGCTTAAGGCTTTTCCGTTTCGTGAAATAGTTGAGCCTCCATGGCCCTTTGCTTTCGTGATTGTGTAGTTTCCAAGAGATACATCACAAATATAATAGATGTAGTCCTGTACATGGTTGAGTATGAATCCCACCTCGCCGATACTTGAGTACTTCGATGTGGCACTAACACCATTATCTATCAGGTCTTTCTCGAGAAACTCTTTTAAACGGCTATAGATTTTCATATCACACTTGTAAACGATTTCTTCTTCTCGCCTTTTCTTTTCTTCAGCAACCAATTTCTCAAGACCGTGAAGATCTTGTATGTCCATGTTCCTCAAAGCTTTTATTAAATCATTATTCATAAACTACCTCCTAAAATATCACAGTTAATCTGTTTACATAAGACTTGTATTATTGTCAACCATAGTGAGACGATTAAAGGTTATGTATCTTTATAACTGGTTAAACCAGGAATAACCCGTACACGTCCAAGATCCTTAACAGACACTTCGTACGTCCGTACACATCCTGGATGGGGATCAAAGTTAGCCAGCAATTCCTCAACAGCGTCTAAGGCTTTCAATTCCTCATCTACTTCCATTTTGAAAGTTACTTCGTACGTCTTAGTTGTCATGTTCTTCATCCTCCTTTGAAATATAATTCAAGTACTCTTCCTCAGTTGCAAACTCCATGTATTTATCTCCTACCCATCCCCAATAGGAATAGGAAGTGAAGTATCCTTTAATCTTCATAAATTACCTCCTTACCACCAAACCATGTTGCGAAACTCTGATAATTTACATTGCTCCCATAAATGGCAAATTCAATTTTCATGAATACTTTAGGGAAAATTTTTATAGCATCTCTCCACGCTTTAGCAACAACTCTAGGATCATTCTCAAAAGCACCGCATCCTAACGCTCCAAGAATCAAAACATTAGCTTCTTCTGCTGCAGCGCAGGACAACATATGCATAGCCCTTTTGAAATGAATAGAATATAATTCGATGTTGGTCATCATTGCATCTCTCAAATCTGGAGCAGCCATGGTTATTACATCCACCTTCATCTGTTCATCTTTAGGAAGTAACTCCGGTTCGTCAGTATCCGATTTGAATATAACAATATCCTTACTATAAATAAGAGAGTCAGTACCTCTGTCATCTACATCATTATCAGCATTGTAATTATAAAAATCGCTCAACTTGTCGCTTGAGATAACCGGATATAAAGTAGAAATTCGACAAAGGGATTCTTCCTGAGCAGTACATCCTCGTTCTACTCCTCCACCAGGGTAGAAAGCGTTTGCAAAGTTCAAAACAGCGATTCTATCAAAGGAATTTTTGTTCTTAATGGCTGCCGTAAAACTACGATCTTTAGTTATAGTTACAAGAGTCCTAGGTTCTACTACTTTTCCATAATCAAATTCCGGCCAATCATAATCGAAATATATCTCGCTATTTTCAATGGAATCTTCTACTTCATTCATAAGATTCTTAGAAATATAATTCATAGAATCCTTCAGTGTCTCTACGTTCTTAAGCATCACTAAATTGTTCATAAATTACCTCCAAATATAAAAAGAAAAGAGCCCTAGTTTTCTAGAACTCTTTTTGCGTTCAAACATTGTTACTCTTTTAACAATCCCATGCTTCTGTAAATCTCAGCATACTTTTCGCCATTCTGGTTTCTTTCGAAAGCTTCAAGTTTCTCTTTCTG
>Ga0310690_10008399_pt1 | contig 13104 bp, 12 predicted proteins | sample AusTroGonzalo_MG_2_FD_207661 | JGI IMG/M metagenome (GOLD analysis project Ga0310690, IMG submission 207661) | Bovine rumen microbial communities from tropical cattle in Woodstock, Queensland, Australia - Gonzalo_04 (v2) (version 2) | ecosystem: Host-associated > Mammals > Digestive system >... | reverse complement strand
TGGCGCCCGCGGTGCCGTAGCGGTAGTCGCCGTAGATGTAGAGGTTTTCGCCCGCGTTTTTGATGCGGCGCTCGCGCGAAGCGCAGGGGGTGTCGTCGCCGGGGGCGGGAACGCCGATGAAGATCTTGGGCCCCTCTGCCTCTTCCGCGATCCGAAATTCGGCGCCCGTGATCTCCTTGAGCGTGGCGGCGAGATCGCGCACCGCCGGATCGAGCAGCACGTCGCCGGAGAGCTTGTAGATTATGGTGTACTTCGCCTTGCCGTCTTCGGCCAGTCTGATCCCGGCCGATGCCGAAAACACCGCCGCGGCGGCCACCAATGCGAACAGAAACTTTTTCATGCGGCAAATCCTCATGTTTGTATGGTTATGAACATCCGGCGCTGTTGATAATAATATTGCCCTCTGCGACCGAAAAAGCAAGGCGGCGCGGCAAAAAAAAACGATATCGGGCCGTGACGTCAGGTCAGGATGCCGATCGCGTTCAGCAATATCACCAGCAGCGCGGGAATGACGAGCAGCGTCATGCAGAGCTGGAAGATGTATTCCCTCCGCCATGGCCGCCCGGCATCGCTCCTGAGTTCCTGCGAAAAACGCTCCAATCCGACGACGGAGACGACCAGCATGCAGGTGAATATCGCTCCGATCGGCATCATCACGTTGTTGCTGATGAAGTCCAGCGAGTCGAGGATATTCTTGTCCCGGCAGCTTTCGATGAACGCCAGCGGGTGAAAGTTCTTGAGCACGCTGTAGCCGAGGATGGTGATGACGCCGACCGCGACGATCTCGGCCACGCCGATCGCTATCGCCTTGGCACGGCTGATGCGGAGCTCCTGACCGATGGTCTGCACGTTGGTCTCGAGGAGCGACAGTGCCGAGGTAGCCGCCGCGAAGAGCACGAAGATGAAGAATGCCGCGCCGATCCACTGGCCGCCGGGGAAGTTGGCGAAGACCTGCGGCATGGTGATGAATACCAGCCCGGGGCCGGCTTTTTCCGCCGCCGCTTTCCCGCCGAAAGCGACCACCGCCGGGATTATCATCAGCCCCGCGAGGAAGGCGACGGCGGTGTCGAAGAGCTCCACATGGTTGACGTTGGCGACGAGATCGTCGCTTTCCCGCATGTATGCGCCGTAAGTTATCATGATGCCCATCGCGATCGAGAGCGAGAAGAAGAGCTGCCCCATCGCCATGACGACCGTCATGTAGCTGAAGCGCGAGAAATCGGGTTTGAGATAGTAGCTGAAGCCTTCGCCCGCGTTGGGCAGAAACGCGCAGTAGACGCCGAGCGCGACGATCAGCACGACCAGGATCGGCATGAGTATCTTGTTGAAGCGTTCGACGCCCCGGCGCACGCCGAATGCGATCACGACCACCATCAGCGCGACGAAGATGAGGAAGAAGACGATCGGCGACCACGTGGACGAGATGAAGTCGGCGAAATACTGCTCCGAGGCGCCGGGGTTGTCCTTGTGGAAAGCCGCCACGTTGGTGGTGAGCATGGTGACGACGTAGCGGGTGATCCAGCCGCCGATGACGCAGTAGTAGGGCACGATGATGAGCGGCACGAAGGCGTTGATGTAGCCGCCGATGCGGAGAGTCCCCAGAAACGATTTCTTGCCGACGCAGAGTTTGCGGAACGCGCCGATCGGTCCCCGTCCGGTCATGCGGCCGATGCAGTTTTCGGCGATCAGCATCGAGTAGCCGAAAGTGAGCGCGAGCACGAGATAGGTCAGGAGGAAAATACCGCCGCCGTACTTTGCCGCGAGATACGGGAAACGCCAGATGTTGCCCAAACCGACGGCGGACCCCGCCGCCGCCAGCACATAGCCGAGCCTGCCGGTAAAACCTTCCTGCTTTCTCATGTCCCCCCGCGATATTTATATGAAAAAGTGTTGTGCTCCGGAATCTTTAAAATACCACATCATGTGCCCGATTGCAATGACGCTTGATGCCGATCCCGGCGTCAATGGTAGTTTTTCGGCGTGGTGCCGAAGTGCGCGCGGAACTGTTTGATGAAATAACTGCACGAGCCGAATCCGCAGCGGGCGGCGATCTCAGTGATCTGCAGTCGGCTTTCCACCAGCAGCTGTCTGGCGGCTTCGAGGCGCAGACTCAACAGATACTGGTTGAAGCCGACTCCGTATTCCCGGTGGAACATCCGCGACAGATGCGACGGACTGACCCCGATCTTTTCCGCCGCCTGCCGGAGGTTGATGGGCGCGGCGTAGTTGTTTTCCATGAAGTATTTGACCTGATTGAGCGCTCCGGAGGCGTTGCGCCGCGGCGGCGGAGCCCCCGTATGATGCCGCTGCGAGTCGCGGTAGAACAGCATCAGTATGCCGTGGAGCTGCAGCGCGGCATTGCTCCGGTCGTCGCCGTCGTTAGCGGAGCTTTCCCACTGCTCCAGCGTGAATTCCAGCCGCCGCCGCGCTTCGGTGCGCACCATGTAGCTCAAGTTGGCCAGCACCCGGTTGTCGACGATTTCGAAGTATTCTTTTCTTTCCCAATTGAACTGCAGCATGAGTATCCGCAGACCCTTGTCCACGGCGAATTCGTCGCGGTGCATCATCCCCGCCGGCACGATCAGGAAATCCCCCGGCACCGCCCGAAATTTCAGATCGGGATGCAGATGCAGCGTCACCTTGCCGTTCAGGACGTAGAGCAGTTCGTTGTACGAGGCGGCGTGTTCGTGGTCGGAATAACACATCGGGTAGTCGATGATCTTGAAGTTGTGAAAATCCGGCCGGTCGTCGATGAATTTTTTGCAGATGCTGTCCATGCGGGCGCCTCCGTGCGCTCGTCCGAGTCTTTCCATCCCGGATATAAATTAGCACTTCCCGGGATATTTGCCACAACGAAAGTGCAAAAAACGCCGCATTCGCGCTTGTCAATCCGCCGCCGCCGGGGTATTTTATCCTCCGCGCCACCGCCGCGGCGGGGGCGCACGGAACGAAAACGACAACGGCGGAGCGGAGTAAAATGGTCAAGCACGTCATACTGTGGCAGCTCAAGGAAGATCTGGCGGACAAGGCGAAAGTCAAGGCGGGCATCAAAGCCGGGCTGGAGGGGTTGAAAGGGCGCATCCCCGGATTGCTCGACATCCGGGTGCTGACGGAGGGGCTGCCGAGTTCCAACGCCGACGTGATGCTGGATTCTTCCTTTGCCGACGCGGCGTCGCTCAAGGGATACTCGACCCATCCGGAGCACGTCAAGGTCGCCGACGCCAAGGTGCGTCCTTTCACCCGGACGCGGCTGTGTCTGGATTTCGAGGCGTGACGGGATCGTTCAGACGAGTCCCGATCCGCGGATGACCCGGCGGTAGTCGTCTTCGCCGACGGCGAGGCGGAAGACCGTGAACGATGTCAGCATCGTCCCCAGCACGCCGGGTACGAGCGCGCTCTGCCCCGCGACGAAAAAGTTGTTCACGGGGAGCTTGCCGCAGATCCGCGACTGCCCGCACATGTTCCGCACGCCGTAAGCGCTGCCGGTGGGCGGGTCGTAGTCGCGGCAGGTGACGGGCGTGCCCGAGACCACGGCGCGCAGATGCCCTTTCAAGCCGGGATACAGCGATTCGAGGTCGCGTGCCGCCTCCTCGGTGAAGCGCGCTTTTAGCTCCTGATATTTCGCGTCGCGCCGCCGTTCCGCGCGCGTTCCCGGTGCGTCGGGGGGATATCCGGGGGGCATGGTGCGGAACGCCGCCACGGTGTGGCGGATGATGCCGTCGGCATCCGGTTCGCGCCCGAGAAGATAACCGGTGCTGTACGCGTCGCTTCCGCCCTGCAATATGGCGTCCAGATCGTTGTGCGAAAAGAACGACACGAGCCCGCTTCCCGGGAGCGCGGCGGGGTCGTCCGCCGTGAAGTAGGAGCAGAAAAAGCCGGTCGTTTCCCGCATCCGCCGGAAGCGGCGCAGCATCGGCGGCGTCAGCGCCTTTTCCGGCAGGATCTCCTTGAAAGCGAGCGGATGGATGGCGAAAAACACTTCGTCCGCTTCCAATACGCTCCCGTCGCTCAGGCGCGCATGGCGGCATTCGCCGTTGACATCCGGTTCGTCGAAACGCTGCAAGGTGGTGCAGGTTAGTATCTCGATGCCGAGCTTCGCCGCTTCGCGTTTGAACGCCGCGATCATCGGGTCGCCGCCGCCCACGGGGCGGGCGAGGTCGTCGTACAGCGAAAAGGCTACGCGGGCGTGGAAAGTCATCGACGCTTCGCTCGGCAGCGACCCGTGGCACATCGCCAGACTGCCCACCGCCGTCGCCGCCGCGCTCCCCAAGCCGAGCGAGTCGGTGAAGTCCCGCACGGTGATCGTGTCGAAACGCGAAAGCGACATTTCGGGCGGCGTCAGGTCGGTGAGGTCGCGCATCGGAGTGTCGCGCCAGATGTCGCGGACGCTCCGCATCAGTTGGTGCAGCGCGTCGGCGTCGTCGGGGAACTTCCGGCAGAAAGCCTCTTCCGCGCCGAGGTGACCGCTGTTGGCGGCGACGGTCAGCTCGTCGCCGCTTTGGGCGAGGACGATCCGGTTGCTTATCGGTTCGGCGGAGATCATGTCGCCGATGCCGAGGACGCGCATTATCTGCGCCATGATGTTGCTGAAGCCGCCGGAAAAGTGGTATCCGGTGTCGAAGCGCATGCCGTTCCGGCTGAAGCGGCGCAGATAGCCGCCGACTTCCGGTTGGGCTTCGACCAGCGTCACCTTGCGTCCGGCGCGGCCGAGCAGCAGGGCCAGTGTGATGCCGCCGGCGCCGGCGCCGACGACGAGTGCGCGGCGTTCTTTCATTCAGATCACCAGTCCGCCGTTGACCGCGATCACCTGACCTTGGATGTAGGTGCTGTCCTTGCCGCAGAGAAAGCTGACGACGCCCGCGACTTCGCTCGCGTCGCCGAAGCGGTGGAGCGGGATCAACGGCAGTATCTTGTCCTTCGGGAGTTCTTTCGTCATTTCGGTGTCGATGACGCCGGGGGCGACGGCATTGACGAGTATCCCCTTGCGTCCCGTTTCGCGGGCGAGGGCCTTGACCGCGCCGATCAGCCCCGCTTTGGAAGCGGAGTAGTTCACCTGGCCCGCCTGACCGGTCTGCCCCGAGGCCGAACTTATGACGACGATCCGCCCGGAGTGTCTGGCGAGCATGCCGAATACGAGCGGCTGGATGGTGTTGTAAAAGCCCCGCAGATTGGTCCCGATGACGTCGTCCCACTCGTCCCCGTCCATGAAGACGAAGAGATTGTCCTTGGCGATGCCGGAGTTGTAGATCACCGCGTCCGGCGGCGTGTCGGCAAAGACCGCGTCGAGCGTTTCGCGGGTCTTGGCGCGGTCGCACACGTCGAGTTCCAGAATGGTGCACTCGCGGCCGAGGGCGCGGATATCCCGCGCCAGCTGCTCCGCCGCTTCGGATTTTTTGCGGCAGGTCGGGTATACGTCGAAGCCGTCTTCCGCCAGCCGGAGCGTTATCGCCCGGCCGATGCCGCGGCATCCGCCGATCACGAGTGCGGTGCGTTTCTTTTCTTCCATCATCGTCCTTCCCATTTTTTCAGTACAAGAGCGGCGTTGTGGCCGCCGAATCCCAAGGTGTCGACCAATACGAAGCGCGGATCGATCTTCGCCGCCCCGTCGGGGTTGACGTCCAGCCCGGCGCATTCGGGGTCGAGGTCGCGGCAGTTTATGGTCGGCGGCAGTATGCCGCTCTGGAGCGTCCGCACCGCCGCCAGAGCCGCGAGAGCGCCCGCCGCCGACATCGCGTGTCCGATCATGCTTTTGATGGCGCTGATTTTGATCCTCGAAAGGTCGTCCCCGAAAACGGCGCGGAAAACTTTCGCTTCGACGAGGTCGTTGGTCCGAGTGCCCGTGCCGTGGGCGAAAATGGCGCCGATATCCGCCGGGGAGCACCCCGCCATCCGAAGCGCGCGCCGAATGGCGTATATCATCCCCGCCCCCTCCGGATCGGGGGCGGTGATGTGCGTCGCGTCGCAGCTCGCGCCGTAACCGGAAACTTCGGCGAGGATCTCCGCGCCGCGTTTTTGCGCGTGTTCCAATTCTTCCAGCACCAGCGCCGCGGCGCCTTCCGCCATCACGAAGCCGTCGCGGTCGCGGTCGAACGGGCGGCAGGCGCTCTCGGGCGGGGTCGCGCGGCTCAATGCGGTCAGGGCGTTGAATCCGCTCGTCATCAGCCGGGTCAGACACGCTTCCGAACCGCCGGCGAGCATCATGTCGGCGTCGCCGCGCTTGATCGTCCAGACGCCTTCGCCGATGGCGTGGGCGCTGGAGGCGCAGGCGGATACGGGGTCGAAGTTCGGACCGCGGAGCTTGTGGCGGATCGCCAGCGCGCCGCAGGCGGAGTTGGGGATGAATTTGGGCATGAAGAAAGCGGATACTCCGCCGGGTCCGCGCCGGTCGAGCGCCTCGACGCCGCGGTCGTACTCCTCGACGCCGCCGTCGCCGTTGGAAAAGTAGACCCCGAAACGGAACGGATCGATGCCGCACTCCTCCGGCGCGGCGGGAACTCCTGCCTGCGCCATCGCTTCGTCGGCGGCGCCGATGGCGAAGCGGGTGAAACGCGCCATCCGGCGCGACTCCTTGGGCGACAAGTCGGCGGGGGAAAAGTTTTTCACTTCGCCGGCGGCGCGGGGCAGCCCGGTCGTGTCGAAGAGCGTCGTTTCGCCGATGCCGCTTCTGCCCGCGACGAGGCTCGCCCACAATTCGTCCGCGCTGTTCCCGGCGCAGGAAACGGCGCCCAGCCCGGTGACGACCACGCGGCGTTCCGTCATTTTGTCACCTCGGGCGTTGCCAATATTTTCTGTTCGCGCAGGAAATTCAGCATCTCTTCCGGCCACTTCGCGGTCTCGGGGTATTTTTCCGCCTCGTCGGCGGAAAGCAGCCCCAACCCGTGCGGTCCGCGGTCGTAGAATATCGCGCGGTACGGTATGTGACGGCGCCGGAGCGCTTCGGCGAGCATCCGCGAGTTTGCGGGATCGACGGTGCGGTCTTCGAGCGTCGTCCACAGGAACACGGGCGGGCAGTCGGGCGGGATGTTGCTTTCGAGCGACAGGATACGGGCCAATCCCGGCGGCGGATCGCCGCCGATCAGATTGTCGCGGCTGAGTTCGTGGGCGGCGGGATCTTCCAGCGTGACCACGGGGTAGCAGAGGATCGCGAAGTCGGGACGCGCGGAAACGCGCTCCGCCGGGTCGTCGGCGCGCGGATCGGGGGCGTTTTTGGATATCGCGGTCAATCCGGCCAGATGGCCGCCCGCCGACGAACCCATGACGCCGATCCGCTCCGGGTCGATGCCGAGCTGCGGCGCGTAGTACCGCGTCAGGCGGATCGCCCGCTGGGCGGCGTTCAGCATCGCCGGGTGCCGCTCGAAGTGGCCGAAGATCGAGCCGAGCGGATATTTGACAACCACTCCGGCGATGCCGTGGCGGGCGAGAAAACGGGCGTATTCGACGCCCTCTTTTTCCCACGCGAGGACGCCGTAAGCGCCGCCGGGGAAGATCACCACCGCCGGGATCGGGCGTTTAACCGCTTCCTCCGGCAGTTGGATCGTCATGCAGCTGAAACCGTCGTCGCATGTAAGTCGGTAACGCCGCCCCGGGTCGGAGGCGGCATTGGGTATTTCATGTGCGGGGAGTTCCGGGCGTACGAAAAGAAAACTGCCGCATCCCGAGAGCAGAAACGCCGCCGCGCCGAGACCGACGGCGAATATGCCGCGGACAAGCTGGTGCGGATCGAGGCGGGAAATTGCGGTCATTATCTTTCCGGTAAGCTCCCTGTGGAAATCCGAAACGGGCATATAACATTTCGGGGTGTACGAATGTACGCCCCGAAAGTTCACCCTTTTTCGCCTTTTCCGTCATTTGCGGATCGGGCGCGATTTTCGGGCGGTGTCGTGACCCGGATATTATTTTCCGGTGAAAGTGTTCTCGACATTCTGATTGAACTTCATCCAACCGCTCTGCTGCGATCCCCTGTACATGTAGCCGCTGATGGCGCCGATGATGAGACCGATGATTAAAGCGGCGACTCCGACGATGATGGTGATCTGCTTGTTGGCCATTTTAGGATCCTTTCCTGCGGGGGCATCCCCCAAGTTTGATTTCTGCCGCGGTACGCGGCGGTAAACGGTTGCTCTTTCAATAATGTAACGTGTGTTTGCGCGGATTGCAAATTTCGATTTCGCCAAATTGACGTTTGCGTACGTTTCGAATGTTATGAGCTCCACTTCGACGGTGTCAGCCGGTCGAGCGTGATACGCGACCAGGGAACCGCGTTTTCGAGCTCCCGGATCAGCGTTTCCGGCACTCCGCAGGAAAATAGTCTCGGCGCGGCGGTCGTTTCTTCGCCGAGTTCCAGCGTGCCGAGGCGGTTTTCCGCCGGGTCGGCCGAGAGCAGCAGCGCGCATGCCCCCTCGGAGCGGAGCGGAGTTCCGGTGCGGCGCGTTTTTTCCGCCGCCTGCGCCGTGAGGCTTTCTTCCTCGGCGGCGACGACGAGCGCTCGGCGGCAGGCATGGGACGACAACAGCACTTTCGCCAGATCGGCCGCTTCGCGGAACGGATCCTCGAAGCCGACGATGGCGAAAGTCGGCCCGTGGATACGGTGCGCCGCCCCGAGATACGAGGCCGCCGCGTTGATGACCGAATGCGAAAATCCCGTCGGCAGTATCTCCTCTTCGGGGTAGTCCAATATGTCGTCGAGCACCCGGCAGGTCGTCGAGGCGGGGCCGTACGAAGTTACCGTGATGAGCGCGGTGTCGTCCCCGCCGAGTTCGACGCCGATCCGTTCCGCCGCCGCCAGTGCCAGTTGGGTCAGCCGGTCTGGGCGGCGCAGCGCGTATTTGCGGCAGAGGGATACGAGCTCGTCGCGCTCCGGTGCCGCGGGCGGCAGCAGCGAAAAGCCGGAAATGAAGACGTCGCACAGCCCAGTATCCGGCACGTCCGCGCGGCATTTGCGCAGCACCAGCGCGGCGTTGGAGCCGCCGAAAGCGAGGGAGGTCGAAACGGCGGCTCCGCCGGGGATGTCGGATGCGGCGGTGAGCGGCGGCACGGGTATTTCCTCCGAGGCGTGTTCGTAACGTCGGCTCGGGGCGGCGCGGCGCATTTCGAGCATCAAGCGGGTGAACGCGGCTTCGATCGCCCCCGCCGCGCCGAGGGTGTGCCCCGTGAGCGCCTTGGTCGAGTGGTAGCGCAAATTTTCGCCGAAGATCCGCGCGAGGACCGCGCTTTCGACGCGGTCGTTGACGAGCGTGCCGGTGCCGTGGGCGTTGACGAAGTCGATGTCGGTCGGCGTCAGTTCCGCCTGCCGGAGCGCGATGCGGATCGCCCGTTCCAGCTCCTTGCCGGAACTTTCCGGCTGGGTGATGTGGAAGCCGTCGGCGGTTTTGCCCGCGCCGCCGAGTTCGTATTCGACTTCGACGCCGCGCTTGCGCGCCGCTTCCGGCGCTTCGAGTACGAGCACCCCGGCGGCGTCGCCCAGATTCAGCCCGGAGCGCTCCGCGTCGAATGGGCGGCAGGGCGCGGGCGAACTCACCCGCAGGGCGTTGAAACCGTTGAAGGCGACCTTGCTGACGGAGTCGCATCCGCCCGCGATGACGAGGTCGCAGCGCCCGGTGCGCAGCCACTCCAGCGCGATCATCAGCGCGTCCGACCCCGAGGAGCAGGCGTTGGAGATCGTCAGCGCCGGGCCGTCGACGTCGAGAAAACGGCGCAGATATTCGGCCGGCATGTTGTTCACATAGGGTATCACCGCGCCGAGGTCGTCGAAATCTCCCCGCCGGAACCGGGAGTGGCTTTCCAAATTGTCGAGCTGGCACGCCACGGTGGTGCCGACTGCGATGCCGACCCGCCGGGTTCGCAGGCTTTCGCGCGTCAGTTTCGCGCTATTCAGCGCTTCGTCCAAAGCGTGCAGAAGAAAGCGAAGCGGCAGACTCGGGATGTCGCCCGCGCCGTCTTCCGGGATCGGTATCTCGAAGACCGCGAGGTCGAGTTCGGTCCGGATGCGGTGCGGTTTTTCCGGCAGACGCGGAGACGGGGCAAAAAGGGCGCTCCGGGTGCGTTCCGCCCCGTCGCCCAATGCGGATACGACCCCGATGCCGCTGATCCCGGCGCGTGACATCCTCTACCCCCTCCTTACTTGGTGCGGTTCGCCATTATGAAGTCGGCGAGGGAAGCGAAAGTGGCGAATATCTCGCGTTTGTTCTCGACCGCGGATTGCGGGATCCCGTATTTGCGCTGCATCATGATGACGATCTCGACCGCGTCCAGCGAATCGAGCCCCAGCCCCTCCTTGAAGAGCGGTTCCTCATCCTTGATGTCGTCGGCAGTCTTGTCCATCAGCTGGAGCCAGTCGACGAGGTTTTCCTTGAGTTCCCTGCGGAAAGTCTGCACGTCTTCCATTGTTTTTTCTCCCGTATGTTGTTTCGGTCGCGTATGCCGTCGTTCATTTCCCGGAGTTTCCGCCGCCGTTCCGCGCCGCCGGTTCGTCGCCGAAGCGGAACACCCGGTACGGCTGCCGCATGGCGGCTTCCTCGAGTTCTTTTACATATTCGGCGACGCCTTCCTTGAGGTCGTCCGGGCGGATTCTCCGCCCCGCCGCCGCCTTGAAAGTTATCGGGCGACAGTAAGTTACGACGATGCGCCGCGGCTTTTCCATGAGCTCCGCGAAGACCGGTATCGCCGGGACTTCGCTGCGCGCCGCGAGCATCCACGGCGACAGCGGCAGCCTGATCTTTCCGCTGAGATAATCCGCCTCGATCTCCGCCGTTCCGGGCACCGGACGGTCGCCCATGACGATGACCACTTCTCCGCGTTCCAGCGCGGCGCTGGCTTCGATGAGGCCGCCGGAAAAACCGTCGGTGGATATGACGTTGAAGTCTCTCCGGTCGTGGAGGGCGAGGAATTTGTCGAAGTTGCCGTTGCGGTCCGGGCGCGCCATGATGTTGATGACGCGGTCGGATTTGAGGTTCATGAGCTCCATTGCCGCCTGCCAGCAGTCGAAGTGGGCGAATACGACCACCACGCCGCTGCCGTCGGCGGGGGGCAGATATTCCACGCCCTCTTCCTCGAGCGGCAGCTTGTCCCCGGAGCCCATGCGGTACGATATGAGCAAATTTTTCGCGAGTTCGCAGAGCAGTTTGTGAAAGTGGCGGCGCATCTTGCGCCGGTTCCCCGCGTCTTCGGGGAAGCGCAGCTTCAGATACTCCTCGGAGACGGCGAAAGCTTTCCGGTCGAACCGGGCGTAAAACCATGCCACGATCCGGCTGAACCATACGGCGAAGCCGAATCCGCCGCATTTGAGCAGCAGCCGGAAAAATCCGATGCCCCACTTGTTGCCTCTGCTGGCGCTCAAAGTGTCGTTTCCGCCGTTCATGTCCGGTGCCTCAATCTGATGCTGACGAGGTTGGATGCGGAGTAGACCGCCATCCATATCGCTATCGAAAATAGCGGCGCGAGGATCATGCTCCCCAACAGCCACTCGTAGGCGCGCAGATGCAGTTCGGCGACACCGTCGTTCCACGAGAACTCCGTCCAGAAGTGCCCGTGGCGCAGATAGTAGCCGAGTTCGATGCACAACAGCGGCGACAAGGGCGGCATGAAGAGATTCTGGATCGCCAGCGCCATCACCTTGTTGAGCTTGAAGCGCAGCGCGGCGTAAAGTATCGCCACGGTGTGGAAACCGAAGAGCGGCAGCACGGCGAGGAAAGTCCCGACCGCGGCGCTGGCGGCGAGCTCGGAGGGCGACGCCCCCTCCGCGAGCAGCCCCTTTATCAGTTTGACCGGGTGTAAAAGCGTCTTCCAGTTCACCGCCGCGCCGTCGGCTTTCACGAGTCTGCGGTGGGGAATGGGCAGCAGCTGGCGCGTGACGAGGCACGCGTGCAGGAGCGAGAGCCGCAGATTGTCCATCCACGGGTCGAAGTGGCTTATCCGCTTCCCCGGCGCGGCGTAGAAGACGGGGATCGGTATTTCGCGCAGTTCGTAACCGCTCCACAGCAGCTTGACCAGCGCCTCGATCTCGAAGTTGTACCGGCGGCAGAAAAAATGCAGCGAAACGAGCGGTTTGACCGGATACGCCCGGAATCCGCTCTGGGTGTCGTCGCATTTGACGCCGGTCTCGAGGCGGCACCAGAAGTTGGAAAATCCCCGTCCGAAGCGGCTTGCGCCGGGGACGTTTTCCGCGTGCTCGAAATCGCGGCATCCGACGATCAGCGCCTCGGGGTATTTGTTTATTTCGGAAACGAAGCGGGGCAGCTCCTCCGGGTCGTGCTGGCCGTCGGCGTCGATGACTATCATGTGGGTGACGCCGTCGACATCGAGCGCCCGCGCCGCCGTCAGCAGCGCCGCCCCTTTGCCCAAGTTCCGTTCGTGGCGGATGAGGGCGACTCCGAGTTTTTCCAGCTTCTCCGCGAAGTCGCCCGGCAGATCGGAGCTGCCGTCGTCGACCACCCGGACGTCGTCGAGGTGGCGGCGCGCTCCCGCGGCGACGTCGAATACGGTCGCCGTATGGTCGTAGTGCGGTATCACGCAGGCGATCTTCATCCGATTGCCTCCAAGGTCGTGAAAAGTTCCGCGAGGGTCGGGCGGCGGGGGAGAAGTTCCCCGGCGCTTTCGGTATCGACCGCGAGCACGCATACCGTTGCGCGCGCGAGCTCACCGCAGAGAAAAGTTCCGCGGGGGGCGGTTTCGAGCGCCGACCACAGCGAAGAAGTGTCGCCGGAGGTCCGCAGATATGCGACGCTCCCCCGGATGCCGAGGGCGATCGCCGCTTCGCAGTAAGGAATGGTCGGCAGCGTGGCGACGAAAAGACTGCCGCGCCCGGCTGAGCGTCCGCATCCGACGTAGTCGCGCCAGTAGGCGAGGTTTTCCGCCGTGCAGCCGTCGCCGTTCCAACCGATGACGCCGGTGCTTTCCGGCAGTTTGCCGCCCGCGTCCCACGCGGCGAGCAGCGCCGTCAGCATCGTCCGGCGGACGGACATGCCGCCGCGTCCGAAATCGGCGAGGTCGCTTTGCGGCATATCCGGCAGTAATATCAGCTCTTTCCGCGCGGCGTTGACGTCCGGGTACGGCCCGAACCCGGCGTGTTTGTTCAGCGTCCGGAACGCGCCTTTTGCGTTCATCAGT
>Ga0310690_10008398_pt1 | contig 13104 bp, 16 predicted proteins | sample AusTroGonzalo_MG_2_FD_207661 | JGI IMG/M metagenome (GOLD analysis project Ga0310690, IMG submission 207661) | Bovine rumen microbial communities from tropical cattle in Woodstock, Queensland, Australia - Gonzalo_04 (v2) (version 2) | ecosystem: Host-associated > Mammals > Digestive system >... | reverse complement strand
TGTACGTTCTTATGCCTCAGCGGCGGTTTGTTCTTCGGAAGGCTGTTCGGCGTTTACTTCCTGTTTTATTTGTTCGTAGCAGTCCTGGATTTTATCCTTCGCCTGCGATGCGAGGTCACGCAATTTTTGTTGTGCTTCCTTGCCTGAATCGGACATGAGGAACATCACTCCGGCTGCTCCTGCGGCTGCGCCTGCCGTAAAAATAAGTGCGCTTTTAATGAGTTTGTTTAACATGATTGTAGGTATTTTGATTTATTTGTTTCAAAGGTGTTGCTTTTGGGGCTAATATACTAAATGAGCGATTTAGCGGAAGATGGTCTTTGCTTCGCGCGGATTGCTCAGCACATTGCGGTAGGCTTTCGCCATGATACGCCGAATGGCGTCGCTCATGTATTTTTGTAAGTTCATATTCAAATCAATTTCATCCCATAACGACATCCAGAACCATCATCAGCACGAAGCCGATAGCAAAGCCGATGGTGCTAAGGTTTGAGTGTGTGCCGGACGATGCTTCGGGAATGAGTTCTTCGACCACCACATACATCATCGCGCCTGCTGCAAAGGCTAACAAGTATGGCATAGCCGGCAAGAATAGGGACGCCAATAAAATAATCATCAGTCCGCCAAGGGGTTCCACAACACCGCTGAGCGAACCAATGAGGAACGCTTTCCAGCGCGAGTTGCCGGCAGCCCGCATGGGCATGGAGATGATAGCCCCTTCGGGGATGTTCTGTATGGCAATACCCAAGGACATTGCCAAGGCACCCATAAGCGAGATATCCGCGTGTCCTTCGGTTGCTCCGGCAAAGACCACGCCGACCGCCATACCTTCGGGCAGGTTATGGATAGTGACCGCCAATGCCAACATGGCAGTGCGGGAAAGGCGTGCTTTGAGACCTTCGGGGTGGGTGCTACCCACATGCAAGTGCGGCGTCAGTTCGTCGATAAGCAACAGGAATCCGATGCCCAACAGGAATCCGATGGCAGCAGGCATGACCTGCATAAATCCTGTGCTTTGTGGCATTTCGATTGCCGGAATGAGGAGCGACCAGACGGATGCAGCGACCATTACGCCTGAGGCAAAACCGAGCAAGGCTTTCTGCAGGCGGTCAGGCATTTCGCGTTTCATAAAGAACACGAAAGACGCGCCGAGCATGGTACCCAGCAGTGGAATAAGCAAGCCGATAAGGATAGTGGTCATGTCTTAGGCCTTGTTAAACTTGTCTTTGCTTTGCTTGCATCGCGGGCAACGCCAGTCTTCCGGCAGGTCTTCGAACGCTACACCATTGTTTTCGGCCGGGTCATAAACGAAGCCGCAGATAGAGCAGACGTATTTACCGGATGCCTCTTTCTTGGCGAAATTCATTTCCGGCCAAATGGTAGGAACGGGATGGTCGAGGTCGATGATACGCTTGGCTTCGAGGTTCTCCGGTCCTTGCGGCGTGTGCGTGCCCATGTAAACCGTCGGATGATTGCGTACAAACTCACGTACGCGGTCCATGGTCTCGCGGGCAGCGGCAATGTCGTCAAAAACAATAGAAAGCTTGTTCTCGTAGAGGGCCTCGTCCGCGTAGGTGATGTCGCCTTGGAACATATAGAACAGGCCTTCGTTCTCTGCGATTACGAGACTGTTGCCGTTGGTGTGGCCTTTGGCTTTGATGAAATATACACCGTTGCAAATCTTCTGGCTATCGGGGAAGTTGTGGTATGCGCCATCGGTGAATGTAACCGGCACGATATTACTGATGCCCTGCAGTTCATTGGCCGCCAATTCGTCGGCGTTCACATATATCTGAGCTTTTGGGAACGAACGTAATTCGCCCGAGTGGTCGCCATGCCTGTGGGTAAGTAGGATTTTTGTCACCTGTTCGGGCCGGTAACCGAGAGCCTTGAGGTTGTCGATATAACTGCCGCAGTTGAGGCCGGTAAAAGCCAATGATTGCTCATTGGGCGTTTCTTCGGGGAAACCGGCAGGAAGACCGGTGTCGACGAGGATGACGTCTTTGCCTGTGTCAATCAGGTAGTTCTGCAAACTGCCGCGATAGCGGATGTTGATATCGTATTTGTCTTTGCCGTCTTCGCCTCCGAAGACAAACGGCTGTGTGTAAAAACCGTCCTTGCGGAATTGTATTGCTTTGATTTTCATACTATTATTCTTCTATTGGTACAAACTTCTCTTTCTTGCGTTTGCAACGCGGGCAACGCCATGTATCAGGCAGTTCTTCGAACGGAGTGCCGGGCGCAATGCCTTGCTTAGGATCTCCTTTTGCCGGGTCATACGTGTACTTGCACGGACATTTCATTTTTGTCATGGTCGGAAAATTTTGCGGTTAAAGATTATTTTTCGTTTCGTTGTGCCAGTCCCTCAATGAGTTGGTCGAGGGCAGGAATGGAGGCTATCAGACAGTTGATGTCTTCCATCTTGTCGGATAGTTCACCGGCCAGACAACCGGGTATTTCTTTGGCTTTCTCTTCCATGGCTTTGCCTTGCTTGGTCAGTGAGACGATACGTTGGCGTGTGTCCTCTTTGCCACGTGTACGCGTAACAAGGCCTTGTTTCTCCATACGTTGGAGTAGGGGAGTGACGGTGTTCGTCTCCAAGTGCAGCAGGTGCGCTATGTCATTCACCGGCTGACGGTCTTTCTCCCATAGCACCAGCAGTACCAGATACTGCGGGTACGTGATGCCTAACGGTTCAAAATACGGGTAATATGCCTGCATAACCAACCGTGCCGCCGTATAGAGACGGAAGCACAGTTGATTATCCAGTTTTAAGTGTTCGTACATAGAATTATGCGGGTTGCCATTTGCAACGAACCGGCGAAACGATTGCGCCTTCCTTCTTGAGATCAGCAAATGCCTTGTCCACTACTTTACGATCCAAGCCAGTCATTTCAGCAATCTTACCGGCGTTCACGGGTGCGCCTGCTTCGCGCATCGCGTTCAATACTTGTTCTTTTGCTTCCATAATTGTATTGGATTTTTACATCATTGCGATGAGGAAATTCTCGTAACCGAGTTTGTTGATGTAGCCGAGGTACTGAGCCTCCCAAGCCATGTGATTTTTTTCACCTTCAATCCATTTCTGGATGAGTTGTTGCGTGGGGTAGTCATCTGCAAACGCCTGTGCCAACTCGCTTAGTTGCTGAACTGCGGTAGGCTCAAAGTCCGACTCGATCTGCTGTTTCGGGTCGTCATAGAACGGGAACTCAACGGTTTTCATCATTTCTTGGAGTTCAGCCGGCTTGTAACCGAGTTCAACCAAGCGGTTGAGCACTTCTTCTGCCTCGTCCCATTCTTCTTCGGCTTCCTCTTTCCATTTGTCAGCCAATTTGTTCCAACCATTCAAACGGTCATAGGCCGAGAATGCAAAATGTTGTTTACTGTTACCGAACCAAACTGCGCCGGCCATAGCCAGACCTTTTAAAGCTTCTTCTTTTGTCATAGTTGTAAAATTTTTAAGTTAATATTTTTGTAATTTACTTTCAGTAATTATTATGTCCGATTATTATTTATATCGTTCACGATGCAAAATTACAACAAATATTTTATATCGCAAACGATTTATCGAAAAAAGTGCAATATTTCTTCATTTTGCAAAGTGGAGGTTGCAAATAGGTGCAGTTGATTCTATTTTCCTGTCAAACGTGCGAAAAAGTCCCAGCAGCGCGTAGGAAGAAGAGTGTGCAAAAGAATGAACGCACGGGCACCGAAGCCTGCACGATAGCGCGTACGCGGGCAACGGGCATTGACAGCACGACTAATGGCTTTGGCAATCACCTGCGGACCGGAAATCAGATTACCGGTGTACATGCGACGCAGGAAAGACGCCATCTTCAGTCCTGTCTGTTCGTATGCTGTGCCGCGAGAGCTATGCTCCAAGTTGTCGGCGGCAATGATTCCCCAATCGGTCTTAATGCCGCTTGGTTCGATGATGCAGACATCTATACCGAAATGCTTTGTTTCCATGCGTAGTGCATCACTAAAGGCTTCGACAGAGAACTTGGAAACATTATACCAACCCCCAAAGAGAATGACGCCTTTTCCCGCAATGGAAGATGTGTTGATGATGCGTCCGAAATGTTGTGCGCGCATAGATGGTAATACCAGTTGTGTCACGCGCGCCAAACCGAATAAGTTAACCTCCAATTGCCGCCGCGCTTCGGCCATCGGTACGTTTTCAATTGCACCCAAATAGCCATAACCGGCATTGTTCACCAGTACGTCTATGCGTCCTTCCGCATCCATAACAGACTTGACGCAAGCCTCGATAGAAGCATTGTCGGTTATATCCATGCGGACTGGCACAACGCCTAACTCCCGTAGAGGTTCCATCCGTTCAACGCGGCGCGCTGCTCCATAGACTTTGTGACCTTGCCTGGCGAGCAATACCGCAGCATCATACCCTATGCCGCTACTTGCGCCGGTAATTAAAATGATTCGTTGTTTCATGGTATATTATTCACTTTTACATATTTCGGGTGCAAAGGTAGTGTATTTTCTTGAAATATGCAAATAAATCGCACTTTTTTTTGCACGGGTGAGATTTTTTATGTACCTTTGCACGCAAATAGCGAGACAATGATAGAAGTCGTTTTATTTATAGCATTGGGAGTGGCGATACTCATTCTATTTGAGTGGCGGGCACGCAAGCAACGGCCGGAAGCGGCAAACAAGCCGGAAACAGATAACGGAGAGTGTTGCGGACAGCATCTCGTTTGCGAACGGGAGACGTTATTGCAGACAAATGCCGTGCCGGAATACTTTGATGACGAGGAACTGGATGTGCTGGCTGACATTCAGCCTGAAGCATATACAAAAGAACAGCACGAAGCGATTCGTGCCGTGTTTGATACACTGCAGGAAAAGGACGTACCTGCCTGGTGCCGCTCACTTCAATTGCGCAATATTCAGTTGCCTGCGGATATCCGCGAAGAAGCGCTGCTTATCTGCCGAGAGAGACGCCAGAAGAAATAAACCCCCACTGCCGTCAAGACAAGGCTCAATCCTCCTACCCATGCCGTTGAACCGGTTCCGAAAGCGTCTATGGTTTCGGGATTGATACCTTTATTATATACTATCCAATAGCCGACCACTGCGATGAGGTTGTTGGTAAAGTGCATGGTTATCGGCACCCATAAACTGCCGGTCCATAATAGTGCATATCCAAACAACGCGCCCAACAGCATACGGGGTATAAAGCCGTAGAACTGCATGTGGATAGCAGAGAACAATATGGCAGTTACCCAAACAGCGATATGAGATTTGGTATTAGAGCCGGAAAGCAAGCCTTGTACGACTCCGCGGAACGTCAACTCTTCCGCCATGGCAGGCAATAGCGCCATCAGTCCAATGTTTACCAATAACACACCGATACTCGTACCGCTCAGGAAGCGCTCTGTCAATGCGGCAGCCGCTTCTTCCTGCGCCTTCAGCCATGCCTCCAATCCGGACATACATTCCGGCAATACCAACCTGCTATTCCAATCCGCAAGGAGATTGATACCCGGAATGGCTATTACCATCAACAACATCGTTCCGCCGTAGAGCCATAATGGATTACGGTTCTTCAGGTGCAGCCACTCTATCGGCTTTTCGCTCCACAGCCACGCACAAACCAATGGCGGCAGGAAGAACGTGCCGAGAGTTTGAATGAACTGGAACCATTTGAGCGAAGTGGTCGAAGCATTGTCTCCGGACAAAACCGCCCAAATACCCATGGCAACAACGGTCAGGAGTGCCATCACTCCCAACCATTGTATGACTTTGAGCCAAACGGGACTATTGGATGCGTAAGCCTTGTGCATTGTAGATTTCGTTACCGCGTTGGATATACATTACGCCGTCCTTGATAAACTTTGTGGCATTGACAGCCGGCTCGATTGTTTCTACTGCCGTCGGGATGTAGGGCGTCCAATCATCACCGGTGTACCATACGCCGGCATGGTCACGATTCGCCCATGCACATTTCCACGTTTTTCCGTCCGGAGAGGCTACCGAAGGTGCTGCATTCGGCACTGCATCGTAGCCCAGTTTTAGGAATATGTATCCTTTTGTTCCTTTGACAAGGGCTGTGTAGTAATTATCTCCATAATCGCCGCTACCAGCCCAGTCATTCACCACTTCTGACATACTGTGTACACCGGCAGCCTTACGGGCCATGATGAAGGCTTTGCATTCATCTTTATGATTATTCCAGTATGGATAAAGTACGCACGGAACGCCCGGCATGCTCAACATATATGCCAAGGCCTGCCGTGCCTGACGTTCATCTATCTTGTTTGCCTCACCATACATACTCTTGCCTTCTTCGTGGAAAGAGTCGTGGTTGTCAATGAATGATACGGCGTACTTTTTGTTATCCCCGAAAATCATGGTGTATTTATTACCCTTCAAATTCTTCAAAGCATATGGACGGATGGCTTCATTGTAGATGGTGAATTTACCAGGGAAGTCAAATACATAGGTTGAATAGTTGGCGTCTTTGAGGAAACCGAGTTGCTTGTCAATATCGCCGTCAAATACTTCTGCAACTGAGAAATAAGGAGCTGCCGCACGGTTATAATCGAACAAGTGCGAACCGTGGAAACCTTTCATAAAGTCCCAGCGGAAGCCGTCGTAACCAATACTGTCGCGCATCCAAGTAAGATAAGCACGGCTCAACTCCTGCACCTCTTTCTTCTGGTGTGCCAAATCTCGCGAATAGGTGCTATTATATTCCGAATAGGACCAATATTGGTAACTGTCTTTGTATGAATATCCGGACTCATCGGGAGTCATGCCTGTATGATTACCACAATCTCCTGTTACGGACTTGTCTATTCTGTTCGGCACGACGTCATCAGCAAACATCTCGTCCTCTGCGGTAATCCAACTCCAATCCGGCGTGAACTTGCCGTAACGCCCGAAGTCATTGAGTGTCCATGAGCACCAGTTCTTGTCGCTGCCGGTATATTCATCCACATGTCCCGCACTTGTGTGGTTGAGCACGATATCGGCAATAACCTTTGCGCCGCCGTGATGGAGTTTGTCAATGAGCGTGCGCAAGTCTTGTGCGGTTCCCCAAGGCGAATGCCCGTGGTGCCCGCTTACGTCTTTCGCTATTCCCTGGTTGCTGTAGTTCATCGGCAGATAGCCGGTATAGTCAGCCGTTTCCTGCGAAGGTGCGAGCCAAACCAAGTCAAAGTATTGCGCAAGCGTCTCCGCTTCAGCGCCGAGATTACTCCAATTAACATTTCCAAACTCTGTGTAGGGCGTGCTTGACGTTCCTTCGTGCGCCCAGTAGAACGCCTGAATCATGACATCGGGGTTGTTCTCGCGAACAGCAGACTCGTATAATGTCGCTTGTTTGGGATTATACGGATATGATACGGAGACTTCTTTTGTTTCTGTATTAAACGCGAACTCATAGTTGCCGGCGATTGTTGTCATTATGCGGCAATTGGAAGATTCGGAAGTAGAGAACAGCCATTTATCATGATGTGCCTGAGTCATAATACCGCTGTTTCCATACCATGCAGAGCCTTTGTTGATTTTGAACTCGTATGATTTACCGGCTACCAATGTCTTAGTGGCATACAACGTGTTGGCTTCTCCTCCGGTTTTTGCGTCCAGTTTGGCGGGACTACTCCAAGACGCATCGACAAAGTCTCCTTGCAGCAACCAATCGTCGGTTTCACCGCCGCCGGAGATACATGTCGTTTCAGCCAATGTTAACGAGCACCCTTTACTGTTACTTTGCGGAGTAAGCATGTAGCACTTGCTACCGTCACTATTAAATTGGGTGGTATAAGCTGCTGAATAATAGCTTGCATTCGTAATGTTACTTGGTCCCCAAGTTCCATCTCCCCATTTCGAGTCACCGTTGATTACTGCCATATATGAAGCATCGTTCCAGCCGGTAGGCATCGTTACAGACCATATATCATTCTCTCCTTTTGCCATTTCGTACACAGCAGACCAGTTGTTATGACCGATAATGAACATCATCGACGCTTTGTCCCACTTTGTTTGTGAGTTGTCAAAATACATCGTTCCGCCGCTGAATGACCAAGCAGCGTGTACCATTATTGCGCTTATGGCGCATAACAGCAGTAAGAAAACTTTTTTCATAATATTAAATTTCCTGTTATAGTATATAATTGATTTTCGCGTTTAATGTATATATGTCCATCTTGGAGGATAATCGCGCTTTGCTCATCGGTAACCAGAGTTCTATTGCAGTCGGTCGCGGTATTGTTGAGTTTGGCACGAAATGCGGAGATTTGTTCTTCCGTCAAATAGCCGTTGTTCACGAAATGGGCTTTGACTGCGGTATTGAAAGTGGCATCGGTTGCCGGATCTACTCCGCACATGCGTTTCAGGCATGCCCTGATACAATTACGATGCCGGTATTCCTCCACATTCATGTTCGTCGTTCCTTCGTAGTCTGTGGCAATCGCGTCCCACGATGCTCCGCATAATGCGGCTATCGTTGCACAGAAAGCGCCTGTGCGGTCTGAACCGAGTGCGCAATGTATCTGGTATGGCGCAGGATGAGCGTCATCCAACACCCACTCAACGACTTCCTTTATCCATTGTCCGAATATTTCGCCATCGCTACGGAATATCGATTCATTATACGAAGGAGTTTTGCCATTAACCGTGCCGACGTACAGAACTTTGTCTGCCGCAATCAGTTGTTGGTAGTAAGCAGGAATGGTTATCGTGTATTGATTGCCGCCGCAGGTATATTTCTGTCCAGCTTTGGCGGTTTCATTACCCGAAAGTGCGATATCTCCGGCTATTCCGGCAGATGCGGCCAGTTGAGCAACCCAATACAAGCGCCGCTCTTCCGTTCCATAGTCCCGAGATGGAGAATAGGGATGGTAGCTGCGGTACAAATTCTTTGTTCCAGGTACCAGACGCCAATTGGCGATACGTGCCTGTTCGCTCGGCTTTGTGAAGTCGAAATCGGACAATTTGTCAATTTTCTGTGCGCGGTTATGGCGGCTGTGTATTTCGTCCAAGTCATCTTCCGGAAGAGCCACAACCATATTCAATCCGCCACCATTCTTGAACAGCAAACGGCTGTCTATGCCGCCTTCCCATGATGATTCGCTCTTTGTGGTATAAGAAGTTTCGTCGTTCTTAACCACGTAAAAGAGAAACTCGGGTTGTCCGCTATTACCAATGCGCGATATGTCTGAAAGCGGGAAAGTGCGATAGAAACAACCATCATCGCTATATCCTGTCAAACGATACGCTTCGTCCGAATTGTTCCAAGATGTTACCGAGCCATAAACATAGACCTTCCAAATATCTGAACGGCTGATATTAAAGCGTTTGCCGGAAGTAGAAAAAATAAATGTTATCGTCTGCTTTGCCGCATCAATGGTGTAGCAGTTGTTCTTTGCCTGTGTGGCGAATGTGACTCCGCTATGTCCGTCGCCATCGTATGTCAGCGACAGTGTCGCTCCGTTGGCAGAAGAAGCCGGTGTGAAGATGTACTTTTGTCCGGCGGAACTCGTCAATCCGGCGGTATATGCTGCGGAATAATGTGTCGCGTTTGAAAGATTATCGGGACCCCATGCGCCTTTTTTCCATACGCTACCACCTCCAATTACCGCCATGTACTGTGCGTCAGTCCATCCGGAAGTCGGCAACGCACAAAACCACCAGTCACCATTTGCGTCTGCAGGATACATCTCGTATACCCCAGACCAATCGCTTTTGCCGATAATAAGCATGATGCTGTGATCGGTCCATTGCGTTGCGGTGTTGTCAAAATACATGTATCCGCCGCTGAACGACCAATTGGCGGCAGGCAGCAACATTCTGGTTCCGCATAACACAAGGAGAATTGATATTTTCAAGAACAGGTGCTTCATGGTATCCTATTTTCACTTTTGCCGTGCAAAGGTAGTACTTTTTTTTTACATGTGCAAAAAAAAGTTCGTGTTTGGCGCAATTTTGTCAATAAATTTCATTTTTTTTTGTATATATCAAAAAAAAGCAGTATCTTTGCGGGCTAAATATAACTTTACGCGTAATGAACATACTTATTACAGGGTGTAACGGCCAATTAGGGACGGAAATGCGGAACTTGAGTGCCGCGCATGCGAAGCATCGCTATTTCTTTACGGATGTGGCAGAATTGGATATCACCAATCGGAAAGCAGTAGCGGATTTTGTAGAGGAGAACAAGATAGATGTGATAGTCAATTGTGCGGCATATACGAGTGTGGACAAAGCGGAAGAAGATGAAGCGACGGCTCGTCTGATAAACGCAACGGCTGTGGAGAATATAGGTGTGACAGGAGTTAAAGTCATCCAGATCAGTACGGATTATATTTTCTCGGGTGCCGAAAGTACTCCATACCTCGAGTGCGATGCTGCTGCGCCCCGAACAGCCTACGGCCGTACAAAGTGGGAAGGAGAGCAGTTGTTGCTTGCCGCCAATCCGGAAGCGGTTATTATCCGCACGGCATGGTTGTATTCGCCTTACGGGAACAACTTCGTGAAGACGATGTTGCGTTTCGGGGCAGAGCGTGAAGAATTGCGTGTGGTATATGACCAAATTGGCACGCCGACTTATGCAGAAGACTTAGCAAAAGCAATTTATGCAGTTATCGAAGCGCCAGAATGGAAAGCGGGCGTGTACCATTTTACGGATGAAGGCGTTTGTTCGTGGTTTGACTTTACCGTTGAAATCATGAAACAGGCCGGCTTAAAATGCCGTGTAACGCCGATACGTTCGTCAGAATATGTGTACAAGACTCCGCGGCCGGCTTATTCCGTATTGGACAAAGCAAAGATTAAAAAGACCTTCGGATTAGAGATTCCCTATTGGACGGAAAGTCTGGCAAAATGCATCGAGAAATTGAAAGGTGAAAAGTGAAAATTGAAAGGTAACAGATGAAGGAGATATTAGAGTTTTTAGCTGATTTGGCGGTACATAATGACCGGGAGTGGTTTCACGCCAACAAAGTGCGTTACGACGAGGCGCATAAACTGTTTATGGACTTTTCGGCAGCCTATATCGAGCGACTGACGCAAGTGGATTCGTCGTTAGCAGGATTGCAGGCTAAAGACTGCGTCTGGCGGATATACCGCGATACGCGTTTCTCGTACGACAAGCGTCCGTACAAAGAATGGTTTGGTGTATTCCCTGCCGTCAAAGGCGGAAAGAAGTCGCTTCGCGGAGGATACTATGTGCATTTCCAGCCCGGGAACTGCATGTTTGCAGGCGGAATATGGAATCCACCGGCAGATTTGCTGAAAGCACTTCGCAAAGAGATTGAAGCGAATTATGAGGAAGTGGAAGCAATTATGGCGAATCCTAAGTGGCAGAAGTATTTCGGGGATTTTGATACCGACTGGATGCTGAAGAAAGTGCCGGCAGGATTTGACCCGGATTTTGTGCATGCGGACTGGTTGAAGCGAAAGATGTACACCTTCTCGACGCCGCTGACAGACAAGCAAGTGTGTGCGCCGGATTTCATGGACCGTGTGATTGAGATTGCCGCAGCGGCAAAGCCGATGAATGACTTTTTGAACTATACGTTTGAAGAATACGGAGAGTTCAGCGCACGACCGTGCTAAATTGAAAATTGAAAGGTGAAAGGTGAAAATTGAAAGGAAAAGAATATGTTATTTTACGAAGTAAAAGTCAATTACCAGCGTCAGACGGGTGAAGACAACCCCGGAAATGTAAGAGAGACGTATCTGGTAGAGGGTTTGACTCCCTCGGATGTAGAGGCACGTTTGATGGAATACATCAAGCCGTATGTGATGGGCGATATGGAAATGCCGTCATGCACGAAGAGACAGTTCATGGAGATTATTCCGTCTGCCGAAGGTGACAAATGGTACAAAGGCCGTGTGGAACTTATCACGATTGAGGACAACGGCAAAGAGACCCGCAAGGCAGTTTCCGTACTGGTTGGCGCATCGGATATCAAATTTGCCATGAAGCATTTGACGGATGCCATGAGCGGATATGACTGCGAAGTGGTATCCATCACCCGGTCTCCGATTATGGATGTGCTGCGGGCAGTTAACTAAGCCGTTTGGAGCAGCATAAGGGAGGCTTTATGTTATGTTAATCCTGTGTTAATCCTGTGTTAATCCTGTGTTGAAATTATGTTGAAGGCCGATACCATAGCGGATAGAATTTTCAGTATTCGTAGAACGCTGTCGAAAGAGGTGACACTTGTCTGTGTGAGTAAGTTTCATCCAGCAGAAGCAATTCTGGCAGCATACGAAGCGGGCGAACGCGATTTCGGAGAAAGCCGTGTGCAGGAATTGTGCGCCAAGCAAGCGGTTTTGCCGAAAGATATCCGCTGGCATTTTATCGGTCATCTGCAGACCAACAAAGTGAGGCAGATTGTGCCGTTTGTGCATCTGATACAGTCGGTGGACAGCGTGCGATTGCTGGAAGTGATTAACGCGGAAGCGGCACGGATAGGGCGTGTGGTGGATGTGCTGTTAGAAGTGCATACAGCAAACGAAGAGACGAAATCGGGATTCCTGCCGGAAGAATTGTCGGGCGTGCCGGAAATGCCAAACGTGCGGGTGTGCGGACTGATGACGATGGCAACAAATACAGATGACGAGGCAGAAATCCACCGCTGTTTCCGTTTTTTGCGGGATTTGGCGACGCGACTGCCTATTCTGCCAGCCAATCCGATTCTGTCATTCGGAATGTCGGACGACTATCCTTTAGCGATTGAAGACGGGGCAACTATGGTTCGAATCGGGTCAAAAATTTTCGGGGAAAGGATTTCGAAAATTGAAAGGTGAAAATTGAAAGGTAAAAGTTGAAAGTTGAAATCTTTGATAAGATGGAATTGTGCACGGAAGAAGAAGTGGCACGATTATTGCAACTGGTGAACCAACAACGGCGTAAAGAGGCATTGAAGTATCGTCATACGTTCGGACAATGGTCCTGCTTGAAGTCGTGGATGATGCTGAAGGAGTTAGGTGTTGAAGGCGAATGGCAATACAACGAATACGGGAAGCCGTATATCCCCGGCGGACCGGAGTTTTCAATAAGCCATTGCAAGCACGGTATCGCGGTGGCGGTCGATGAACGCCCAATAGGCATTGACATCGAGTCCATCC
>Ga0310690_10008397_pt1 | contig 13105 bp, 10 predicted proteins | sample AusTroGonzalo_MG_2_FD_207661 | JGI IMG/M metagenome (GOLD analysis project Ga0310690, IMG submission 207661) | Bovine rumen microbial communities from tropical cattle in Woodstock, Queensland, Australia - Gonzalo_04 (v2) (version 2) | ecosystem: Host-associated > Mammals > Digestive system >... | reverse complement strand
AATCACCTCCACCTCGCCTGTCGGCAGATTCTTGTTCTTGCTCTCACGCTCATTGACCGTACCCTTCACCTGAATGCACCACTCGCGTCCCAGCTTGTTAGCCTGTTCGCAAAGTGCGGCATCCACAGCCTCGTTGAATACCAATTGTGTTATACCATAGCGGTCGCGCAGATCCACGAACGTCATGCCGCCCATCTTACGTGAGCGCTGTACCCATCCGGCCAGTGTTACCACGCTGCCGGCATCTGTGAGCCGAAGCTCACCACATGTTTTGCTTCTATACATAATTAATATATATTATTTTCAATCCTGTAAACTCTAAACCGTAATCAGTAAACTGTAAACCATAAACCGTAAACTATTCCTCCTCAATATACTTGAAGTTTCTCCACCCCACCGTCTGGCGGTACCATACCTTGGTATTCCTGGGCACGTAGAGCACGGCATTCAAATAGGTATCCTTCGGAAACGTATTGGTAGCAATGCGAATGGGTGTGGTCCAGTGAACATGGATTTCGCGGAGTGCACTCTCACCGAAATCGACGATACATCCCATAGACTCCACACTGGCAGGAATGTCGAGCACCTTCAGTGACTCACAGCCCACAAAGGCATGCTTTCCGATGCGCCGAAGGGTACTGGGCAGTTTCACGCGCTCCAGCTTCGGATCAAACTGGAAGGCTCCCACAGGGAGTGTCTCCACGCCCTCTGCCAACTCCACCGACGTCAGCCACGGCAGGTTCGACAACTGTCCGTGGTAGTTGGCCAGTTGTTGCGCCTTGCCTGGAACACGCAGGTTAATCAGACCGGAATGACGCAGGGCATAGCTTCTCAGCGTGATGCCCTCGGGAAGTGTCAACTTGGTCAGACTAGAACAGTAATCCAGCGCTCCACCGGCAATGTACTTCAGATTCTCAGGGAGCACCAATTCCGTCATTTTATTCGATCCGTAGAACGCATCGATACCCAGTCCGATGACCTCCCACGTCTTATTCTGGTATTTCACCTTCGCCGGTACTACCACACGATTGGCATAGGTCGTCTTTCCATATGCCACCTCAACCGTCTTGTCACGCTGGGAAACAATGGTGTAGTACAGGTCACCACTCTTGAAGTCGTAAGCCTCAACATTCAACACAGCCAGCAACGGCAGGAGTAACAGCGAAAGCAGAAAAAACTTTTCTCTCATGGACGTCATTCTTAAAAACGACTGCAAAGGTAGTTAATAATTATGAATAAAAGATGATGATTTATGAAATATTAATGTTTCGAATTATTAAATAAATTGAAAAACACAGCCTTATGTGTTGGTATATTAGAAAAATGACTTATTTTTGCAGCGAATTTTAACCCTGATAAAGAATAGAAGAAAATGAAGAAACTGATACTTATGTCACTTCTGTTGGTCTGCGGATTCTCTTTCGCATCGGCACAGGCAGAAATCAAGTTTGATAAGTTGACCCACAACTTCGGCACCTTCTCAGAGAAGGAAGGCACCGTTACCTGCGTGTTTAATTTCACCAACGTAGGCGACCAGCCGCTGATTATCAACCAGGCGGTAGCCAGTTGCGGATGCACGGTTCCCACATACACCAAAGAGCCAATCAAGCCCGGTGAAAGCGGCCAGATCAAGGTAACCTACAATGGTGCTGGCAAGTTCCCCGGTCACTTCAAGAAGTCCGTTACCGTTCGTACCAATGGTAAGGCTGAGATGACACGCCTATACGTTGAAGGCGACATGACCGAAGCAGAATAACGATTCCAAACAATACTGAAAAGGCCCTGCGGACGATGTTCGCAGGGCCTTTCTTATGCCTATTCAGAAATTATACGCGAAACCTAAGGAGCAGTACTCCATGAACTGCCAGTAGCCTAGGTCGCTGTCGCGTGCCACGTTGTCATCGAAGCGTGGATAGACGTAGATGTTCGTGGTAATGAACTTGCTGACCTTCATCTCCAACGTGTTCTCCCACTCCACCAGCGCTCGCTTATAGGAGGTATAGCCGTAGAGACGGGTTTTCCACGTCACCTGTTCTGACATTTTCCACGACAAATCGACAGTCATTGACGAACCGACATCGTGGAGGGCATGGCGACCTTCTTTCAGTCCGAGACGGGTGGAGAGTCCAAGACGTCCTACGTAACGGAAGTTGTAAGAGGCTGGTGAGAGGTTGACGTGACCTGTCAGCCGCTTGTTCTTGGTCTCCACGGAGTAGTCCATACCCAGGCTGACGTTAAGGTCGAAGGGCGAGAAGAAGTCGGAATAGACAAAGGGATCGTTGCTCTTCAAGCCCTTGGTAAACTGCGTGTAGGCCAGCACCTGCAGGGTATAGTACCATCGCTTGTGGGCCTGCAGACCCAGTTTGCTGGTCAGTCGAAGCTGGTCGTTATTGGCCTTGAACTTATGGATGGTATCGCTGCGTGAGGTCTGGAAACCAAGCTTCATCTCGAGTTTGTTGTCCCACTTCACCTTCTGTTTGTTATTGTAGTTAGCCTCCAGCGTCAGGCTGGCCAGCATGGAGTAGTTGCTCTCGCCGCCCTTGTGCCAGTTGCTGGTGATGTAGTTCTGAAGGAACTGCAGGAAGTAGTCGCCCTTGAAGGTCCAGAAGTTCGGTTTCTTGATCATGATACCCTCATCGACTGGTGCGACGGGCACCTCTTCGGGAACGGGAGCCACCTGCTCAGCCAGCACTACCTGTTGTGTCTGCTGCACATCGACATCGCTGCGAATGGAGCCCATCGCCTTCAGATGGTTCTCGCTATTAACCAGCAAATCGGGACGTTTCAGGTAGATACCCATCAAGGCGCCATCGACTGCATCCACTACTTCATCGCCAGAGCCGAACGAACTGAGTGATAATTGCTTATTAGCAGCAGAGTGATAGAAAGTGGCTGGCGCAAAAAGACGATAATAGCGACCATCCTGTCGCAGGGCCTCGTTCACCTTGTTCAATGAGTCGAGCCGTGACTTATAGACGTTGAGTGAGTCCATGTAGCGCTGCACCACCGCCGAAGTGTCACGCTGTCCGACACGGCGCTGTGCCGTTACATCCACACTACAGAATATCAATACGAATAACAATGCCAAGGAATAACTGTGTTTCATTTTCTTTTGGTTTTGATTACTTCTGCCTGCAAAGATACGAATTGTTTTTGGGAATACAAAGAAAAACGAGTTTTCCTTTGGTATTTCGCTCATTTTGCACTACCTTTGCACCTTGTTATGCACATCTATTAAGAAATCAATAAAAAAACAATATGAATAAGAACAACATTATCGGCTTTACGCTCATTGCCATTGTGCTCATTGCCTTCAGTTGGTTCAACCAGCCGTCGGCAGAACAAATTGAGGCTCAAATGAAACAGGACTCCATTGAGACCGCGCAACGTCTGAAAGCCGAAAAAGAGAAAAAACTGGCCGAGGAGACACGCAAGGCAGAAGTTGAAGCTGCTGCCCAGGGAGACACTACCAATGTGTTCCATGCTGCTCTGAACGGCACCAATCAGGATATTGTACTGAAGAACCAGAAACTGGAGCTGACCTTCTCGACCAAAGGTGGCAGCATCACCAAGGCCGTCATCAAGAACTTCACCGGTCACCACAAGAATGCCGAGGGTAAGTATGATGCCACGCTCGACACAAAGGACCTGACGCTCTTCGACGGTAACGACCAGTGTCTGAATATCATGCTGGCCGGCAAGCAGGACAACATCATCACCAAGGAGATGTTCTTCACCCCGTCGAACATCAGCGATTCGACGGTCACCATGACGCTGGCGGCTGCCGGCGGCGGAAAGCTCGTCATTGACTACCGTCTGAACGAGGACTATCTGCTCTCCATGTCAATGCGTGCCGAGGGTATGAGCAGCCTTTTCGCTCCCAACTACACACAGATGGACCTGGAGTGGGACGGTCGTGCCCGCCAGCAGGAGAAGGGCTTTACGTTTGAGAACCGCTATGCCACACTGACCTACAAAGAGTCTAAAGGCGGTACCGACTACCTGAGCGAGACATCAGCCAAGGAAGACGAGAAGATAGAAGAGCAGCTCGACTGGGTGGCTTTCAAGAACCAGTTCTTCTCGGCTGTGCTCATCTCGAAGGACAACTTTGCAGCCAACGCCCTGCTGACCAGCATTCCGCAGGAGAAGGAAACAGGCTACCTGAAGAACTATAAGGCCAAGCTGAAGACGGCCTTCGACCCCACAGGCAAGCAAGCCTCTGAGTTTGAGATGTACATTGGTCCCAACGACTTCCGCCTGCTTCAGAAGATTGAGGAGAAGAGCAAGTTCGGCAAGGATCTCGACATGCAGCAGCTGGTCTATCTCGGATGGCCGCTGTTCCGTTATATCAACCGTTTCTTCACCATCTACGTCTTTGACTGGCTCACCCAATGGGGTCTGCCCATGGGTGTGGTGCTCATTCTCATCACGCTGTTACTGAAGGCCATCACCTACCCGCTCGTCAAGAAGAGCTACATGTCAAGTGCGAAGATGCGTGTGCTGAAACCGAAACTCGATGCGCTGACCAAGGAATACGACAAGCCTGAGGATGCCATGAAGAAGCAGCAGAAGATGATGGAGATGTACTCCCGTTACGGTGTGTCGCCCCTCTCTGGCTGTCTGCCCATGCTGATTCAGATGCCCATCTGGATTGCCATGTTCAACTTCGTGCCGAACGCCATTCAGTTGCGTGGACAGTCGTTCCTCTGGATTGACGACCTCTCGACCTACGACCCCATCATTGAGTGGAGCAACCACATCTGGGGTATCGGCGATCACCTGTCGCTGACGTGTATCCTGTTCTGCGTAGCCAACCTCGCCTACTCCTATATGTCCATGCGCCAGCAGCGCGACCAGATGGTAGGTCAGCAGGCAGAGCAGATGAAGATGATGCAGTGGATGATGTACCTCATGCCGCTCATGTTCTTCTTCATGTTCAACGACTACTCTGCCGGTCTGAACTTCTACTACTTTATTTCATTGTTCTTCTCGGCTGCTATCATGTGGACGCTCCGCAAGACTACCAACGACGAGAAACTTCTGGCTATCCTGGAAGCCCGCTATCAGGAGAACAAGAACAATCCCAAGAAAGCCAGCGGCCTGGCTGCGCGACTCGAGGCCATGCAGAAGCAGGCCGAGGAACTGAAACGCCAGCGCGAGGGCGGGTATAGGAAATAACGAGCATCATAGGAATATACAGAAGCCCCGAGTCAATCCGAACCTTTGGCCCGGGGCATCTTTTTTTAACGAATAAGACAATTTTCGGTAAGAAACTAAAAACAACGAACTATATTTTTGTATTATGAAAAAAACAATCATGACTATTGCACTCGCAGCCATCTGCTGCATGAGTGCCTCGGCACAGGAGAAGCTCTTCAACAGTGCCAGCGTGCAATCCCCCATCGTCAATCCTGACGGAACCGTGACATTCAATCTCTATGCCCCCAAGGCCATCAAGGTAGAGGTGACAGGCGACTTCCTGCCCCCACAGACTATCGACGTACCAGGCTACGGCAAGTATGACGCCCCAGGCGTAGCTGCACTCAAGGAAGGCCAGAATGGTGTGTGGAGCTACACCTCCGACAAGTTGGCCCCCGAGATGTACAGCTATACCTTCAACATTGATGGTATGACGGGTGTCAAAGACCCTGCTAACATCTACGTGAACCGCGACATTGTATCGTTCACCAACATCTTCATTGTCAGCGACCAGAAGGGTGACAAGGGCGACCTCTATCGTGTGAACGAAGTGCCCCACGGCAACCTCTCGAAGGTATGGTATAACAGCCCCACGCTGAAAATGCAGCGCCGTATGACCGTCTATACACCTGCCGGCTACGACAAGGGCGGCAAGTATCCCGTGCTCTACCTGCTGCACGGTGCCGGTGGCGACGAGAACGCATGGAGCGAACTGGGACGTGCTGCCCAGATACTCGACAACCTCATTGCCACGGGTAAGGCCAAGCCCATGATCGTGGTGATGCCCAACGGCAACCCCAACTGCCAGGCAGCTCCCGGCGAGTGGTCGTTTGGCATGTACACCCCAGGCTTCCGCGATGCCGGCACAGGTCCCACCGAACCTGCCGTTGCTACCATTCCCGCCAGTTTCATGGACATCGTGAACTATGTTGATAGCCACTACCGCACCATCAAGAAGCGTTCTGGACGTGCCGTCTGCGGCCTGTCGATGGGTGGCGGCCACACCTTCCATATCAGCCTGCTCTATCCTAACACGTTCGACTACTACGGACTATTCTCAGCTGGTCTGCACTTAGCCAATGGAGGATATCAAGATTCGTTTGCTGAACAGATAAAGAAAAATCCCGACTTCGCTACACAGTCAGCCCGTCTCTTCGGCAGCAAGCCCAAGCTTTACTGGATGGGCATGGGTAAGACCGACTTCCTCTATCAGAGCACCGTTGATTTGCGTGCCTTCTGGGATTCCAAAGGTTACAAATACGAATACGTAGAGACCGATGGCGGTCACATCTGGCGCAACTGGCGCATCTACCTTTCAGAGTTTGCACAGTTAATATTTAAATAAAGCCTATGAAAAATTTATCTATTATCATTTATCTAGCATTGGGCATAGTTATTGCATCATGTGCCAATGCCGACAAAGTGACAAAGAACGCCATCGACCAGGAAGAGGTCATGTCGAAGCTCTCGCTGGAAGACAAGGCACACTTCGTGATTGGCACAGGTATGGCTGGGTTCTCTGGTGATGATGCTGTGATTGGTGCCACCAGAAGCATCGTGCCAGGTGCTGCTGGCACCACCTTCCCACTCGACTCATTGGGCATTCCCGCCATCGTGCTGGCAGACGGCCCTGCCGGACTACGCATTGATGCAACCCGTGAAGGTGATTCCGCTACTTACTATTGCACCCATTTCCCCATCGGCACACTACTTGCCTCCACCTGGAACACCCAGTTGGTAGAAGAGGTTGGACAGGCCATTGGTGAAGAGGTGAAGGAGTACGGTGCCGACGTATTGTTGGCTCCCGCCATCAACATCATGCGCAACCCACTCTGCGGACGTAACTTCGAGTACTATTCCGAAGATCCTGTGGTAGCAGGCTGGACTGCCGCCGCCTATATCCGTGGCGTACAGAAGAACGACGTAGGAACGAGCATCAAGCACTTCGCTGCCAACAACCAAGAGACGAACCGCATGAACACCGATGCACATATCTCACAACGTGCCCTGCGCGAGATTTACCTCAAGGGTTTTGAGATTGCCATCAAGGAGAGCAAGCCCTGGACAGTGATGACCTCTTACAACTACATTAACGGCACCTACGCCTCAGAGAGCAAGGACCTCGTCACCACTATCCTGCGCGATGAATGGGGCTACGAGGGAACGGTCATGACAGACTGGTTCGGAGGCAAGGACGGTGCCAAGCAGATGTGGGCTGGCAACGACATGTTACAGCCAGGTAAGGCTGAGCAGTTCGACTCCATCGTCACTGCAGTCAGAAGCGGCAAACTTGCCGAGGCCGATCTCGACCGTAGCGTACAACGCATCCTGAACCTCGTGGAGCGCAGTCCCCGTTATCAAGGTTACCAGTACTCCAACAAACCCGACCTGAAGGCTCACGCTGCCGTCACCCGCACGTCAGCAGCCGAGGGTATGGTGCTGATGAAAAATGAACAAGCATTACCGTTCGGGAAGCAGATCAAGAATGTGGCGCTCTATGGCTGTACCTCCTATGATTTCATTGCCGGTGGTACAGGCTCGGGCAACGTCAACCACGCTTATGTCGTGTCGCTGCTCGACGGTTTGAAGAACGGCGGCTACGCCGTCAGCGACGAACTGAAGAGCACTTACGAGCAGTATATCGCTACTTGCAAGGCCGCCCGTGAGAAGGAACTGGCAGAAAGGGCAAAGAAGGACAAGCAGGCAGCTATGCTGGCTAGCTTCATGCCCGGCACGCTGCCAACAGAAAAGCTGTTTACCGCCGACGAGCTGACGGCACAGGCCAATGTGGCTGACGTGGCGCTCATCACCATCGGACGAATCTCTGGAGAATTTATCGACCGTACGCAGGCCGACTTCAACCTCAACCAGTCAGAGCAGAAACTCATCCAGCAGGTATGCGACGTCTATCACAAGGCAGGCAAGAAGGTGGTGGTATTGCTGAATATAGGCGGTGTCATCGAGACCGCCTCATGGAAGGAACTACCCGATGCCATTCTCTGTGCATGGCAGGCAGGTCAGGAAGGTGGCAACAGCGTCGTTGACGTGCTCAGCGGTAAGCTGTCCCCCTCGGGAAAGTTCACCATGACATGGCCGGTGAAGTTCACCGATGCCTATTCATCACGAAATTTCCCCATCGACCAAGATCCGCGCATCGACATGATGAATCAGGGTCAGAAGGGCAACGTCAAGAACGTTGACTACACCGACTATGAGGAAGACATCTACGTCGGCTACCGTTACTTCGACTCGTTCGACATTCCCGTCAGCTATCCCTTCGGCTTCGGTCTCAGCTATACCACGTTCGAATACAGCGATGCCAAGATCGCACAGAAGGGTGATGCCTTTGAGGTTACCGTAACAATAAAGAACACCGGTGCCCACGAAGGCAAGGAGGTCGTAGAGCTTTATATCTCCGCTCCAGACAACAAGACTGCCAACAAGCCCGCCAAGGAACTGAAAGCCTTCGCCAAGACGCGTCAGCTGAAGCCAGGCGAAAGCGAGACACTCACCCTCACTGTGAAAGCAGCAGACCTCGCCTCGTTCGACGAGACCGCCTCTGCCTGGGTAGTAGCCGCTGGTGAGTACCAGTTCCTCGTCGGAGCCTCCTCACAGGACATCCGGGCCACCCTCACCGCCGAGGCAAAGGCCCAGCAGATCAGGGTCAACAACGTGTTGAAGCCTCAGGTCCAGATGAACCTGCTGAAGCGATAAAAACAAGATACAGAAAAAGCTTAAAGTAGAACTGTAGAACTATCGAGAAAAAGCGGCCGTCCTAATAAGGATAGCCGCCTTTTTTTGATTCTTCATTCCATTGGCTGACAGCCCAAAAAAATGACGGTCTTTAAGCTTCACGATGTGCCACCTATCGAGGCGATATCCGGCACCTTTCGAGGAGATATCCGGCACCTTTCGTATCGTTTCGTGCTACAAAGTTAGTGATTTCTGAATATCTCTGCAAAATATACGCAAAAAAACAGCTGAAAAATCTTTCCTGCGCGAAATAACACAATATGTAAAGTATTAATAATTAAGCAAATACAAGAATTCAAAAACGTGTATTTGATTTCACATGCTATCCGCCCTACGCTCGATAGTTCTACACTTCTACTTTAAGCTTCAAAGAAAACTATAAATGTAATATTAAGTATCACATTTAAGCATTTTTAATAATCAGGTATTTAAAAGAAGCTTAAAGTAGAAGTGTAGAACTTTATGGGTATTTTCCTGGCTCCCAAAGGTGACGCTGCATATCCACATGGCCATTGGGCTTAAAGGTTACACCTTCCGCCTCTAACAATGTCCGTTGGCGACTCCATCCCGGAGCTGTACGTCCCTCCTTGTTCACTACGCGATGACAAGGTAAACCCACCGCACAAGGCGAGTACCTTAACGTACGACCAACCATCCTGGCATGACTGGGCCAACCCACCAACGCTGCGATATGCCCGTACGTCGTCACCTTGCCATAAGGTATCTGACTGACGATATTCAGCACATCCTCGCCAAACAACTTCGCCTGCTCCGGCGTCATCTTATCGGGATAGTCTTTCATCTTCGTTTTAAATGGTTTACTGCTCAGAAAGCCGTTTGAGGTGACAGAACAGGAGGCGTCCGTTACCGTCGCGCAGATGCATGCCGTTGCCCTGACAATAGCGGAAATATTTGCAGTCAGCACAATCACCGCTACGCATCCACTCGCGGTGGCGATAGGCTGCATAGCGGTTCTCCCAAACATTCATAAAATCGTCTTCGTAGATGTTGCCCTGATGATAGTCGGAACGGATACTGGCACAGGCGGCAATGGAGCCGTCGGCCATGACGGAACCCACGGTAATGCCTGCCTGACAGGAGAAGAAACGGTGACGCACCTCACCCTCGTAGTTACCCAGGAAGCCCTCACAACCATAGTCTGCACGGATACGGCCTTCCTTACGGGTGGCCTTGATGAACTCGAAGAGTCCGCGGAACTCGTCATTTGTCAGACGCATCTCAGGGTCGTGGGCCGCCCTGCCCACAGGAAACACGGAAAACAGGCGCCAGCGTCGGACGCCCTTACTAATGAGAAATTCTTTGATATCGTTGAGTTTGGAATAGTTTCGGTGATTGACGCAGGTCACAATGTCGAACACAAAGCCTTCCGTCCGAACCAGCATGTCGATGGCCTGACTCACCATCTGGAAACTGCGTTCGTTGCCGCGCATCCAGTTGTGGTCTTCCTCCAGCCCGTCCATGCTGATGGCCATAGAACCGATGCCAGCTTTCAATAGTTTCTCAAAGCGTTGAGGTGTCAGGTGCAGACCGTTGGTCACCATGCCCCAAGGAAAGCCCCGTCGGAAGATTTCCGCTCCACACTCCTCGATGTCCTGACGCATCAGCGGCTCACCGCCGGAAATAATCACAAACACCTTGTGGGGATCGGTCTTAGCGGCTATGCTGTCAAGCACCCGCAAAAAATCCTCCTTGGGCATGTCCTTTGATGCCGGCTGCATCTTACAGTCGCTACCACAATGGCGACATTTCAGGTCACAACGCAGCGTACACTCCCAAAACAACTGGCGCAAGGGATGTTCCTGACGAAGCAGGGATTCTTTATGTTGCCAGAGCTCAAGAGCGAGTTTTTTGCGCAAGGTCAGTGGTGTGGCTTTCATTGCTCTTTCTTCTTCAGGCGGATAGTACCAGTCAGTTCGTATTTTCCTGTATCCCAAGTGCCACTGGAAGGCTCAATCTGCTTTGCGTCAAGCTGATCCAACGACAAGGTGTCACTTTGGAACTCACCACCATTCTCCTCACCGTCGATGTCTTCCAGAATCAGTTTCTGACTGGCCAGATTGTTAATGTTCCGATTATCAATCGTGAATTGTCCATGGGCATCGGTCATGGTGGAGTCAACGGGGAAATAGAGGGTGCCATCCTTATAGGGACCATCTTTCACCGATGCCTTGATGTTCTTAATGGGTTTGCCGTCTTCGTCGGTTACATTGCCGTTGACACAATACCTGACAGAGGGGACACCATACATTAAAACAGTTCCGTACATGTCCATCGGACTCTCAGAAGAACAGCCATAGCCCAAAAGAGCGAGCAGCGAGGTCAACAGTGTGTTGTACCAACGATAAAATCTTACTTTCATATTTCTTCGTTTTTATTATTAATCATTCAAATTCAGTCGCAAACCCAGTTGAAGATTGAAGTTCAGGGGCTTGTCCTTAAAGAAGTTCTGCACGTTGCTGCCGTTGTCGAAGTAGTACTTCACACCTGGCTCTGCATAGAGTCCGAGCTGTGGAATGATGTCGTACTGCAAGCCAAGTCCACCGTTGACTGACCACTGCATACGGTCCTTGGCCATCTCCTGGCTTACACCGTTTATCTGCAGTTTTGTCGATATGTTCCAGTCGGCCTGTCCGCCAGCGGAGGCATAGACCTTCAGTCCCTTATACGCCCACAGGCGGTAGTTGAGGTTGAGCGGTATGCCAAGGTAATAAAGGCGTTGTTCTTTCCGGAGTTGCTGACTCGGCATTATATAGTAAAAATCCGACTGCAGCTTGGTGAATACGATGCCTGACGACAAGGACAGCCTGTCGGTGAGCGGGTAGCCGACCGTCAGGCCAATGGAGATGGGCTGGTAGTGCTTCTGACGTTCCTCGTAGCCTGCCAGATAGATGACATCATTACCCCTTGTAAGGTGACGGAACTTGTCGGCCATCTGCGGACTCATGATGACGCCGTTGCTACCCGTCTGTGTGCCGAAGCCGTTCATGGCATAGAGATTGATGTTGACCGTTCTATGTCTTGCTACGGATAGCCTGGTTATCTGTTCGTCGAGTTGGCGGACAATTGCCTGGTACGTATTTTCGGTAGTTGGCTTAGTGGTCGTTGGAGTCGGTTCTGTATCCTGAGGTTCTTCCTCGACGGCAGCAGGAACAGGAAGTTCTTCAACAGCCGGAGCCTTTTCTTCTATGGCATGTGCCACCTTGTTCCTCCTGATTGGTGTAACGGCTTGGGGCGTCAGCGTACTTTCCTGTTCAATTGCTTCCACAACCGAGGTACGTTGCGGGGTTTCGGTCCTTGCATTCTGGGACACCTGCTGGGACACTTCTGCCTCCTGCGGCCACCACCAATACACGCCAGTTGCCAGCAATGCGGCAACCGACGCAGCGACAGCCCACCGGCGCAACGTCATGAAACGGGCTTTCTGCGGAACTACGGATTGTGGGAGGGCAGCCTCGATGTCGTCCCACAAGCCTTCCGGCGCAGCCACTTCACGGTCGGCCAGTTTATCGTGTAGTTGTTTGATCCACTCGTCCTGATTCATGTTGTATCATCGTTTTGATATTCTTTAATCATCTTTGCCAGTTTTTTCTTCGCTCGGAAGAACAATGAGGAGGAGGTGCTTTCCTTCATCCCGAGTTGTCGGGCGATTTCCCTGTGGGAGTGTTCCTCAACGACGAAAAGGTTTAACACCGTTCGATAGTTGTCTGGCAACCGTTCCACCATTTCTGCCAGCAAGTCGGGCGGAATGTCCTTGATGTCGGGCAGTTCCTCGTCGGGCATATCGGGAATGTCGTCGGTAAAGACAGCACGCTGTTGCATTCGCAGATGGCTGATGCTCTCGTTGACTACCACCCTCGACACCCAGTTCTTCAACGAGCCTTCGCCGCGATAGCTGAAGTTGCCGACAGATGTCAGTATTTTCATGAAACTGTCCTGCAGCACGTCGCGTACCTCTTCTTGTTCAGTAATATACCTGAGCACGATGGCCGTAGCATATCCTGAATAACGGTCGTAAAGCCGGCGCAGCGCCGCTCGTTCCCCGTTGTATATCGCTTTCAATAACTGCTGTTCAGTCTCCACTGATTATTCAATCGTTTTTCCGAGAACCTATGAATGTTAGTTTCATCTCCGG
>Ga0310690_10008396_pt1 | contig 13106 bp, 8 predicted proteins | sample AusTroGonzalo_MG_2_FD_207661 | JGI IMG/M metagenome (GOLD analysis project Ga0310690, IMG submission 207661) | Bovine rumen microbial communities from tropical cattle in Woodstock, Queensland, Australia - Gonzalo_04 (v2) (version 2) | ecosystem: Host-associated > Mammals > Digestive system >... | reverse complement strand
CAGCGTGGCTTCACTGCGACAGCCGCTGATAGTACCATTGTAACCATAACCTGTTATGCCACCTATCTCAGCCGCTATTCCAATACATACGTTGCTTTTCACCCAACAGTTGGTAATTGTACTATAACAACATTCACCTGCTATTCCTCCGATGTCATCCCAACCAATGATGCGGGCGTCGCTCACGATGACGTTCTTCACCGTGGCACCGTCATCAATGTAGCCGAACAGGCCATTATAACGTTTGTATTTCAATGAGATACGGATGCCGCTGACGGTCTTACCATTGCCGTCGAAGGTGCCTTTGAATCCATGGCTGTTGCTGTCGCCGATGGGCGTATAGTTGTTCTCGGTGCTCGTGGCATCGTCCCAGTCTTTGGTGTGGCTGTAGGTGATGTTGTCGCCGAGTTTGAAGAACTTGTCCTTGTAGTCCGTGCCGCTGTTCACGCGCTGCGCCAGCAGGTCAAGTTCGTCGGTGGTGCTGATGACGTAGGCGTCGGCCTCTGAGTCGCCGCTATTGTGCAGCGCCCAGTCGCGGCGGATGGTGAAACTGACCGGCTCCGTGGTGTAGGCATTGCAATTGCCGTCGGCGGCAACGGTGGCCTTCACCCAATAGGTGCCGGGCTCGGTAGGCGCGGCGGTGGTGTAGGTGCCGTTCTGAGTCGTGCAGTATTTATAGGTGACCGCCCCCATGCTCAGGTTGCCGACCAGTTGGGGGTCTGGAGCGATGCCCTCAACGGTATTGGCGCACGACACAGTGACACCACTGTTGGGTGACTTTGCGATGCTGACGATAGTCGAGTGGTTTGAAGAGGCGTTGCTGTAACTGTTCGAGCCAGCGTAATACTGTACGGTGTAGTCACCTGCATTCGTCGCCGTCAGTTGAGAGATGCTGGTTTTCCACTCGCCCGACGTGCCTATGCGATAATACATGGTACCGCTTGCGAGGGTGGCGGCAGTAGTGATGAGTTGCTTTGCCGTGCCGTCATATATCAGGTTGCTGGCCTTCACGGGGTCAGACGACGGGCGGTTGGTCTTCGTGGTGGTGGTCAGGTGCATGTAGATGTAACTTCCGCCAGCACCAGCGTTGAGGTCGTAGCCATTGCCTTCATTTCCGTTCTTTTTTACCGCACCACTCTGGGTGGAGTTGAAGTAGATGCCGCTGACAACCCGCTTGTCGCTGAAGTTTGCCTTGGTATAGTATAGATGAATATCGTCACCGCCAGCATTGCTGTTCAGGTCGCCTTTTAAACCACGGAAATAGGAGTCGCCGTCATAATCACAAAGATTATATGTCTTGCCGTCATAGGAAACCGATGAAGGCAAAGTTGAAACACCTTTATGATTACTGATGTAGAAGTCGGTGATGTAGCCACCGTTGGTGCTATTACGACTTGCCGTCTTATAGGCCAAATAAATCCAGTCGCCATCAGCACCGTCATTCAGTTCAAAGTCGATGATGGTCCAGCCCGCATTCTTGTACTGGGTCTTCAACGCAGTAATATTACTGGCGGAGGCGCCCAAGACTTTTACCTCGCTAATGTACTCCGGCCATGTGTCTGCCCATGCCGTCACTGTCGTGAGCACTGCAAGCAGCAGCGTCATGGTTGCTCTTGCAAGCAATGAACTAATTCTTTGTCTCATTGTTGTTTATTTTTTAATGGTTTATAATTTCGAGGTTGACGTGAGCGTCTTCACACGCATAAGCGTACAATGATGCGGTTAAGCGAGAGCCATGATGCGTGCATCAATGGCCGAGCGTGAGCATCTTCGCACGCTTTCAGCGTGCAAAGTTACAAAGATTTTTGGTAATAACCGTTACTCTACGCTCTAAACTTTGTTAATGGGTTGGGGAAAGGCCAGCTCCAAACTGGGAGTGTAGTGCCTGGTTGCGGGGAGTGTAGTGCCGGGTTGCGGGGAGTTTAGTGCCGGGTTATTGTTGTTTGCGTATACCCAAACAACCGTTCGCGTATACCCAAACGACTGTTTGCGTACGCCCAAATGACCGTACGGGTATACGCAAAATCCGCTGTTGAATTTTATTGTGGGGCACCTTAGGGGCAGCCTGGGGCAGCTATTTTGGCATAAAGTACCCCTGTCAACTTATTGCTATCCAGTTGGTTGCAGCAAAATGGGGCACAAGGGGCACCATTTTTTTATTTTTCCGCCATTATAATTGGGCAATCATGAGCTGCACCTCAAGGGGAGTGATGCCGTGACGGGCTATCATGGGCGACTCGGCCACGAGGAATTCGTGCTCGGCATTGAAGGTGACAGAGTCGAGGGAGGCGTAGCAGCGGAAGAGGTCGATGGCTCTTGGCAGCTGGCGGGCAAACCAGTGGGCGTAGGCGGCGTTGAGCAGATCTTCGGCATCGGGGGTGTCGGTGTCGAGCAGACTGTCGTAGATTTTCAGGGCCTGCTCATACTTGGCGGCTCCCGTCAATGCCCATGCCAGCACACGGTTGACGCCGTTGTCGTCGGGTGCCTCGTAGTTCAGCTTATAGAGTAGCTTGAGGGCTGCCTCGTAGTCGTTCATGTTGGTGAGGCAGACGGCAACGTTGAGCTGATAGTTGCGGTTGTCGGGGTGGTTGTCCATCAGTCGGCGGTAGTAGTGGCAGGCCTGCTCATAGTCGCCCTTCTCGAACAGCGTCCGTGCATAGCCCTGCCATCCGCGCTCGTTGTCGGGGTCGAGCTGTAACAGCTTCTCAAAGCTCTCGACGGCAGTCAGTCCGGCGTTGGAAGCATCATGGGTACGCATCAGCACCCTTCCGTTCAACAAGTAGAACTGTGCATCGCGGGCCTCATCGCCATAATTTTGCAGGGTAGCCTTGGCAGCCTCGTAGAACCCGTGCTTCATGAAGAAGGCCACGGCCTGGCCAAACCTCGACTCCAACTTCGTCTGCCGGAACGCGGGATGGGCAAAGAACACATAGCGGGGCTGGGCAGCGTCGCCAAAGGGATTGACGAACTCGCTGCGCATGGGAAAGACCTTATAGAAGCGGTACATGCCCTGCAGGTACGAACGCCGCAGGTAAGCAGGTGTCTGAAGCTCCTCAGAACCCATTTCAGCCCCAATCACAGTTGCCTCACCGCGGTCTAACATCGACAGCAGGTGTTCGGGAATCTTTGCCACCGTCTGCTCAAAGCCGATGACAAACGAATACTTGTCGCTGTCGCAGAAGGGAGCCGTCGTCATGAGCGTGTTGATGAACTTGCTGCCACGAACGCGTCCCACAATATTGCTGACGACAGGATGCTGGGAGAAGAAGGGCATGAACCAGTTGACCACCATCTGGAAGAAGGGGAAGCGCTTCATCTGCGAGAAGCCGCCGAAGAAGATGTCGGAGCCCTGGCGCTGCATGTCGACCATCTTGCGCACGCTCTCCTCCAGCCGCTCCATGCGCTGTTCCGACAGCTCGGGGTGGAGCACGTCGTCCATGGGGTCTTCCTCCACCTCCTCAATACCGTTGAGGGTGACGCGAAGGCTATTGTTCTTGATGAGGTCGGGCATGATCTCCCTCTGAATCTTCTGCGTGTCGCTTTCCGTCTTCAGGCAATACATCAGCTGAATCTGCAGTTCGGCCAATTCGTCGCAACAGCGCGGGTCCTCAGTGACCTCGCCTATCATATCGTGAACCTCAGGATAGAGCTTGTAGGCCTCAGTATCGAGACTCAGCACCCATCCTATGAGGGCCCGCTGACGGACATGCTCATCACGGGACTCGCGATAGACCGTCATCAGCAGGCGGAACTTGTTGATGCCAAAGAAATTGATGGTTGAAAGCGTGATGGCACTCACCAGGATCTGCTGGTCGATGGTGTCGACGGTGGGTGAAAGCAGCATGGCGGTAAATGCTTCGGTCACACCATCGGACCAGAGCTTCGACGTCCAGATGTAGTCGAACAGGTCGCCCATCAGGCTCAGATGCGTGTTGTAGACGTCGGTCATCTTGGCCTTGCGGGTATGTTCCGGCTCCAAATCGAGCAGGGCAACGTCAGACACGAACTCCTCCATGCTTTGCCGCAGGCCTACGGGAGACCAGTCGCGCCCGCCGTTCCTCACCCTACCATAGGTATTCGACACGAAAGTGCTGTTACGCAAATAGGCACGAATGGAGACATTCATGGTCAGCACATACATCTTACGCAGCAGCTGGTCGTAGAGGGCCTCGCGCTGAGGGTCGTCGTAGCCTTTCAGCCAGTAGTCGCACATCAGCTCGTAGTCGGTCTTCAGCTGCAACAGCTGTTCGGTTGCCTGCGGCTGCAGCATGATGGCCAAGTAGTTCTCCATCTGAACAATGGCCTTGCCCAGCTGACGTTCAGCCAGCGTATGGATGATGGTAGTCAGAGCTTCGTTCATCACCATGGCTCACTAAAGTTTCAGGAATTTCCTGGCACGTTCCACGTCGGCCTCCAATGGTGCCGACATCCGACTGAACTTGGGCGATGTCGATGCCAGTGAGTCGACCTCGCGGTCGGTGACGTTCATGAATTTCACCAACAGCTGACGATAACGTCTGAGGCCATTGCGGGTCAACGAGTCGCAGGCCATGTCGTAGCCTTTCTTGAAGACCTCCAACTGCTGGCGCCGGGTGCTGTCCTTCAAGTCCTTCTCACGGAAGGCAACGACGCCAAAGCGCTGTGGCAGCTTGCGGCTGTCCAACAGCAGCGTATGACGGGCCAAACGGGCCTGGGTGGCCTGGGGCTCAGCCAGCAGGGCTGCGTCAATCTCGCTACCTATCAGCATTTTCAGACGAATATACACGTCGTTGACCTGTATCTTGAACAAGCGGTCACGGTCGAGCTTTGCCGAGTCGATCACCACGTCAGCCAGCAGGTCGGTAGCCGAATAGCGGGTCATGGCCAGCATCTTGTCGTCCAACTGCTTGAGCGTGCTGATACGTGCCATGCGGTTGGCATAGACCTGCCAATAGGCATCGGTCGACGTGGTATACAGCAGCGGGGTACCCTTCTTGATAAGACGTTCCGCCCTCACCAGGTCGGTGAAGGCCCCTTGCACAGAACCGCCGGCCAGTGCCGTGTCGCAGTCCATCTGTGCCGTAAACATGCGGAAGCGCACGTCGGCCCCCAACTTGTCGAAATAGCCCTCCTGCTTGGCCACAATGATGGGCAGGCAGTCCAATGTGGGCACCACAGCCACCTTGAGGGCCGCTGAGTCGGCACGCAACATCTCTGCACGCTGGCGGCGAGTGATACGCCGTTTTTCCTCTACCGACGGGCCGCAACTGGCAAGCACCAGCAGGGCCACGAGAAAGCATAAAATCCGTTTCATCGGTGCAAAGGTACTAAAATATTTGTAATTTGTAATTCTTTTCAAAAAAAAAGCGACAGAGTCGGGGGCATATTCATATTTATTTTGTACTTTTGCACCCTGTTTACATTCAAAAACATAGAAGACAATGAAACCTACACCTATTAAAAAAGAAATCGTCGACTCCCTGATTGCCCAGCTTGGCATACAGGATTTTGCCAAAGCCACCATTCGTGAAGTGAAGCAGGTGGCAGCCATTGCCGAGCAGCAGAGCGGTGTTGAATTCATAAAGATGGAGATGGGAATTCCCGGACTGCCCGCCGCACAGGTCGGCGTGGATGCCCAGATCAAGGCATTGCAGGACGGCATTGCCCACAGCTACCCCGACATTCAGGGCTATCCCGAGCTGAAGAAGCAGGCCTCGCGCTTTGTCAAGGCCTTCATCGACATCGACATCAAGCCCGAGGGCTGCGTGCCCGTCAGCGGTTCCATGCAGGGCACCTACGCCTCGTTCCTCACCTGTTCGCAGTCGTGCAAGCAGAAGGACACCGTGCTCTTCATCGACCCCGGCTTCCCCGTCCAGAAGATGCAGCTGCAGGTGCAAGGCGTCAAGCACGAGACCTTCGACGTCTATGACTTCCGCGGCGAGAAACTCGGTCCGAAACTCGAGTCCTATCTGTCGAAGGGCAACATCTGCGCCATAGTCTACTCCAACCCCAACAATCCGTCGTGGGTGTGTCTGACAGAGGAGGAGCTGCAGACCATCGGACGCTTAGCCACCCAGTATGACTGCGTCGTGATGGAAGACCTGGCCTACTTTGCCATGGACTTCCGCCAGGACCTGAGCAAGCCCTTTGAGCCGCCCTACCAGCCCTCTGTGGCCCGCTATACCGACAACTACATGCTGCTCATCAGCGGTTCCAAGGCCTTCAGCTATGCCGGCGAGCGCATCGGTGTGGTGTGCATCAGCGACAAGCTGTTCCATCGCCACTATCCCGACCTTGCCGAGCGCTACGAGGGACTGCCCTTCGGTCTGGTTTTCTCCACCCGCATGCTCTACGCCCTGTCCAGCGGCACCAGCCACTCGGCCCAGTACGCCTTGGCAGCCATGTTCCGCGCTGCCTGCGACGGTGAGTACAACTTCCGCAATGAGGTGAAGGTCTACGGCGACCGTGCCCACAAGCTGAAGGAAATCTTCTGTAAGCACGGCTTCCACATCGTCTACGACCGCGACCTTGACAAGCCCGTGGCTGACGGTTTCTACTTCACCATCGGCTACAAGGGCATGAGCAGCGGCCAGTTAGCCAAGGAACTGATGTACTACGGCGTCTCTGCCATCTGCCTCGTCACTACGGGCAGCCATCAGGAGGGACTGCGCGTCTGCACCTCGTTCATCGAGGACCATCAGTACCAGCAGTTAGACGAACGCATGGCCGTCTTCGCAGAGAACAACCCTGCATAACATCCTATCTATGGCAAAGGAGAGAATAGCTTACGTCTGCGAGAACTGCGGACAGGAGTCGGCCAAATGGATTGGCAAGTGTCCTGCCTGCGGAAAGTGGAACACGTTCAAGGAAATCAAGTTAGGCCCTACCCCATCCCCCGCTATCGGGAAAGGTAGCTTAGGTGGCAGCATATCGGCCAAGAGCCGCGATGCAGCCAAGGTGCTGCACCTACGTGACATCTCAGCCAAGGACGACCCACGCATCGACATGCACGACCAGGAGCTGAACCGCGTCTTGGGCGGTGGTCTCGTTCCCGGGTCCATCGTCCTGCTCGGCGGCGAGCCAGGCATCGGCAAGTCGACACTTTCGCTGCAGACCATGCTCCAGCTGCCCGACCGCCGCGTGCTCTACGTCAGCGGTGAGGAGAGTGCCCACCAGCTGAAGATGCGGGCGGAGCGGCTTCTTGCCTCCTCCAACTCAGAGAGCCTGGACTCGCTGATGATTCTTTGCTCCAACTCGCTGGAAGAGGTTTTCGAGCAGATCAAGGAGGTGCAGCCCGAGCTGGTTGTCATCGACTCCATACAGACCATTGCCACTGAAGACGTAGAGTCGAGTGCAGGCTCCATTGCCCAAGTACGAGAGTGCGCCTCTGCCCTACTCCGCTTTGCCAAGAGCTCGAGTGTGCCCGTCATTCTGATTGGTCACATCACGAAAGAAGGCTCCCTGGCCGGCCCCAAAATACTGGAGCACATCGTCGATGCCGTCATCCAGTTTGAGGGCGACCAGCACTATATGTACCGCATCCTGCGAAGCATTAAGAATCGATTCGGAAGTACCTCGGAATTAGGCATTTATGAGATGCAGCAAACAGGGCTCAGGCAGGTATCCAACCCCTCGGAACTGCTACTGACCGAAGACCACGACGGCCTATCGGGTGTAGCCATCTCGTCGGCCATCGAGGGTGTACGTCCGTTCCTCGTCGAGACCCAGGCCTTGGTGTCGTCGGCAGCCTATGGCACCCCCCAGCGGTCGGCCACCGGCTTCGACCAGCGCCGCCTCAACATGCTGCTGGCCGTGCTCGAAAAGCGCGTAGGATTCAAGCTCATGCAGAAGGACGTATTCCTGAACATTGCCGGAGGTCTGCGTGTGACAGACATGGCGATGGACCTCTCAGTCATTGCCGCCGTGCTGTCGTCGAATGTCGACACCCCCATCGAAAGCGGCTGGTGCATGGCAGGCGAAGTGGGACTGTCAGGCGAGGTACGTCCCGTCAACCGCATTGAACAGCGTATTGCCGAAGCCGAGAAGCTTGGCTTCAGCGACATCATCATACCCAAGTATAACATGCAGGGCTTCGACCACCGCAAGTTCAAGATTCAGGTCCACCCCGTCCGCAAGGTCGAGGAGGCGCTGCGGGCCCTGTTCGGATAATAGCAAAAAGGACATGCAATGAAGATACGGAGAACGCTGATGATCGGGCTTTTGCTGAGCCTTGCGCTGACCATGACAGGGCAGCGTCGACAGGTGTTGTTAGAGACCACAGCAGGCAATATCCTGCTGGCACTCTACGACGACACCCCACGCCATCGCGACAACTTCCTGCGTCTGGTAGAAGAGCATTTCTACGACTCATTGCTGTTCCACCGCGTCATCAAGGGCTTTATGATTCAGGCCGGCGACCCTGACAGCCGACACGCAGAGCCAGGGCAAACCTTAGGTGAAGGCGATACAGGCTATACCATTGAGCCAGAATTATTTACCAAGGACGGTAAACTACTGCACCATCACCGCCGAGGTGTGCTGGCCATGGCCCGCGAAGGCGATGACGTGAACCCGGAACGCCGCTCCAGCGGATGCCAGTTCTACATTGTCTGGGGCACCCGCTACTCTACCAACAACCTAAAAACCATCGGTGAACGCCTGGACTCCATGACCCAACACCGCGTCGTCATGACACCCGAGATGACCAACCTCTACCGCAAGACAGGCGGCTCCCCGCACTTGGACGGCCAATATACCGTCTTTGGCGAGGTTGTTGAAGGGCTCGACGTGGTGGAGCGCATCCAGCGGGTCTATACCGACGACTACGACCGCCCCGTCGATGACGTCCGCATTATCAAGGCTACAATCACATCAAAACAATAACAACATGAAAAGATTCTTATTATTAACTGCTATGATGACAGTCATTACATCAGGTTTTGCCCAAAAGAAACTGGTGCTTTACTATTCTGAGACAGGTTCTACCAAGACGGTAGCCGAGGAGTTACAGAAACAGATCAATGCCGACATCGAGGCTATCGAGGCCGAGAAGCCCTATTCCGGCAACTTCCAGGAGACCATGCAGCGCGGACAGCGTGAGATGCAGAGCGGCGAGACGCCTGCCCTCAAGCCCCTGAAGTCGAAGATTGCCGACTACGACGTTATCTTCCTGGGCTACCCCATTTGGTTTGGCACCTACGCCATGCCTATCGCTACGCTGGTGAAGGACAACGACTTTGCCGGTAAGACCATTGTGCCGTTCTGCACTTTCGGCAGCGGTGGCCTGAACACCTCGTCCGACGCACTGACGAAAGCCCTGCCCAAGGCCAAGATCCAGAAGGGCTACGGCGTGCGTACCGCCAGAGTGGCAGCTGCCGCCAAGGAGCTGGACCGTTTCCTGAAGGAGAACGGCTATAAGGAGGGAACCGTTGCCCCGCTGCCCCCCTATTCAGCCCAGCAGCCCGTTACCGATGCCGAGAAGGCCATCTTCGATGCTGCCTGCTCCAGCTATCAGTTCCCGTTGGGTACGCCTCAGACCGTTGGCAAACGTACTACAAACGAGAGCATTGACTATCAGTTCACAGTCAAGAGCCGCGGCTTCGACGGCAACGAATCCACCTCTACCATCTACGTTACCGTAGGTAAGGAAGAGGGCGCCAAGCCTGAATTCACAGAGGTCGTTCGTTAACATCTATTTGTCAATAGGTTCTGTGTTCCCCTTAAAAATGTGAAAAAACTTTGCTAATTCATTGAAAATACCTATCTTTGCAGCCAATTACTATAGAATAAGGTAAGAAGAAATGAATAAAAAGATTTTGATTCCACTCATTGTGGTGATACTGGCATTGCTCGGAGGGCTTGCTTATCTGTTCATGAACCTGCAGGAACAGAAGCAGGTGAACGAGGACATGCAGGAACTGGCACGTCTGGACAAACAGGAGATGGAGAATGAGTACGAACGCTTCACCTTGCAGTACAGCGAGATGAAGACGAAGATCAACAACGACTCCATCATTGAGCAGCTCACCCAGGAGCAGATGCGTACCCAGCAGCTGTTGGAGGAACTGAAGAAGACGAAGGCCGAGGATGCCCGCGAGATTACCCGCCTGAAGAAAGAGCTGGCCACTGTACGTGCCGTGCTGCGCGACTACGTGATGCAGATTGACTCCCTGAACCGCCAGAACGAACGGCTGAAGGCCGAGAACACGCAGGTGAAGGAGCAGCTGGCCGAGCGTAACACGCAGATTGCCGGACTGAGCAATGAGAAGGCTACGCTGTCGGAGAAGGTGGCCATTGCCGCCCAGCTCGACGCTACGAACATCCAGCTCCGTGCCCTGAAGAAGAACAACAAGGACGTCAAGAAAATCAAGGACTGCGTCAGCATGCAGGCCAGTTTCACCATTACCCGCAACGTGACAGCCAGCAACGGCACCCGCACCGTCTACGTGCGCATCCAGAATCCTGGCGGCAACACACTGAACGGTGGTGGAACCTTCACCTACGAGAACCGCAACCTGCAATACACCATGAAGAAGAACATTGAGTACACGGGTGAGGAAACCAGCCTGACCCTCTTCTGGCAGGTGACCCAGGCCTTGGAGGCTGGCGACTACCGCGTCAGCATCTTCGTTGACGGTAACATGATAGGAAGCAAAACGTTCTCGTTTAATTAATAAATGCGTATGAACAGACTATTAGGATTACTCTTGCTTGCAGGTGCAGCAGCGCCCATATCGGCTCAACGGCTGTTGACTCTCGACAGCTGCCGGGCCATGGCACTGCGCAACAACAAGCAACTGAGCATCTCGAAGGTAAAGCAAGACATTGCCGCAAACCTGCGACGGTCGGCACGCACAAAGTATCTGCCCCGCGTCAGTGCGCTGGGTAGCTATATGCACACCACTGAGAGTGTCTCGCTACTCACTGCCGACGATCAGCATTTACTGTCGAATCTGGGGACAGCCGTTACCAGCAGTCCGGAATTCCAGACGGGTTATGGTGCTGTGAATCACATGATGACTGACCTCGGCAAAGTTGCTCCCATGCTCGACATGCTGGGCATCAGCGATGAGCAGTTGAAAGCCTTGGCTTCCATCGTGCAGCAGTCGCCAGAGGCCCTCAAGACCAAGTTGAATGCCCTTGGCCAGCATATTGTCGATGCCTTTGATACCGACACCCGCAATGTATGGGCTGGAAGCGTCATGCTGACTCAGCCTGTATTCATGGGCGGTAGCATTGTGGCACTCAATCGTCTGGCCGACCTCAATGAGCAGATGGCACGTAACAGTCTCGATGCACGTGAGCAGGCCACCATCTATGCTACCGACAAGGTGTATTGGCAGGTGGTGTCGCTACGTCACAAGCAGCGCCTGGCCCAGGCCTATCTCGACCTGCTGAAGCAGCTCAACGACAACGTTCACAAGATGATTGACGAAGGCGTTGCCACCCGCAGCGACGGACTGAGCGTCGACGTGAAGGTGAACGAAGCCGAGATGACGCTGACGAAGGTGAACGACGGTCTGGTGCTGTCACGCATGCTGCTTTGCCAGACCATTGGCCTGCCCATTAACGAGCAGATTATCCTGCCGGAGGAAGAGGCCGAGAGCATCGCCGCAGTAGCCTTGTCGCCTGAGTTGAATGTGGCCATGGCCTTGGAGAACCGTCCTGAGCTGAAACAGCTTGAAAACCTGTCGGCAATGTCGCATCAGGCTACCAACATCCTGAAGGCAGCCAATCTGCCGCAGGTGGCACTGATGGGCGGCTACGTGGTCAGCAACCCCAACGTGATGAATGGTTTCCAGAAGAACTTCCGTGGTTTCTGGAATATTGGTGTGTTGGTACGCGTCCCCATCTGGAACTGGGGTGATGGTTTATATAAGGTACGCGCGTCGAAAGGCGCCACTACCATCCTGAAACTGGAGTTGGAGGAGGCCAAGGAGAAAATCGAGCTGCAGGCTACGCAGACAGCCTACCAGATGGACGAGGCCAATAAGCGTCTTACGCTGGCGGAGTCGAGCGTGAAGCGGGCTGATGAGAACCTGCGCACAGCCAACTTAGGCTTCAGCGAGGGTGTCATCACACCTACCACCGTCATGGAGGCCCAAACCGCCTGGCTCCAAGCCAAGTCACAGAGAATTGACGCCGAAATCGACGTCCGTCTCTCGCAGGTGAACCTGAAGAAGGCCATGGGTACACTTACGGCTGAATAAACTTCGAAGTATGGAAATGTCGAAATAAAACAAGAAAGAATATGAGTGCAAAGAAACAACATAACAACATTCTGCTCGCCATCCTGGGCTTTGTTGTAGTGATCATCATTGTAGCATTGATAGGCGTGTTCACACTGGGTCGTGACCCGGAAATCATGCAGGGACAGGTGGAAGTCTCGGAGTATCGTGTATCGAGCAAGGTGCCCGGCCGCATACTTGAAATCCGCGTGAAGGAAGGCGACTACGTGAAGGTAGGCGACACGCTGGCCATCCTCGACGCCCCTGAAGTACGTGCCAAGATGGAGCAGGCCCGTAGTGCCGAGAACGCTGCTTCAGCCATCGAGCTGAAGGCTCAGAACGGTGCCCGCAAAGAGCAGATTCAGGGTGCCTATCAGGTGCTGCAGCAGGCCAAGGCCGGACTCGAGATTGCCGAGAAGTCTTACAACCGCATTCAGCGTCTGTTCGACGAGGGCGTTATGTCGGCCCAGAAGCGTGACGAAGTATACGCCCAGTATAAGGCGATGGAGGCCCAGTGCAAGGCTGCCCAGAGCCAGTATGACATGGCTGTGGCCGGTGCCCGCATGGAGGACAAGCTGGCAGCCCAGGCTCAGGTAGGTCGTGCCCGTGGTGCCGTGAACGAGGTTAACTCCTACTTAGGAGAGACGGTGCAGACCGCCCAGATGGAAGGCGAGGTCAGCTCTATCTATCCCAAGGTTGGCGAACTCGTTGGCACAGGCTCTCCCATCATGACCATCTCAATGATGAACGACATGTGGGGTACATTCAATGTGCGCGAAGACCAGCTCAACGGCATGAATGTCGGAACAGAGTTCACAGCCTTTATTCCTGCCTTCAACAAGGATGTCAAGATGAAGGTCTACTACATGAAGGACCAGGGTTCCTACGCTGTCTGGAAGG
>Ga0310690_10008395_pt1 | contig 13106 bp, 6 predicted proteins | sample AusTroGonzalo_MG_2_FD_207661 | JGI IMG/M metagenome (GOLD analysis project Ga0310690, IMG submission 207661) | Bovine rumen microbial communities from tropical cattle in Woodstock, Queensland, Australia - Gonzalo_04 (v2) (version 2) | ecosystem: Host-associated > Mammals > Digestive system >... | reverse complement strand
AACCGATACTTGTGCGATTGTAACCTGCGAAGCCGGGTATTCGTTGTCGAACGGGCAATGCGTTGTCTGTCCCGCGGGCAGTGTATGTAATCCGGAAAACGGGACACAAACCTGTTCGGAGCTGACCAGTGGACGGTATACTATGTCTGATGCTGGTATATCCGATCCGGCGTATTGTTATGCCAACTGTACATTACCAGAACACGCAAAAACTATTACTGGACGTGATTATTACACTGCAACCGATACTTGTGCGATTGTAACTTGCGAAGCTGGGTACTCGTTGTCGAACGGGCAATGCGTTGTCTGTCCCGCGGGTTCGTATTGCGATGGTACGCCTGGCGACGATGGTGATGGTGCGGAATTATGTTCCAATTTAGGTGATGGAAATTGGATGTATTCAGCACCAGGATCCACGAGTGCCGACGATTGCTATCGTGCCTGTGTTAAACACGATGAACTGTCTTGCACATTAACCCCAATCGAAAGCACCGCATATTGGCCAAACGATTGTAAATATGTAATAACATCAGCAACCGACAACCCTGCCGAAATCGTTGATGGCGTTTGTATTGAAACAGAATGTCATAATAATTTTGAAATGGTTAATGGCGTATGTCAGTTATGCAACGATGAACATGTTTTAGCTTTTAAAGAAGAAGGTAATTGCATTGTTGAAAGTTGCGAACCTGGTTTCCATCCGAATTTCAAGCGATGCGAAGCCGATATCCGTGAATGTACGGAACAAGCCCCAAATGCAACATATGCAGAACAATCGTGGGATATGGAGCGAGAAGCATTCGGTGTATGTCTGATAAAATCGTGCAATGAAAATTATCATCTGATATCAAATGCGTGTATTTTTGGCGAAAAATTGTGCCACATTGATAATGGGGTCGGTATGAAGACATGGAACCCAGAAACTAATTCGTGGAATCCATGTGTCGCGACATCATGCACACCAGGATATACGGATGACCCAGCTGAAAAGAAGTATCCCGACAAACAATGCAGCGAATGCCGAAATAAATTTGGTGTTAATGACGAGATTGTGGTCAGCAGTTATGTCGCAGGTTGCGAGATCGCATCGTGCATGTACCAGGGTGAAAAGTATAACCTGGAAAACAACGAGTGTGTTCTTGTTTGCGATACAGTTCAGTGTCCGATGGGCAACCTGGCGAATGTGAATATACCGGTGGATGCAAAGAAAGACGAAACCGGTTGGATGTGCTGGGATCCAATCAGGAATAAGTGTGTACGAACATGTACCCCGGGATATACATCTTGGTAACACAAAATAGCCCCGTTGAAAAACGGGGATTTTTATTGTATGATAAATATCGATATGAGAAATTATGATGTAATTATTATTGGCGCGGGCGCTGCGGGGATATTTGCCGCATCATATGCAATTAAACGTGGACACACGGTTGCAATTATTGATATGGGTGATACACCGGCCCGAAAAGTCGCAGCATCCGGCGGCGGGCGGTGTAATTTTACCAACATTGCGGCAAATTATGAACGATATTTCGGTAACAATAAAAGTTTTGTACGTGGGGCACTGGCGCGATTTTCGCCGAACAATATGATTGAATGGATGCATGCACACAAATTGGACATTGTTGAAAAATTACCCGGACAATATTTCTGTGCCAATGGCGCAAATGCCGTTGTACATGCGTTGATTTCCGATGTACGGGATGCCGACATTTTTACAAAAACAACTGTCATTGATGTGAACAAAAACACAACAGATTTTATAATAGAAACAACCGGTGGCGAATTTATGGGCAAAAAAGTAATCATCGCAACCGGCGGTACTTCTTTTGAAACGTTGGGTGTTTCGGATATTGGACACAAAATCGCAAAGAAATTTGGACATAAAATAGTTCCCGTCCGACCTGCTCTGTGTGCAATCGCAACAACGGCTTTTTCAAGCGAATTAATGGGCATATCATTGCCGGTATCTATCAAAGTCGAACATGAAACGATTCGCGATGATATGTTATTCACGCATTTTGGAATTGGCGGTCCGGCGGTGTATCGCGCCACTGTTCGCGATATAAAATCCGGGATAATTATAAATCTTTGCCCGAACGACGATATTTATGAATACCTGAAACACTCAAAACATACAGACGGTCGAAGAACTGTCGCCGCCATATTAGCAAAAAAGCTGCCCGTACGCGTTGCAAAATGGATTTGCGGTAACGTTGATAATCGCATTGCGGATTTGCGCGATAGCGACCTTAAAAACATCGCAGACAGCATTAATCATTTCATGATACCATCATCAGATATAAAATATCACAACCTGACATCGGCCGAAGTCGTCCGTGGCGGTGTCGATACATCCGATGTTTCGTCTAAAACGATGGAATCGTCACTATGCCCAGGATTGTATTTTGTTGGTGAAGTTTTGGACATTGCTGGTGATCTGGGAGGCTTTAACCTGCAATGGGCATGGGCCAGTGGATTCACCGCCGGCAACGCAGTATAAGCGACAACCAACATATCGCACATACAATTTTATCGTTTTTCAATAACACAATCCGGTAATTATTCTTCGACCAAGACCGCGGCGGTGCCATCCTGGACCACTATATCGGGATCGTCGGCATACGTTTTTTCGCCGGTCCAAACATAGTAATCATACTGCTTACCGGGTTGACCATCAATCTGAATCACATGGTGCGCCGTTTCCAGTTTCAAATCGTTACCTTTTGGCATTGAATATTCGACACGATTAACGCCACCACAGTCGATACAATCCACAACAGGCTGTTCATCAACCGGTGCATCATTTGACCGACAACCAGCGACGGCGATTGCGGCAATCAATAAAAATAAAATATTTCTTTTCATGCCACATATTATATCACAAAAAAATGCTACATACAAAATATTTTATTCCATATCGGCGATTTGTGTTTGAACCCAGCGGGTTAATTTACGGCCCACGCCCCCACCCCAGTTTGACCAACCGTCCATATCAACAATACAACCACTGCAAAGTGCCGCAACATCCTTGAAAGACTGCCCTTTGCCGCCACCACTGTGTGTGACGAACGGAATCACATGTTTGTCGGTCAAATTATACTGTGCTAAAAATGCCTTGACTGGTTGTGAGATATGATTTGCCCAAACTGGCGACCCCAAGAATATGATATCATAGTTTTCCGGATTGACGTCGGCGGCAACAAGTGGCGGCAAGTAGTTTTCTTCTATTTCGCGTTCCAATTCTGCGCGACGTTCTTTGGAATCAGACGGATACGATTTTGCGACCTGAATTTTATAAAGTTCGCCACCGGATGCATCCGCGATTGCCCGTGCGACATTTTCTGTCTTGCCGGTCAGTGAATAATATGCAACCAAAATTTTTGGTGTTGCAGCAGACGCATAGCCGCACACGAACATTGGTGCGATTACCAAGAAAACTTTTATGATTTTCATATTTTCCCCCTTTTTTATAAAATTATTATTCGGGAACACACCAAACACAACAGGAAGGAAAACATAAAAAACCGCCATTCTAACACTTGACAAACACACTGTTTGTGTTACGGTTTTACACAAAGAGGTGCAACATGAGTCAAAAATACACCAAACAAGAAATAACCGCAATGGCAGACAGATGTTTTCGACGTTGTTGGCATTGTAACAGATATGAACCCTGTGGTGGTACCGGTAATACTGGTTCTTATTTGTTCGGGTATGCCAGCGGCGGCTGCTATGAAGCACACGATTTGCCATGGGAACATGGTCATTGGTGTCCTTTTTGGGGCAACAAACATCATCCAGACGCATCTATTTTGCAGGGGTTAACATGGGATAATGTCGCCCAGTTTGAAGCCCCACGACAAATATATGAACCGTACGATTTGCGTAACAAGATATTAAATGCTAATCCACATATTGCCCAAATGGTCCAATATTGCGATAACAGTAATGAATCCCGTGATCAATATTTTAATAAATCTGAAAATCATGCGCTTTTTCATTTTGATAAATTTGATGTTTATTGCGAAACACTGCGCAGATATCGTTTTTCACATGTTGACAGCCGGGCACTATATCCCGGTGCAAACGAATGGTTGCGCCCAATGATGTTGTGTTACGACAGAACGACATATAAAGTGTTGGCCAGTTGCGTTGATGGTGGCGACGGTATTCAAATATCTTTTGCTTGCAGTCCAGGTGAAAATTATCGCATAAACAGCAATATTTTCTTATTCGATGTTACAAAGAAAGAAATTTTGGCTGAATTCAAAAACATAAATGATATTATCGCAACATATCGCATGCCAATTGGACACATTATGTAGTCCCGCCAGTTAAAATCAAAAACACCCCATGCGGGGTATTGTCGCTCTGGTGCATCCCTACGGGATTCCCTCGCTCGGCACATCTGTGCCGGCTGCGGGCAAACCGTAACGATTTCGCTGCGTTTCACTTGCAAAATCTACTTGTTTTCGAACCCGGCAACTACGTTGCGAATGTTTCAAATCTGCCCCCGAATCCGCCACAAATTAACCCGCCACAAGGGCGGGTGAATTTATGGCGGAGACGAAGGGATTCGAACCCTTGATACCCTTGCGAGTATACTACATTTCCAATGTAGCGCACTAGACCAACTATGCGACGTCTCCGGATACTTTTGGGTGTTGGATTATTCTGCGTCGGATTCCGGCGAATCAACCGCGACATCGTCCGCAACATCTTCACCCGCATCCATCGTTTCATCAACCAGTGTATTTTCCAATTCCGCATCAATTTCGCGCAACATCGGATCTTCGGTACCGACCTCCAGTGTTTCTTCGCTGGCCTCGGCAATTGGTGCTTCCTTGTACGATTGAATAAATTCATGACGAACATTTTGGACATCTAATTTGCCACTGGCTATTTCGCGCAATGCGACAACCGTTGGTTTATCGTCCGCCTTGTCCACAACCGGTTCCGCACCACCGTTCAAATCGCGCACGCGCTGCGATGCCAGCATCCCCAGTTCATAGCGGCTTTCCACATATGGCAAAGTGTCTGAATTAGTTGTTCTAGCCATAATTAAATCCTTTGTTGAAATCGTTTTTAGCTAGGCTATAATGCCCCATGGATGGCAAAAATGCAAGCAGAAAATAATAAAAATAATATTAAAACGGTTACTTTTGGTTGTAGGCTTAATTCGATTGAGTCCGAAAAGATTGCCGAAATGTTGGCGCCCGCGATGCCACGCGCGATTGTTGTGAATACTTGTGCCGTCACCGGCGAAGCCGAACGCCAATCCGCACAATATGTTCGACGGGTTGCACGCGAAAATCCGGGGTGCCCTATTCTGATTACCGGATGTGCCGCGACACATGATGCAACCGTGTTTGCAAAAATACCAAACGCACGCGTGATTCCGAACGACCAAAAGATGAATCGCGATGCATATGTTCGTGCGATTACGGACTTTGATTTTAACACACCCGCCGAAATTCGTGTTACCAACCCCGATGTCCCGATGTCCAAGCAATTTGTTCAGATTCAAAACGGTTGTAACCACGATTGCACATATTGCATAACGCGTTTACTGCGCGGACCGTCGGTATCACACGAATATGCCGATATTTTAACGGATGTGCGTGCCGCAATTGCGAACGGATATTCTGAAATCGTTCTGACCGGCGTGGACAGCGCATCGTATCATAAAATTTATGATGGCAAACCGTTTTTACTTTCCGATTTGTGCCGCAAATTGTTGGCGGACGAACCGGGAATAAAGCGGCTGCGGCTATCATCAATTGACCCCGCGTCGCCCGAAATTTATAAAATTATCAATTTGATTCATGAAAATCCGCGAATGATGCCGCACTTGCACCTGTCTATGCAGTCCGGTTCGGACGCAATTTTGCGCGCGATGCGTCGTCGGCACACCGCCGCGACCGTTCGTGATATTGTTGCACGTGCCACCGGCATTACATTCAGTTGGGATATCATTTGTGGATTTCCCGGCGAAGACGACAAATTGTTCAACGAAACGATGGATTTAATAGCCGACACAAAACCGATACGGATTCATGCGTTTCCTTTTTCGCCCCGCCCCGGCACACCGGCGGCAACGATGCCCGACCAAGTCCAAAAATCGGTCGCTAAACAGCGTGTAAAACGCGTTACAGACGCGGCAACACACAACCGTAAAGAATTTATGACCGCGCATTTGGGACAAAAAACATCTGTTTTAGTCGAAAATGACAATACTGGTCGCACCCCACACGATATTGGTGTTAAAATTTTGGGTAATCCGATTCAAAATCGTACCATTTGCGATTGTAAAATCGTCGGTATTGATGGGGATTATTTATTAGTGTGCAGGGTTTAGAGTGAAAGTTCGGCCTTGTTGACGTGGTACAAACAAAAAAAACGCGTATAATCAATACAAAGAAAAATATTAAAAAAGACCGGTTTTTTGTGCTTGACCGGTTATTTCAAATTGTTCTACACTTTCATTAAGCCAAGGGTATTTTGGCGATATTTTAGGAAAGGATATCGGGGGGAAAAGTGACAGTAATCCGCGATTTTTGGCGATGTTTGTCACGCATGGTCGTTGCATGCGTTGCGGTGTTTTTGTTCACAAACGCCGCATTCGCGGCATGTTCCAGTGACCAAATTGATGTATTGGGCGATGGCACCCAATGTGAAACGGCAAAGTTCAGTGCCACAACGACATCTGATGTAAAAGTCTTGTTGTTTTCCATAAAGGCTGCGGGCGTATTTTATGTTGATTGTGGTGATGGTGGTACACTATCAAATTATCTTGCATATGCTGGATATAATGACGTTTCTGGTCAAACAATTGATCGTACCGGTAACACAGGGTCTTCGGGGGCAATATATCAGTGCAGATGGTCGTCTGCGGGTACACATACGGTTAGATTTGGTGGTACCGCAACAGGGTATCCAACCAGCACGAGCCAAGCAGCGATTTCATTTTATGACAGCTATTATCAAACTCAGCCAAAAATCACATCTGTATCTGGGTCGTTGGGCGCACTATTTCCGCAGTCAGGAACAAGTTATGGACAATATCCGACATTTTATAGAACATTTTATAACGCAACCAGTTTAACAGGTATTCCATCAACATTATTCAGTGGGTTAACTGGTGGCGGTTCAATGTTTAGTGGTACCTTTCAGGATTGTACGAGTCTGGCCAGTATACCGACCGGATTATTTGACGGTATTACAACCGGGGCAGTCGGAATGTTTCAAAGCACTTTTGCCGGTTGTACGTCACTGGCCAATATACCGACTGGGTTATTCAGCAGTATTACGACCGGAGCAGACGGAATGTTTCAAAGCACTTTTGACGGTTGTACGTCAATGACCAGTATGCCAGCGAGATTGTTCAGCGGTATTGCCACTGGGAAGTATGATATGTTCAATAGCACGTTTGCTGGTTGTACCAATCTGGGTGGGTATATTCCGCCGACAACATTTGCGGGGCTGATTGCCAACGGTTCGCCTCGTCAAGGGGAGATGTGGCGCGACACTTTTGAAGATACAAACCTGTTGACATCATGTCCCGCCGGATTGGGGCAATATGTCACAAGGTACGAAGATTTATGGGACGGCAAAGTTTCGTGTGAACCGTGTGCGGCGGGGACTTACAAGGCCTCATCGGGTAATACAGCGTGTTCAACCCCGAACGATGGGTATTATGTTGCAACCACATCTGCAACAAGCCAAACACAATGTCCGGCGGGCTATCGCAGTGGTTCGGACGGCGGTCGTGATGAAATTACCGATTGCTATGTGACCGTAAATGCAACGTGTACACAGAATGCCTGTTCCAACCCCGACACAACCGGATGCGCATCCGTAACATGTGGAACTTGTTCATGCACCGGAACATACAAACAATATGTAAATGCGGCGGGCACCGGCAATGGCACTGTGTCCGGTTCCACCACCGACAGTTGTACTAAATCGGTCGCATCATTAACTGCGAAAACAAATTACTATGCCAATGGCACAACATCATGTCCAGCGTGTACTAATAAACCAAGCAATAGTTCATACACCGCCGGCGGCACAACCAGTTCGTGTCCGTGGGCATGCGACGGTGGGTATTATAGCGCGAACGGAACATCGTGTACCGCGGTTGAAACGGGCTATTATTCCCCGGCGGGCAGCAACACCCGCACAGCGTGTACAAACACAAAACCGGAACACAGTTCGTACAGCGGTTCCGGCGGTGCAACTAATTCATGCCCTTGGGCGTGTGATGGTGGGTATTACAGCGCGAACGGAACATCGTGTACGGCGGTTGAAACGGGATATTATTCACCCGCTGGCGATAACACCCGCACAGCGTGCACAAATACTAAACCGGCAAACAGTACTTACAGCGGCAGTGGCGGCGGAACGAATTCTTGTCCATGGTCTTGTGATTCGGGGTATGTCAATACCAGTACCGCATGTGAAACGGCAAAGTTCAGCATTACAACGACCAATTTGGCGTCTAACAATTCGTATTTTGATATGAGTATTTCTGCGGCCGGTACGTTCTATATTGATTGCGGCGACGGCGGAACTCTTATGGTATTAACCGGTTCGCCATCATATTATCTGGAGGTTGCAAATAATACATTTACGCGTGCAAGCGCATCTGTAATCAACAGTTACAGGTGTTCATATTCTACGTCTGGTGTAAAAACCATTAAATTCGGCGGTACCGCAACTGCGTATAGTACGGGAAATACTACCCCCGCAATATCGTTTTACGGAACGACAAATGGATCCCAGGGTAAAATCGCATCGATTAGCGGATCATTGAGCGCGTTGTTCCCGCAAATTGGGAACAATAATGGCGAGTTTCCACGGTTTTATTCAACATTTGCTGGTGCAACCAATCTTACAACCATTCCATCGACATTGTTTAGTGGCCTAACTGGTGGTGCCTATATGTTTTACAGTACGTTTTCTGACTCTGGCCTGACTGCGTTACCGTCCGGTTTATTCAGCAGTATTAATACCCCGGCTGACTATATGTTTTATTATACTTTTAATACTTGTTTGGCATTGGCTACTATTCCGGCAAATACATTTAGCGGTATTACCACCGGTGGCAACTCATTTCGTATGTTTTATGGTACGTTCGGCGGATGTTCTGCTTTGACCACATTACCGGATGGGCTGTTTAGCAATGTTACCACCGTAGCGTCAAGTACGCTTATGTTCGAAGATACGTTCCGGGGAACGGGTTTAACCACTATTCCGGCAACCACCTTTAGCGGTATTACCGAGGGCGCCCTGGGATTATTTTATAACACATTTGCATCTTGTTATTCTTTGACAAGTATACCGGCGGGATTATTCAGCAACATTAACTCCACCACCAGCGGTGGAACCATGTTTCACGGCACATTCCAAAGTACCGGTCTGACATCTATCCCGGCGGGATTGTTCGCCGGCATCACCGTGCCCCGTGGGGATATGTTCGAACAAACATTTTATAATTGTTCAAAATTAAGTGGTTATATACCTCCAACAACATTTGCGGGGCTTATTAACGCGGGGTCACCAGATGTCAACAACAGTATCTGGGACGGAACGTTCGATGGCACTAACCTGGCCACCAGCTGCGAATCGTATAATAAAACACAATTTGTAACCAACTATGAATCGTCGTGGGACGGCAAAGTTTCATGTGGTTGCGACATTGGTTACTATGGCGATGGCACGACCTGTACCGCTTGTACCAATAAACCCGCCAACAACAGTTCATACACCTCTTCATCACTAACGGCATCGTGTCCGTGGGCGTGTGATGGTGGGTATTACAGTGCTGATAGCACATCTTGTACCGCGGTTGAAACTGGTTACTATTCCCCGGCGGGAACAAACACACGCACCGCGTGCACAAATACTAAACCGGCAAACAGTTCGTACAGCGGTTCCGGCGGTGCAACTAATTCATGCCCTTGGGCATGCGATGGTGGGTATTACAGCACGAACGGAACATCGTGTACGGCGGTTGAAACGGGCTATTATTCCCCGGCGGGCAGCAACACACGCACCGCGTGCACAAATACTAAACCGGCAAACAGTTCGTACACTGGTTCCGGCGGTGCAACTAATTCATGCCCTTGGGCGTGCGATGGTGGGTATTACAGCACGAACGGAACATCGTGTACCGCGGTTGAAACTGGTTACTATTCCCCGGCGGGAACAAACACACGCACCGCGTGCACAAATACTAAACCGGCAAACAGTTCGTATTCTGGCTCTGGTGGTTCAACAAATTCCTGCCCATGGGCGTGTGATGGTGGGTATTACAGTGCTGATAGCACATCTTGTACGGCGGTTGAAACGGGATATTATTCCCCGGCGGGAACAAACACACGCACCGCATGTACAAATGGTCCGGCAAACAGTTCGTACAGCGGTTCCGGCGGTGCAACTAATTCATGTACCTGGGCGTGTGATTCGGGGTATATCAACATCGGCACAAGTTGCGAACCAGTAAAGTTTAGTGTGACAACAACATCCGGCACGACATCGTTGTCTTGGAAAATGGGAGCACTCAGTACATTTTATGTGGATTGTGGTAACGGTGGCACATTAACATCATCCACTTCGAGTTCTATTTCTGGTGTGACAATCTCACGTTATGGTTACTATGGTACAGATACATACACATGCACATGGGACACGGCGGGTGTGCACACGGTTCGATTCGGTGGTACCGCGACGGATTATGCCGCCAATGGGGTTAGCGCGATATCGTTTAATGCCGGGACCCAGGCAAATGTCGCATCCATTGACGGCTCGTTGGGCGCGATGTTCCCGGTTGCAAATAGAAATGCACCAATGTTTGGCTCTACATTTCAAGGATGTACGAACTTAACCCACATACCAGCGGGATTATTTAGTGGTATTAATGTATCAGCCGCAACCCATAGCGGCATAGGCGGTATGTTTAGGGAAACATTTCGCGATTCAGGACTAACGGAAATACCAACGGGATTGTTCAGCACAATCAACACATCTTCCAGCACGAATACAAGTTCTTTGTTTTACGGCACATTTTCTGGCACAAACATAGCATCGATACCATCGGGATTGTTTAGTGCGATTGACACAAGTTCCGCCACGAATACAAGTTCTATGTTTAATAGCACATTTTCCGGCACAGACATAGCATCGATACCGTCGGGATTGTTTAGCGCGATTGACACAAGTTCCGCCACGAATACAAGTTCTATGTTTAATAGCACATTTTCCGGTTGTACATCATTACAATCAATCCCGGCGGGATTGTTTAGTGCGATTGACACAAGTTCCGCCACGGATACAAGTTATATGTTTGACAGCACATTTTCCGGCACAGATATAGCATCGATACCGTCGGGATTGTTTAGTGCGATTGACACAAGCTCATCTACGAATACAAGTTATATGTTTGACAGCACATTTTCTGGTACAAGCATAACATCGATACCGTCGGATTTGTTTGATAAAGTTGAAACATCATCCACCACGGATACAAGTTATATGTTTGACAGCACATTTAACGGCTGTACATCACTAGTAACGATACCGTCGGGGCTGTTTAGTGGTGTCGCATACGCACGTCGATGGACGTTTCAAAATACGTTCAAGGACTGTACAGCATTGCAAACGATACCGTCGGGATTGTTCGACAATATTACCGCCAGTGGATATGGCCCATTTAGCGGAACGTTTAGGGGTTGTACGGCACTGGAAACGATACCATCGGGACTGTTCAGCGGTGTTACGACCGGGGATTATGCCACGTTCCAGGCAACATTCTATGGTTGTACGTCGTTGGAAACAATCCCGGGAAATTTGTTCAGCGGGGTTACGACCGGGGGACAATTTATGTTCAACAGCACGTTTGCCGGCTGTACATCGTTGGAAACAATCCCGGCGAATTTGTTCAGCAATATTGATACATCATCCACAACGGATACAAGTTATATGTTTAACGGCACATTTTCCGGTTGTACATCGTTACAATCGCTCCCAGCGGGATTGTTTAGTGCGATCGACACAAGTTCCGCCACGACCACAAGTGGTATGTTTCTCACCACGTTCAACGACTGCACATCACTTACTGGTTATATTCCACCAACCACGTTTCCGAATACCATTGTTCCGGGTTCTTCATCCGGCAGCGATATGTGGTTTCGAACATTTGCCGGTACGAATCTTGCCACGACGTGTCCGGCGGGAACGGGAGAATATAACACCGGGTTCGAAAGCCAATGGGGGTTCAGCAACAGCAACACCACAAGGAACGGCACGCATCGCGTTTCATGCGAAGCGTGTGGCACGTTACCAACAAATTCGTCCCAGATTGTTAATACATGCAATTGGGCGTGTGATGGTGGGTATTACAGTGCAAATGGTACATCTTGCACAGCGGTTGAAACGGGATATTATTCACCCGCTGGCGATAACACACGCACCGCGTGTACAAATGGTCCGACGCATAGTTCTTATTCTGGTTCCGGTGGTGCAACAAATTCATGCGATTGGACATGTGATGCGGGGTATTATTATGATAATGGCACATGTACTGCGTGTGCGGCTGGAACGTACAAGGCTGCGGCTGGTAATGCGACATCGTGCACGACCCCGGACGATGGGTATTATGTTGCGACCACCGGTGCAACGGCACAAACACAGTGTCCGGTGGGTTATCGCAGTGGTTCGGACGGCGGTCGTGATGAAATTACCGATTGCTATGTAACCGCAAATGCGACATGTACCCAAAACGAATGTTCCAACCCCGATACAACCGGGTGCAGTGGATATACCTGTGCGGCATCATGTTCTTGTGCCGGGATAACGACATACAAACAATATTCAAATGCGGCTGGTACTGGCAATGGTACGACATCTGGTACAACCACGGAAAGTTGTACCAAGGCGGTTGCATCATTAACCGCGAAAGCCAATTATTATGCCGATGGCACAACATCATGTCCGGCGTGTACTAATAAACCAAGCAATAGTTCATACACCGCCGGCGGCACAACCAGTTCGTGTCCATGGGCATGCGATGGCGGGTATTACAGCGCAAATGGTACATCTTG
>Ga0310690_10008394_pt1 | contig 13107 bp, 9 predicted proteins | sample AusTroGonzalo_MG_2_FD_207661 | JGI IMG/M metagenome (GOLD analysis project Ga0310690, IMG submission 207661) | Bovine rumen microbial communities from tropical cattle in Woodstock, Queensland, Australia - Gonzalo_04 (v2) (version 2) | ecosystem: Host-associated > Mammals > Digestive system >... | reverse complement strand
CGAAGAACCTCTTCGGAGACCTCATCGACGATCTTTCCGACAAGAGCATCGGCCGGAAGGGCGTGTATCCATGGGAGCGACCGGACGGCATGGCGACCGACTCCGTCATGGTCCGCCGCCTTTACCTCGATCTTGCAGGGCGCATTCCAACCAAGGACGAGGCTCGTGCGTATGTCTTGGCGCCTGCCGAAGACAAGCGCGTCGAGCTCGTCGACCGACTTCTCGGCTCCAGCGAATTCGCCGACTACTGGGCGATGCGATTTTGCGACATCCTGCGCGTGAAGAGCGAGTTCCCGATCAACCTCTGGCCGAACGCTGTCTACGTCTACCACGCCCGAGTGCGGAAGTTCGTCGAGGGCAACGAGCCGTGGGACGAGTTCGGGCGCGCGCTCCTGACTTCGCAGGGAAGCGATTTCCGCGACGCCGAGGTGAACTTCTTCCGCGCGACGGACAAGCGCACTCCCGAAGGCTGGGCCGAGGCCGTTGCGCAGACGTTCTTGGGCATACCGCCCGAAAGTCTGCCGCCCGAGCGGAGGGCTGCGATGGCGAAGCGCCTTGAAAGCCTCCGCATAAAGAACACGCGCGAGTGGAAGGAGGAGATTGTGTTCTCCGAAGGGCCGGACCGCCGCGCCGAGTTGTGCGACGAAGTGTTCGGCAAGTGCCGAGCGGAGGTCGAAGCCGCTTTCCGCACGCTCGTGCGCGGATGGATCTTCGGTCCGGACGCGAAGGCTGGCGCGACAGGCGGCAGGCTGGGCCTCAAGGAAGTTCTGCGGGAACTTGTGCTGTCGGACGAATACGCGCGTGGATCTGTGACGGGAGGCTTCCCGGCGCGAAGGCTCGACGCCGAGGTGCTGGACGACGTCATTTGCACGCTTGGCGAGGCCAAGAGAGACTACCAGTCGCCTGCGCCGGAACCCTTCACCTTTCTGCCGAAGGACCGGCATACCGTCTGCATCGAGGACGGTTCGATCTCCAATGGATTCCTCACGCTTTTCGGACGCCCGGCGCGAGACACTGGTCTGCCCGGAGAGCGCGGCTCCGACGTCACGGCAAAGCAGCGTCTCTACCTCTTCAATTCAGGCCGCCTGCACGGTCTCTTCGGACGAGTGGTTTTCCCGGGCGGCTGGAAGGACAATCCGCTCGGCAAGCTGCCGATCGCCAAGCGCATCGACGACATATACTGGCGCGTCCTTTCGCGCGAACCATCTGCAGACGAGCGGAAGCACGTGATGGGCTTGTGGAATCGGCGAGGAGGCGGGAAGAAGGGCTATAAGTCCATAGATCTCCTTCGCGACCTCGTCTGGTGTCTTTTCAACACTAAGGAATTCCTCTTCAGGGTCTGAACATGAAAGCAGCAAAGAGCGTTGTCGAAATATGGCAGTGGGGCGGGCCGAGCCAGCTGGAGTCGTTCGACCCCAAGCCGTCGGCGTCCCGCGACTACAACGGCGGGCTGAAGGCGATTCCCACAAACGTGCCAGGAATCGAAATACACGAATGGTGGCCCGAGCTTGCCAAGTGCGCGAACCTGTACTCCGTCATACGCACCATGACGCACACGCAGTTCGGGCACGAGAACGCCGCCTACCTGATGCAGACAGGGCGTCTGCCAGGCGGCGGTGAGGTGTGCCCTGCGATAGGCGCGGTCGTGTCGTTGGCGAAGAAGGGCGGATACTCCGGCGATCTGCCGCCGTACGTCATACTCACCCGCGCGAAAGGGCGGTTCAGCGAGGTCGGGTTCCTGGGCGACGAGGCGGCTCCGCTCGTGACCGGCGGAAAGCCCAACTCCGCCCGATTCGCGGTGGACGGGATTGTGCCGCCAGACGGCGTCTCGACGAAGACCGCGCAGGAGCGCTTCAACCTTCTCGCGCTGCTCGACGGATGGCGTCCGGAAGGCGGCGCGAACGCGGAGAAGGCCGCCGCGTTCGACGCGGCAGGCGTGGAGGCGCGGCGCATTTCGGAGGGCGACGCCGCTAAGGTATTCGACCTTTCGCAGGAGCCCGCCGACCTGCGCGACAGATACGGCCGGACGGAAATCGGGCAGTCGCTCCTCGCCGCGCGCCGACTCGTGGAATACGGTGTTCCGTACGTAACGGTCAACATGACGGGATGGGATTCGCACAAGCGCCATTTCGAGACGATGAAGCGGCGCAGCAACGAGACGGACAAGGCCGTGGCGGCGTTTCTCATGGACCTTGCGGCGCACGATCTGCTCGATTCGACGGTGGTGTGGATGAGCGGCGAGTTCGGACGCACGCCGAAGGTCGGCTGGGAGGCGCCGTGGAACGGCGGGCGCGGACACTACGCGCGCTGCTTCTCCGCGCTTGTGGCGGGAGGCGGATTCAAGGGCGGATGCGTCGTGGGCGAGTCGGACGAGACGGCGAGCAAGCCCGTCTCGCGCCCTGTCGCGCCGCAGGACTTCCTGGGCAGCATCTACGAACTGTGCGGAATCGATCCGGACGGACCGCTGCCCAACTCAAAGGGCAAGACCATGACCGTGCTGCCGCCGCAGTCCGAGGCCGGACGGCTGCGCGAAATCTATGCGGAGAATGTGTGACATGAGAACGCGTGCTTTCTTCTTCGTGGCTTCCGCTATGTCCGCGTCCGCACTTTTCGCGGCGGATCCGTACATCGGCTACATCTATCCAGCCGGAATGCAGGCCGGCACGACAAACAGGCTTGTGATAGGCGGGCAGAACCTGAACCGAGTCAAGGGAGTGCGGTTCAGCGGAGAGGGCCTGCAGGTGCTGAAGATAGAAAACGTGCCGGGCTTTCCCTCGCCGACCGGACCGCAGCGAAAGCATCTCGTGAAGTGGCTGGACGGCATCGCCGCTGGCGATCTGGAGGAGCCGCCTCTGCCGGACGATCCGCATGTCGACGAATGGAAGTCGAATTCCTGGTGGCGCGTGCTCGGCACGCTCGACGCCGGGCAGATCGCAATCGTGGAAGGCGACCTCTTCACTCCTAGGAACGCATTGCAGGCGACGCCGTCGCTCCGGCAGAAGCTGCTTGTCACGGTCGCCGTCGATCCGTCCGCCAAGCCTGGGCGCGGCGAACTGTGTCTCTACGAACAGGCCGGGATTTCCGCGCCGCGTCCGTTCGAGATATCAGCCGCGCCGCATGTAGCCGAACCGCTCTACGCGCCGCCGCACCGTCCTGCTCCGGAACTGCCGCCGGTGGACATTCCGGCTGGAGGCGAAGTTCTGCTGGACGGGCAGATACTCCCCGGTTCGACGGATGCGTTCCGTCTGCGTCTCGCGAAAGGGCGCCGCTATTCGTTCAAGGTGACTGCGCGCGAACTGCAGCCGTATGTCGGCGACGCGGTGCCGGGGTTCTTCAACGCCTCGCTGACGCTGAAGGACGAGACGGGCGCGACCGTGGCGTTTGCGGATGACGAACAGCGCTTCCGCCCCGATCCCGTTATGGAGTTCGCTCCGGAGTCCGACGGCGTCTATCGGCTGGAGATTCACGACGTGCTGTACCGAGGGCGCGAGGACTTCGTGTATTCGATTTCGGTCGCGGAGGGCCGTGAGGCGCTTGCTTCGTGCGCGCATGAGGCGGACGGCTTCGTCAGCCCTGGCGAAGTCTCGCGAAAGGAGTTCTGCGTGGAGAGCCCGGGGCGAGTGGTGCTTGAGGTGTCTGCGCGTCGTCTGGGCTCGCCGCTTGACGCCGTGCTGACTTTGAGGCGCGCGCCGGACGGTCCGGTTCTAGCTTGCTGGGACGACATGACCAACACAGTGTTCGTGGGAACGATTCCGCAGGCTGAGTGCGATCCCATTGGCGAGTACGACTTCAAGGAGCCTGGGCGGTACGTGGCGGAGATATCGGACCGCACAGGGCACGGCGGCCCGGACTATTTCTGGCGTCTTGACGTGCGCCGTCCCGATCCTGGGTTCGCCGTCTATTCGGCCCGGTCGACGCTGCCGCTCGTCAGGAAGAACATGCTGAAGGTGAGGTTCCACGTGCTGCGGCGCGACGGCTTCGACGGAGATGTGAAGATTGAGTTTCCGGAAGAGGTCCAGTGCGCTGGCTCCGCCGTCGTCACGTCCGGCGTCGACGTCGTCACGGCGCTTCTGTCCTGCAAGGGCGCGCCAGTGCCTGAGCCGCGTCCTGCGCAGGTGTTCGCGTCTGCGGAGATCGGCGGCAGGACGGTGCGGGTTCCGGTCATTCCGTGCGATGAATACGAACAGGCGTTCGCCTGGAAGCACCTCGTCCCGGCAGAGACGTTCCTTCTGACGTCGCAGGGCGGCGGCAAGCCCAACAAGCCGAACAAGCCCAATCCCAACAAACCCAATCCCAATAAGCCAAAGCCGAATAAGCCGGACAAGCCGAAGCAGAAATAGCCCGCTGCAGGATCGGGCGTCTGCAGGGCGGCGCGATTTATGGTATAATGCCTCGCCATGGTGGTACTCGGAGTAGACACGTCGCTTCGTTCGACGGGATACGGCGTCATAGAGACGGCTGGCAGCCGCCTTGTCGCCAAAGAGTGGGGGCATGTGCCCAACGCTCCGTCCGTCCTGCACTCGGAGTGCATCAGGCGCATCCACGCCGAGATCGCCCGGCTTGTCGCCGAATGGCGCCCTGACGTGATGAGCGTCGAGAAGGTCATCTACGGCAAGAACGCCAACACGATGATGGTCCTCGGCGAAGCGCGGGGCGCGGTCATCGTCGCCGGCGCGGACGCGGGCGTGCCGATCCGGGAGTACGAGCCGCGCCGCGTGAAGATGGCGGTCTGCGGCAACGGCCTTGCGCCGAAGGAGCAGGTGCAGCGCATGGTCAAGACGCTGCTTTCGCTGCCGGAGCTGCCGCAGAACGACGCCGCGGACGCGCTTGCGCTCGCGATATGCCACGCCAACTCCAAGTCCTTCCTGTCCTCCGAAGACAACGCGGTGTAATCGACATGGCAACAAGACTGCAGACAAGGGGCGAGGAAATCGCCAACACAGTGACTCACGTCGTGGGCTCGCACCTCGGCGCGGCCATGCTCGCGCTTGTCGTGTGGGCGGGAATGGCCAGCGGAACCTCCGTCGCCTGGAAGGTCACCTCAGGATCGGTTTTCGGCGCTTCGATAATCCTTCTGTATTCGGTGTCGTCCGCCTACCACGCCGTAACCGGCGCGAAGGCGAAAGCCGTGCTTCACGTGATGGACCACTCCGCAATATTCTTCCTCATCGCAGGCAGCTACACTCCGTTCTGCCTCGTCACTTTGAGGCCGGAGCATCCGGTTCTCGCATGGACGATATTCGGCCTCGAATGGGGCGCGACAGTCGTTGGCATACTGTTCAAGGTCTGGACGACCGGACGCTTCCGCTACGTCTCAACGGCTGCGTACATCGTCATGGGCTGGGCGGCGCTGCTGGCGATTGCGCCGCTCGTCCGTTCGCTGAGCGGACTGGGCACGATGTGGCTCGCGATCGGCGGCGGACTGTATACGCTCGGCTGCGTCTTCTATCTCTGGAAGTCGCTCCCGTACGCGCACATGGTGTGGCATCTCTTCGTCTTGGCGGGGACGATATGCCACTTCTTCTGCATCGTCTGGTACGTCATGGCGTAGGGGCCTTGGCGTGGATCGACGAGACGGCCTTGCGCGCCGTCGCAAAGGCCAGCGTCAGGTTGTATCCGCCCGTCGGCCCGTCGAGGTCCAGCACCTCTCCCGCGAAGTACAGGTGCGGGACTTTGCGCGACTCCATTGTCGCGGGATCTACGTCGTCGAGCGCAACGCCGCCGATGGTCACGATGGCTTCTTTGACGGGGCGCGGCCTGAGGCTGCGGAAAGACATCTCCTCGTGCTCGAACGACACCTCGATGACGTAGTCGCGCAGGTTCGCGTGCTCGATGACGCGCTGGCAGTTGTACACCGCGGCGCCGCTCAGCCCGAACGACTCGCAGTCGATTTCGCCTCGGTATTCATACAGGGTTTCGCCGCTAGGAGAAACGACCCTCGCGCGCCCGTCCTCGAATCGGCGCCCCGCCCTGCGCACGATGCGCGGATCGTCTGTTTCGAGTCCTATCAGCCCCGGTCTGTACGGAACGATGCGGTGTCCGAGACGACGGGCGAAGTTCTGTCCGTCGCCGACGGAGCCGAGCTTCGGATAGCTCACGCCGCCCGTCGCGATCAGGACGTTCTCGGCCCAGAGCGTGAAGTTCGCCGTTGCTACGATGAAGCCGTTCTTCACCGGCTGAAGGTCGGTGACGGGGCAGTTGGTCAGCACCGGAACCCCGCTGTCGCGGAGCAGGTCGCCGAACGCGTGGACGATCGTCGAGGCCTTGCCGTCGGACGGAAACATGCGCGCGTCGGCCATTCTGCGCAGCGGGACGTTGAGCGAGCGGAATCCGGAGATGATCTTGCGCGGCGGACATTCCCTTATGGCGTCTGCGACGAAGCGCGACCGGGGAATGCCGGACGGAATCTCGCCCGGGCAGTCGAGGTCGCGCAGGAACTGGTCGGGCGGAATGTCCTTCGTGAAGTTGCATCGTCCGTTCGCCGTCATGAGGACCTTCGAGCCGAGGCGCGCCTTGCGCTCGATGACGACGCAGGGTATGCGCCTTTCGGCGGCGACGGCCGCCGCGAACATCCCTGCGGCGCCTCCTCCGACGATTGCTAGTTTTACTGGCGTGTGCTTCAATGGCATGACGGACATTATAGCAAGTTCCGCACCGGAATGCATCAGCCTCGCGGCTGCGTTTCGATTATGCGGCCTGGCGCCGTAGCGCGTCCGCCGCGATTTATGGTATAATCTACGGCAGATGAAGAACAATGAAGGACAGGTGATGTTTCCGCCTCCGGGCAGGACGCCGCGCGAAGACACAGCGGCGGTGATGAAGTTTTACAAACTCCCGAAGGCGTTTCCGCCCGAGGTGCTGGCCGAGGCGAAGCGCGTCGGCGAAAGGCTTGCGAACCCCGGAAAGCGGCTCGATCTCAGGAAGAAGTTCATATTCACGTGCGACCCTGTGACCGCGCGCGACTACGACGACGCGCTTTCCCTTGAGTCGAGGCGCGGCGGGACGGTCGTCCTCGGCGTGCACATCGCGGACGTGTCGCACTTCGTTTTGCCGGGCGGCGCGATAGACCGCGAGGCGTACAGGCGCTCCACGAGCGTGTATTTTGCGGACAGGGTGCTGCCGATGCTTCCGGAGGAACTGTCGAACGGCGTATGCTCGCTGGTGCCTGGGGCGGACAGGCTGGCGTTCTCGGTGTTCATGACCTTCGACGCGGACGGCAAGATGGTCAAGCGCACATTCGCTAAATCCATCATCCGCTCCAAGGCGCGCTTCACCTACGAGCAGGTCATGCGCGTCATATCAGGCGGCAAGAAGGCGAAGGACGGCACGCTCGGCAAAAGAGAGCGCGGCGTCGTCCTCGCCATACACGAACTCGCGCAGAAGCTGCGCGCCAAGCGCTTCGCCGCCGGCGCGCTCGACATAGAGATACCAGAGGCCGAGGTGACGCTGGACTCCGCAGGCGAGATGACAGGCATCGTGACCCGGCCCTACGACGAATCGCATCAGATGGTTGAGGAATGCATGGTCGCCGCGAACGAGGCTGTCGCGACGGAGCTCTGGACGAAGGGCGTCAAGATCCTTGCGCGGCTCCACGAACCGCCGGACGACGAAAAGCTCCTCATGCTTCGCGCCGACATGCGCGCGCTCGGCGTCAAGATGGGCAACATCGCGAACCAGAAGGTCTTCGCGCAGTTCCTGCGGACGATAAAGCGCAATCCGCTTTACCCGACTCTTGCGGTGATGGTGCTTCGGTCAATGAAGCGCGCGGTCTACGACTCCACGAAGATCGGGCACTTCGGACTGGCCAAGCGCTTCTACGCGCACTTCACCTCGCCGATCCGCCGCTATCCCGACCTCACGCTCCACCGCCAGCTCGCCGCGTACCTCGCAGGCCGCGACTGCCGTGTGCCGCCGAAGACGCTTGCGAAGTGGGCCGAGCATACGAGCGAGATGGAGGAGATTGCGGCCGAGGCGGAGCGCGGGCTCCTTGAGATCAAGAAGTTCCGGCTGCTCGAAGACCAGCTCAACACGCGGCAGATACTGGAATACGACGCCGTAGTCTCGAAGTGCACGCCGTTCGGATGTTTCGTGGAGATTCCCGAAATCGCCGTGTCGGGTCTGGTCCATGTTTCGCTGCTGTCGCGCAGATATGTGGAGTTCAACGAATACGACCACTCGCTTTCCGCGCCAGGCGGCGGCTCGTGGCGCGTCGGCGACAGGATCAAGGTCCATGTCGCGAAGGTTGACTTCCGTCAGAGGCGTATTGACTTCGTGCCCTGCCGCCCAGCCACGTCACGCTCCAGGCGGACATAGCGGTGGTTCTTCGGAAAGAAGAGCCAAAGCGAGGTCATGCCCAATATCTCGTCGGCGCCATGACGAATCAGTTGAAAGACAATGCGGAATGAAATACAGGATTTTCATATCAAGCGTGCAGAGCGAGTTTACAGCAGAGCGGAAACTCCTTGCCGACTATATCAGGAAGGATGCGATTCTCGGCAGGTTCTTTGACGTGTTCCTATTCGAAGACGTTCCGGCGCAGGAACGATCGGCGGCAGCCGTGTACCTTTCCGAGGTTGACGAATGCGACATCTATCTATGCTTGCTCGGAAGGGCATACGGCAATACGGATCGGCGCGGCGTATCGGCGACCGAGCGCGAGTACGAGCGTGCAGAAGCCAAGCAGAAAGACCGCCTCTGTTTCGTTCGGAGGATTGACGGCGAACGCGAGAAGAAGGAGGCCGCCTTTGTTGCCCGTGTCAACGCCGAACGCACACGCAAGAGTTTCCGGACATGGGATGAATTGCGTGTTTCCGTCTATGCCGCGTTGGCGAACTATCTTGAACTCAAGGGACTCATCAACGTTTTGCCGTTTGACTCCGCCAAGACCGCCGGGGTGCAGCTGAAGGATCTGAGTGTCGGTAAGATGCGAGCTCCCGCGCGACGTCGTGTTCGAGGGAATCGTCAACGCCATCTGCCATCGCGACTACACGATGAACGCGAGCGTCTAGGTGATGCTCTTCAGGGACAGGCTGGAAATCTGGAGCCCCGGCGGGTTGCCGAAAGGAATGACTCTCGCGAAGCTTGGCAAACTCCACCACTCCGTGCCGGTGAATCCGCTTCTGGCGCAGGCGATGTATCTTCGTGGCTATATCGAGAAGGTCGGCAGCGGCACGCGTGACATGGTGACGAAGAGCCGCGCCTGGGGCAACGATGCGCCCGTATGGGAGATCGAGGACGGCGATGATTTCAGGGTCGTGCTGAAACGGCCAGACATCGGCGGTGTTCGCGCGGCTTCGGAGACTACCAGAAAGACTACCAGTTACACTACCAGAAAGACTACCAGTAAGGCACCTTTAAAGTCGGCGATGGAGACCGCTTGCGAAGGGTTGACGGGGAATGCGCGCAAGATCATGCAGGTCATATCTGAGGATCCGGGCATTACCATCGAGTCGCTTGCGACCCTTGTAAAACTTACTCCTGATGGTATTCGCTACCATCTTAAAGCTCTCGCGAAGTCCGTCGGCCTGCGCCATTCCAGCGACCGCAAAGGAGGTGTGTGGGATATTTCGGGTCAAGTGAAAACCACCAGAGAAACTGCACCCAAAATTTCACCCAAAGCCGCACTCAAAACTTCACCCAAAGTTTCACCCAAAGACAAACGCACCGCAAATGCTGAGAAAGTGCTGTTGATCGTCAGGGGCAATCCCAGAGTAACCGCCCAGCAGATCGCAGAGTTGATTGGTGTGAGCCGACGCACAGTTAGGATGTATATCAAGGACTTGCGCTCAGCAGGGTTGCGTTATGAGGGAGCTGCGAAGACAGGGCAATGGGTGATCAATCCCGTCGCCAAGAAGAACGGTGGTCAGGCATGAAGTTTCGGCGGTTGATATCTTCCGGCGCGGAGATGGCCATTGAAATTTGATATAATATGGGGCATGAACGATACATCCACAGCGAACGGCGAATGCAAGACCCGAGAGGACTGGGCGCTTTATGCCCAGGCGCTTAGCGCGGGATCCGAAAAGGACGCCATTGCAAAATTCAGTGAGACGCCGGAGGCCCATTGCCTTGACAACTCCGACGTAGTCTTCGAAGTCCTGGCCAATGCAATCAAGGCCGTGCGCGGCGGCACGCCTCCTGACAGGATCAGCGCCTTGGCCTCCAGGGAACTTAAGCGGATTCTTTCGACAAAGACATGGACGGAATGCCTGAAGTATGACGCAAGCAGCGCTCTTTCCGACGACGATTTCCGCACCGCCGACGAAGAAACCGCAGTGTCGCCTTATTGGGACGACGTCTGGACCAGCGAATACGGCACTTGGCGCCAGATCGTAGTTTCGCTTGCCGCATTCCTGCGCGAGGCCGCGGCGTTCGCAAAGCGCGTCGGCTCCATAGACTCCGCCCGCAGGTTCATCCTCGCCTGGCGCAAGGTCGGCAGACTAGAGGACGGCATTTTCGAATACATGTCGCAGGAGGACGCCCGAAGCGTAGTGGACGCGATGGCCGAGGCGGAGGACATCCTTTGGGCCGACATGGAGCTTGCCAAGCTATGAGCTTCGCCTATTCCAAAGCGGTCTACTGGGAGGTCCACGACACGACCCCGACCGAGCAGTCGGTGTTGGCGGCGCTGGCGTTTTGCCACAACAAAGATACGGGCCGCTGCGACCCGTCGGCCGCAACAATAAGCGAAATGACGCATTTCGGCAAAGCTTCCGTGAATCGTGCGCTGGTTTCGCTTAGGGACAAGAACCGCATCTCCTGGGTTTCTGGTGGAAAGGGCAAGAAAAGCGAGTCAAACAGCAATAAATACACACTTTATCTTTCCGCCACAGTGTCTCACAGTGATACACCCACTATCTCAGAGCGAGACAGGGAGTATCTCACAGTGAGACACTCTCTATCTCACAGTGAGACACAAAAGATAATAGAAAGAAAATCTAACAAGAAACTAACCAACGAGCTGGCTGGGTTGGTTGGTAAATCTTTTGAGGAGGCGGCAAAGCCTCGAGTACCCGAAGTGCCGTTGGCTGCACCTCCGGAATCGGCGGAAACGGGCGTGTTCGAAAAGTTCTGGTCCGCCTACCCGAACTGCATCTACAAGAAGCCGAACGCAAAGGCGAGGTGCTGCGCCCTGTATATGCAGTTGCGCGGCAATGCGCCGGATGCAGCCGCGTTTGACGAGATGGTTCTTGCCGCGCTTGAGGCTTGGCGGAGGAGCGAAGGGTGGAATGTGGACGGAGGAAGGTACATTTCGGCACCGATAAACTTCTTCGCCAAGCGTCTTTGGGAGATAAAGCCGACGTCGAGCGACCCGACCGACAAACTGACTGCATGGCTGGGAAACGTAAGGCTGGAAAACTTCATGAGGGATCTTGACGCATGGTGTCTGTGCGAAGAGCGCTGTGCAAACTTCAAGGACGGCAAATGCACAGAGGGCCAGACGATACCGCCGGACAAGAGAGAATGGCCGATTCCGCCTGAAGAATGCCATCATTTTGTCCGCCGCAGCGTATAGCACAGCCCGTCTGATGACGCTCTGGGTATGAGCGGTCACTACCCCTAGGGGTAAGGGGCTCGTACCCCCAGGGGTAAGAGGCTCGTACCCCCCAGGGTAAGAGGCTGCTACCCCTAGGGGTAAGACGCTCGTACCCCTAGGGGTAAGACGCTCTAATCCCTAAGGGCGCAACTGAAGATTTTTTGGTATAATATCCATTTGTCAGGATAGGAATGTCCTGGCCTCATAGCTTCGCGACGCGAACCGTTGCGAAGAGGCTGACAGGATAGTGATTTTCATGTTAAAACAGGACTTTAGAGATTTCGTTTTCTCTATAAACACGGACATAAGCGGCAAGACCGCAAATAAGGGAAGTGAAATGCCACAAAAGTCGGAATTAAAATGCCACAAATTCCAGAAGTGTACCCTTGACTCCTTGGGGATAAAAGTAGTATAATATGCGCCATCTGCAAGAGAAACTGCAATAATGGCTGAATACATAGATAGAGTTGTTGATAATGAACTTGCCGAGCAACTTGAAGCAAGCGGAGCGGTGCTGATAGTTGGGCCGAAGTGGTGCGGCAAGACGACGACGGCATCTCGACAGTCGCGCAGCATCATTAAGTTGCAGGATGTCAAGCTCCGTTCGGCATACCTTCAAATGGCCGACACCGATCCGATGAAACTGCTTGAAGGCGCAACGCCGCGCCTCATAGACGAATGGCAGGAAGCCCCCATTTTATGGGATGCAGTCCGCAATGCGGTTGACGAACGCGGTGAGGACGGACAGTTCATTTTGACAGGCTCTACGGTTGCGGAAGACAAGTACAAGGAGATTCGCCACACTGGAACTGGACGTATTGCCCGTGTCGTAATGTACCCGATGAGCCTTTACGAGAGTGGGGAGTCGAACGGCTCCGTGTCTATCTCAAGGCTCTTCGACGAACCGACCTTAGACTTGGCAGGGGCAAGAAGCGGCCTTGGGCTGGACGAACTGGTGTTTGCCGCCTGTCGCGGAGGCTGGCCGTCCTCGCTTGCGAAGAAGAGCGATGGTGCGAAACTTCGCGTGGCGAGGAACTACGTCGACGCGATATGCAATACAGACGCTACGCGGGTGGATGGTGTCGAGCGGGATCCTTCGCGAGTTCGCTCCGTCATGTTCGCCTACGCCCGCAACATTTCAACCCTTGCCTCCGACTCGACCGTCCTTGAGGATGTCCGCGCCAACTTTGGCGATTTCAGCGACAAGACGCTTGCATCGTACAAGTCCGCGCTGGAGCGGCTGTTTGTCATCGAGGATGTACCGGCGTGGTGTCCGGCAATTCGCTCAAAGACGGCAATACGAGCCTCACGCAAGAAGGAGTTTACCGATCCGTCGATGGCGGTTGCCGCCCTGGGTGCGTCGCCTCAGAAACTGATTTCGGACCTTCAGACTTTCGGGTTCGTTTTCGAGACGCTGAGCATACGGGACTTGCGGGCTTATACATCGGCGATTGGCGGAAGCCTATCGTATTACCGCGACAGATACGGACTTGAGTCCGACTGTGTTTTGCATCTCCCAGATGGACGCTTTGCCTTGATTGAATTCAAGTTGGGGAACAGTCAGATCGAAG
>Ga0310690_10008392_pt1 | contig 13108 bp, 16 predicted proteins | sample AusTroGonzalo_MG_2_FD_207661 | JGI IMG/M metagenome (GOLD analysis project Ga0310690, IMG submission 207661) | Bovine rumen microbial communities from tropical cattle in Woodstock, Queensland, Australia - Gonzalo_04 (v2) (version 2) | ecosystem: Host-associated > Mammals > Digestive system >... | reverse complement strand
GACCGCATTATGCACGAGATCGCCGTAAACGGTGCTGCGTCCGGTTCGGTTTCGGCTGGCGGCGGTTCGCAATCCTACACGCGGCTTGACCTGGATAAGCTGCGCAAGCTGCGTTCGGATTACACCGGGCGCGTCACGCAGATTCAGCGGCGTTTGGCCGGTATTCCGTCCGTCGGCGTTCGGCGGATAATGACGGTGAGGTACTAGGCATGGCAAAGGCGAAAGCGAAAAAGATTGCGTCGCAAAAGTCCCGGCGCCCGGCGGCAAAGGGCGCGTCGGTCGCGCCGTCCGCATGGGCGAAGTTCGCCGACCTTCCCGCTGCATATCAGAAACGGATCGCGGCAACTCTTATCGGCGGTATGCGCAAGATGGGCTTTTTCGGTCGCGGCGGCTATCGCACGGTACATGGGCCTGACCAGTTCAACCGTCCGCGCATTTCGGCCGAAACGACCGGCGAAGTTGGCCAGCTGACCATTTCCGAGCGTAACCGGCTTGTCGCGCTTGCGCGTAACGCGGCACGGAATAGCGAACGTCTTGAAGGTATCTTGCACCAGGTTGAAATAAACGTCGTCGGCGTAGGTGGCGGAAAAGCGGTCTTTGATTTTCCGAAGGGGTATGAAGCGGCCGAAAAAACGATCAAGCGCGAATTTGCGAACTGGGCACAGGAAGCGGAATACTTCGAAGACCTTGACCTGCAGGATGTGCTGAAACTTGCGCTGCGTACTCAAATGCTGGGCGGCGACGTGGTACTGGTTTTCGACGATGACGTAACGCGCAATTCGACCGGTCAGGTGATTGCGTTCGAACCTGATTGCGTCGGCGACCTGATAGGCTTTGAAAGACGGTTCCCGGATTACAAGCAGTTCCAGGGGATCGTCAAAGACGCGAACGGAAAGACAATCGGCGTAACCGTTTCATGGTCGCAACGCGGAATGTCGGCGTATGACGAATACGATACGGAAGGCCGCAAGGCCGCCTGGACGCTCATAAAGCCGGTTGGTCTTCGCTGGCGAGATTCGCTTTTCACGATCTTTCGCGGCGTTGGTCGCTTCAATCAGATGCGCGGCAGTTCGCGCCTTTGGCCTGGCCTGGGCACGGTCGCGGACATGACCGATTTGCAGGGCTTTGAAGTCCAGGCGGCAAAGAACGGCGCACAGAAGATCGGTCAGATTCTCCAGGATGAAGAGAAGAACGAAGCGGACATTTCGGCCGAGCTTGACCCGGACGCGGAAGCGCCTATCGGAACGGAAGACTATCAGGCGGCGGCCGAAGCGGCACAGGCGGCGGCGGCAGAGGCCGACCAGATGGAGCTTGACGTAGAGGAAATTCGCGGTGCCGGCGTGATTTACGATGTGCTGCCGCCTGGCGTCAAGATGGAACTGCTTGACACGAAGCACCCTAATGACAAGCTGGTTGAATTTTCAACTTGGTTGCACCGTGGCGTAGGTTTCGCAATCGGCCTGGGTTCGATCCATTCTACTGGCAAGGCCGACAATTCGTATTCGGCAAGTCAGGCCGAAATGGTGCTTTCACAAGTCGAGTTCGACGACGAGTTTCATAAGCTTGAAAAATATATTTTGGATTGGGTCATGGTCAACTGGTCGCGATGGGCGCAGCGTCGCGGTGTCATTCCGCAAGACAACGTGCTGCCGGTCGATTGGCGGCGAACGTGCGTCAAGTGGCAGCAGCCACCGCATAGGTCGCTTGATCCGGTCAAGGAACAAACCGCGTTGAATAGCGGCCTGAAAAACGGCACGATTCTGTATCGCGAAAAGTGGGGGCCGGATTGGAAGCGCAAGGCCCTTGCGTTTGGTGAGGAAATCGAATTTTTCAAGGCGAACGGCATTCCGCATTTGGCCCTGCAAACGGTCAGCGGCGGCGTGATCGAACCTGAAACAAACGACGAAAGGAACGAAGATGAAAAGCAAGTATAGTCTGATTGGCGAAATCAGCGATTTCGACTATCACGGTTTTTGGGGCGATTGGTGTTCGCCGAAATCGCTTAAGGCGTGGCTGAATACGCTTTCGCCGGGCGAAGAGGCCGAAATCGAAATCAATTCGCCTGGCGGTTCGGTCATCCACGGTATCGAGATGGCGAACGCGATTAAGAACAGCAAGGCCGTGATTACGGCGCACGTCACGGGCATTGCGGCGTCTATGGCGTCCGTCATCGCTTGCGCGTGTTCGCGTATCGAGATGGAAGAGGCGTCGTTTATGATGATTCACGATCCATGGGGCTATATCGAAGGTTCCGCGGACGAAATGCGCAAGCAGGCCGGCGTGTTGGATCAGATGAAAGCGGTCATCATGTCATTCTATCGCGGCAAGTTCAAGGGCAAGACAGATGAAGAGATCGCGGCCCTGATGACCGATGAAACCTGGTACACCGGCGCGGAGTGCAAAGAGAACGGGCTTGATTGCACCGTGATTGCTTCCGATGTGAAGGCCGCTGCGTCGATTGTCGGCCACAAGTTCAAGAAGATTCCGGACGGCGCGGCGAAGTTCCTGACGTCCAAGGAAATCACCGACGAGGGCCGGGCCGAGATCGAAGCGGCGAAGGCTGCGGCGAAGGCCGAAACGGATGCGGAAAGTTCCACGGGGAACACCGGAACGGAAACGGGCGGACATTCCGAACCGCCTGCCGTTGTCGATTCGGCTGCCGGTGCGGCTGCCGAACCGGCAGCCGCTGCGGAAGCGACCGGCGGCGATTGGGAAGCGCGGTACAAGGGCGCGTCAAAAAAGATAAACGCGCTTCAGGCGCGTATCGCCGACCTTGAAAAGCGTGAGGCGGATCGGGCGGCGGAAACGGTCGATTACGGCGCGGTCGTCGCGGAGCGCGATACGCTCAAGGCGCAAAATGACGCGCTGGCCGAAACCGGCAATCAGGCCGTCAAGGCGTTGAAGGATTTTGCGGATCAGGTCAAGGCATCCGGTTATGAGAATCTCGCGGCCCTTATCGGTGCCGTGAGCGGTCTTAAAGCCGACCTTGAAAAGCGTGATCAGGAACTGGCGCAAGCGCGTCAGCAGCTTGACCACATGGTAGAGACGCGCGACCTCCTGACCGGTGGCGTGTTGTCGCCCGGCAACGGAAACGCGAAGTACTCAAGTTTCGCGGAAGCGGTGGACGCAATCGGCTATGTCGAGGCTTGCCGTCGCTATCCGGATTTGAAGGCCGCGTATCGTCGCAAGGGCAAGTAACACCGAAAACAATCACAAGCCAAAACCAAAGAAAGGTATCACAAAATGGCAAAACGTTTTTTCAGGGTTGAAAAGGCTGACCGTCCCGATCTGGCGGCGATTGGTTCCATTTCCCAGCTGGATGTCAAGGGCTATGCGTTCCCGAAAATCTTTCCGCTTATGCCGGTCACGGAGAAGAGCGGAACGATGACGGTTGCGCCGGCCGGTCTGACGGCGAGCAAGGGCACGAAGGGCCGTGCGAACGGCACGGAGTTGAGCGGCACCGCGATCAGCATGGTGGATGTTGATTGGTCCGCTGCCCGGTACGAAGGTCGCGGCAAGCTGTACGAGAACGACGGCGCGGCGTATGCGTCGGCGGAGGCTGCCGACCAGGCCGGCGCGGAGCTGTCCCAGCGTCTGGCGTGGAACAAGGTCGAGGATGAGGCGTTCAAGAAGGTCTTTACTGCTGCCCGTGCGGCGGCGGCGACCGAACTGACGGATCATTCCGTCGTGAAGATTCTCCAGCGGCAGGCGAAGGCGCTTCGCAAGTACGGCAAGCCCACATTGGTCATGACGACCAATGCCTGGTTGGATTTCTGCGAGATTCCGGAAATCCGCTACCGTCTGGAGAAGTTGGCCGGCGCGTCGAACGATACCGGGTTCATCATGACGGATATCGACAAGGTTCGCGCTGCCGTTTCGACGTTCCTGGGCTTCAATGACATCGTGCTCTTTGATTCCGAGATCGTCGGCACGGATTACGATTCGAACATTGCCGTCATCGGTCTGCGTCCGGACGCTTCCGGCAATGTCGCTGCCACGGCCAAGAGCAAGGCGACGTATGGCTGGACGTGCGCGTACATTCCGGAAGACGCCGCGGCTGACAAGCCGTTCGATATGCGTACCTGGTACGACGACGACAACAAGTGCAACGTGTACGATGCCGAGGCGTTTCTGGGTGTCGTCGAGGCGTTCACCGGCGCGGTTGCGATGTGCAAGTTCGATGATGCTTACACCGAATATCCGACGTCGGTGGTGAACATCCAGACTGCCGCTGCCGCAGGTGGCGAGGGCTAATCAGGCCTTAGGGTGCCAGGGCCGGGCGCGGCGGCGTGTCGCGCCCGGCCTATCCAACCAACTTTTCAACGAGGTACAAGACATGAAAAAGATCATTGCGTTTTTCGCGGCGGCGGCGGCGTTCGCCTGCATGGCGGCCGTCGTGGTGCCCTTCTCTCCTACGAACGGCGGCGTTGTGAAGTTGGGCACAGGCGGCAAGCTGACAAGGGTGGAAACGTTTTCGCCGGTGTCGGGCGGAACGGTCGCGCTAAAGTCGATCTATGCCGCGAAGGTGTACACGAACGCGATTGCGATAACGGTTGCGACGAACGTTTCATATCGCGTGGTGGAAACCAACTACTACACGCATACGGTTTTCACGAACGATTTTCCGAATCTGTCTTTTGAGGACGATCCGGGAATATTGAGCGTCGCGACGAACGTCACGGTTTCGGCCGTCACGAACGTTTGGCCGGTGTTCAAGGAAACGATCGCCGTCACAAATTCGATTGTTGACGGTACGCAGACGGGCTACACCTACACGAATAGCCTTGCGGCGCCGCTGTATCTTGCGCCTGGTGAAGCGCTGTTGTTCACCGGCACCGGCGTCGGCGGTTTTGTGCGTCTGATTTTTGAGTAAGGTTTTCCGATGCGCGGAATGTTCGACATGGGTTTTGCCATGGGGCCGATGGCGGTTCCGGTGAAGTGGCGTCAAGACAAGGCGCCGCACGCCGAAGGATCGTTCAACGCCAACGTGCTGCATGGCGAAACGCAGTCCGAAAGCGCCGGGCCGACGCGCGGCGGCGTCGCTGCCGATCCGTGGACGGTCTTTGTGCGCCGGGATGTCGCATTGTGCGCACGGATCGCCGTCGGCGATACGCTTGAACTGACCGACGGCACCGTTTTGGACGTGCAGCAGATTTCGACCGACCTTCATTTGGGATGGGTGATTCGTGCAACCGCGAACATGAGGGCGCCGAGATAATGGCTTATTCCCTGACAGATACCGGCGTTTCGGTTACGTCCGGAAAAGGCCGCAACGCGGTTGCGCTGGTTGTTTCGTTCAAGGAGATCGAAGCCTGGGCGAAGCGTATGCGCAAGGACACAAAGGAGCTTTGGCGGCTTTCCTACGGTCGCGCCGTTGCCGGGCTAAAAAAGAAGTTTGTCCAGATTGTCTTGTCGGGCGGCGGTTTGAACGGCGTTCCGAAATTCAAGGATTTTGAGGATTTCACGAAAATGCTCAGGGCGAAGCGCGGCACGTCTGCGCCCATGGGCGGAATTTTGGCCGATGTTCGCTCAAAGGGCGTTGTGGCTGCGTACAAGCGCAATGGTGCGCAGGTCATCGGATGGGGAGATCATTTGCATGATGCGGCCATTTCGTTCCAGGAAGGTCGCGGCGGTCCCAACGCAGAAAAGTGGTTCACCGATCCGGGCTATCGGCGTATGTGGCACCAGCAGGGCATACAGGATATTCCGCACGCCTACGCTCATAATCCGCGTATGGTGCTCATGCCGTATTTCGCCGATTATATCAAGTCGTACCTGGACGAATGGGCACGTTCGGCGTATTTTACCGGTCTTGTAAAGCTTATGCGCGGCGGAAAGGATGCCGCATTTTCGAGGGCTAATCTCGCATGACTTCCCATCGCGACATATTAACGAACCTGGGGGCCGCAATCCAGCGGTCTTCCGATGTCGCCGATTATTGCGCTTTGCATTTTGGGCGCGGCCTGGCAATCAACGTCGGCGCGTATGCGCAAGGGATCCCGGACGAAAGCGCGTCGCCGTTTTTGTGGATCCATGCGGCGGACGATGAAGACGAATCAGTAGGTTCGGGCGATTCGTTTTCCGTTCGGCTTGTCGTCGCTGGTTGCGTCAAGGGCCCGGACGGCGAACGCTATCTTGAAAACGTCGTCGCCGAACGTTCGGCGACCGAAAACGGGCTTGTCATAAACGGCGGCAACAAGATCGTCGAAGACTTGCGGGATATGATAATCGGGATCGTGCGCAACGCGAAAGCCGGCGCGTTCCCGATCCGCATACGTCGCGACGAAAACGACATTTCGCACTATCCGCTTGAATGGGCGGTTGTGTACGTGGAGTATAACGAGCCGGAAGCGCTCAACTAAAGGAAAGGCAAAAAAATGGGTACAAGGTATCATGTGAAAAGCGCGACGTTGAGCTTTAACTCTACGTCGTATGAAATGCAGTCCGGGCCGGCGGCGAAGGGCCAGACGAAAGAGGCCGTCGAGGTGACGGCGCTTTCGGATTCGCAAAAGCAGTTCATCCCTGGCGCGCTGCTGGAAGACGACGAGTTTACCGTGACGCTTTTCGACAAGGGCACCGGTATGCCTGCCGTCGGCACGATCGCTGCGCTCACGATTACCGCTACGCTTTCCAACGGTCAGGATGCGGACGTTACCGAAACGGTCAGCTACAATAAATGTATCGTGACGAAGGTTGCGCCGCCGAACCAGGATGGTGGCGGCGACCGCGTTGCGACCATCGATGTAACGTTCCGTCCGGACGGATCGACCGCTGCGGTGTCGAACGGCACGGGCACCTGATAGGGGCTTGCCGCGATGGCCACATTCGCCGATTACTTCACGCTCAAGCTGGGCGACGTTTCCGTAAAGGGCCGTCGCCTCAGCTTGAAGGAACTGCGGGAGCGTCACGCCGATCTGCTTGACGGCAATCTTGACGTCGAGAAATGCGTGGAGCTCATTCGCGGCCATGTCACGCTTGAAGACGGAAGCAAGTTCGATCCCTACGATCTGACGCCGGGCCAGTTGCGTCAGGTGGTTTGCGAATTGATCTTGCCGAAGGAGGGACGCGGTATCGCGGATTTTATCGGGTTGCTATCCTGACGGATAGCAACACGAAGGAATCAGCGCAAACCGCGTTTCTGCGTGAGGGGGAAAAGACTATCGGCGTATGGCTACCGCTGGCGCTGGCGGACCTGATGCGGATGCTTCACGCGGTCCAGCGAAGGGCCGGCGGCGATACGGGAAAGATCCGGCTGCCGGAACGTCACGAAATCCTGGGATCGTGGATGTTGCCGGCGATGGCGGCAGCGGCGAAAGAGGATGAAGAGGAAGCGGCGGCATTTGAAATGTTGCAGTCAGTTCGGAACCTGAAACGAAATGAGCACGGCAGTATCTAAAATCGAAGTTCGCGGCGTCGATAAAACGGCGCCGGCGTTCGCGTCTATCAAGTCGAAGGCGGCGGCGACCGGTGCGCAGATCAAGTCGATGGTTGGCGGCGCGATTGCGGCCGCCGGCGCGTATTTGAGTTTCAGGGCGATTAAAGGCGGCATTGACGAGCTGGGCCGTCTTTCCGATGTTGCGCAAAAGGCGAATGTCAGCGTTGGCGATCTTACGTCCACGACGGCGGCGTTTAGTGCGCTGGGCATCCAAAACATGGGCGTCGATGGTTTCGCGAAAGCCATGCAGATGATGGCCAAGAATACCGGCCGAACTGGCATGGATGGCTTTTATCAGACCATCGCGGAGATCGGCAAGGTTCCGGACGTGGCGAAGCGCGCAGAAATGGCCATGCAGGTTTTTGGCCGTAGCGGTATGGAGTTCATGCCGCTGATTAACGCTGCGGAAAATGGTGTCGAGGCGTTGAAGGGTGTGCGGGCGGCATTTCCGCAGTTGTCGGATGCTGCCGCCAACGCCGGCGATGGTATGTCCGATGCGATGGGTTTTGCCGCGAACGAGGTAAAAACGCTATGGCTTGAGGGTTTGGGGTTCCTTTCCGGCAAATTGAATAACGACTACACCGGCGACGTCCGGACGGCTGCGCTAAATGCCGGCAATGCGCTTACCTTTTGGACGAAAAAGGCCGTCGCGAAGTGTATCACCTGGTGGGAAAAGTTGCAGCAGTCCGGACGGGCATACGGCGAAGTGCTGGGCGCGATTATCGGGGCCGTTGGCGAAAAGATGTTTGGTTCGGGCGGTTCCTGGGGTGACGTGTGGAAAGAAATCACAAACGCCTTTGATAGCGCGATGGACGAATATGAAGACCGGGCGAAAGAGCTTGAAGAGGCCGAGGGCGAACGGACCAAGCGGTGGGAAGGTGATTACAAAAAACGTGCCGAGGCGATAAAGCATTTTGCCAGAAATTATAGCGCGGCTGCAAAGTCCATTGGCGAGCGGAACGGAAAGAACGCCAACGCGCTGGGCATTGGTTCGATGACAAAGGTTTCAAACGATCTTGTCATGGGCGGTTCAAACGCTGCGCTCAAAATGCAGATACTAGGTCCAACATACCAAAGCGAAGACAAAAAGCAAACGACATTGCTGGAGAAGATCGCGGCCAACACGGAAAAGATGGCCGCGGTAGAAGAGAACTTTTCGGGAAATGATTTTACGGTGCTAAACTAGGCGGGAAAGGCTTGATTGACAAATGGCAACTCAGGTAAAGCAGAAAGACGGTCGCAAGTACCAAGTTGACGGTAGCGGCATAACGTCGCTTAAACGCGATTACATTGTAATCCAGGATTCGACGATGGACGCGAACGGCGAAACGGCGTCGTTTGCCGGCGTTCCTGCAATCGGTTCGGTTCATCCGAGCATTTCCGGGCTTTACGTGCAATCGTATGACGTCCAGGAAGGCACGGGCAAGGATAAGAACATCTTGACCGTCACGGTCAACTATGGGCCGAAGACCGTAGAGACGAGCGGCGAAGGATCGTCGCTAATCACAAGCCGCGTTGACGAATGGGGCTGGGATGACGGCACCGACGAAAAGGAACTTGTCGATGGCGTTGACGGTACGGCGGTTGTAAATTCGGCCGGTGATCCGTTCGAGTCCGTTCCGAAGATTACGGCACCGGCGCCGGTCTTTACCAAGGTTGTATCGTTCGCGTCGCGCCAATCGGGCTGGGCAAATTCGATGTGCAAGGTAAACGATTCGTCGGTGACTATCGGCGGCAAGTCGTTTCCGATTGGGTCGCTGCTTTGTACGGTCGCGGAAAAGCGGATTATCGGAAGTTCCGATAATATGAAATATCAGTACACCATCCGGCTGCGGTACAAGTCGAATAAGGTCAAGATCGCCGGCGCAAGTTCCGCAACCGATATTGGATGGGATGTCGCCGTAACGGATGCAGGTATGCGCGAAATCAAAGACAGCGGCGGCAAGGTTTTGGTTCGCGTCGTCGATAAGGAAACGGGCAAGCTTTGCACGGTCACGTCGGCAACGCTGCTGAACGGTCGGGGCCGCAAGCTGGCCGACGGCGACGATCCGTATAATTTTCGGTTTCAGGCGTATGAACGCGCGTCGTTTCCCGGCTGGTTTTATTCGGAACCCACATGATAGGAGATTTGCGGCATGATAAGTCCATGTCTGATAATGCTTGACGGCGAACGGCCTGATTGGCCGTTCCTGCCGATTGCCGTTCCTTGTGGATCGGCGCGGACGATCCAGGTTGCCGGCAAGGCTGCGCGGCCCGGCATAACGGTGACAGGCATACGTATTCGCGTCACGAACACCGACGGCGTTGCGCTGTCGAAAGATTGCGTCTATACGTGCGGCGTTTGGTCTGCCACGTTCCCGGCGTCGCATTTCGAGAATTACGGCACCGTGAAAAACGGCGTCGCAATCTTTGTCGTCGGCAAGGACGAAAACGGCGACGATCAACTTTGGATGCAGCGCGTCGGCGATTTGCGCGTGTTTCAGGTCAGCGCGACCGAAACGCCGGGCGGCACGGTCGAAACGCCTAGAGACGTTTATCACAAGTCCGCGATTGTGGACGGTGTGCAGCATTACAAGCGCGAAGTGCTTACTTATTCCGAACGTCAACACGCCTGGGGCGCGGAATATGTCGGCGATTACGTTTTCATTGGCGGCGATTTCGTGCCGTTCGGAGGGTGAGGAAGATGAAAAAACTTTGCATCATTCACATTGCGCTTTTGTCGGCGGTTTGCCTTGCGGCACCGACGGCAAACGAGGATTTTGTCATCGCGGAAGACGCGCGGACATACACGAACGCCGTCCAGGCGGCAAAGACGTACACGGATCAGGCGACGAACGGCCTTTTGCGTACTGCGACAAACTATACCCGCAGGGTTTTGGGCGATTACGTGACATTCCACAATCTTGACGACGCTATAACAGACGTAAAGAGTGACGCGATTTATGAGGCCGGAACCAATGCGACGGCCGCGATTAACGCGGCGACGCAAGCGGTCGTTCAGGCGATTCCGCCGGCGCCTACGGATTACATACCCGTTGCGCGAGACGGCGACCGTCTTGTAAACGAAGAAGACAAGATCACTTTTTCGTATCTTGAAGCGGGAGACGTTTACCCTGATTACTTGTGGCTTGCGTCATGGTCGCGGCTTTCGCTGACCGGCGGCCAGAAGTTGCCGCAATATCTTTCGACGTTGACGAACGGCGTTGCGTATGCGGCCGATCTTCCCGGCCTGACAAACGGGCTTGTATTGACCGAATCTGATCCAACGGTTCATTCATGGGCGAAGTCTGCCACGAAACCGGCGTACACTTCCGACGAGGTTGGCGCGTATGCGGCCGGTGCCGGTACGAATCTTGCCGGTGTCGTCAACTTGTGGGAAACGTATTGGGATGGCGACGAGGTGCGCGTAACCGTCACGAACTATGATTCATCGGTTCATCTTCCGTCGCTGTACCTAGAGCAGAAGATCGAGAACACAAACGCCTATCGCGTCGTTTGGTCAGAATCTACCAGGTGGGCGTCAAACGCCGTGGAAATGGCCGAGCTGCGTTCGGCGGTCGATGAAAAGGCCGATCGAGCCTGGGGCTTTTACGATTCGCACACGGGCGAATATGCGCCCGACGGCTATACGTGGCTTTCGTCGCCAAAGATCGCGATTGCCGGCGGTTTGGCGTATCAGCGTACCTTGACCACCGACGGCGCGGTTTGGGTGCTGGTGTCAAACGGCATGGTCGCGGAAACCGGCGGCGAAGTCACAAACGGATTTTTCAGGATCAAAGACGATGAGGGTAACACCACGTTTGAGATCGTCCGGGGAAACAAGCGCACGGTTGGCGCAACCGCTGCCGGTATTCGCGTCACGCGGTCAGGCAGCAGCAACGTCGTGACGGTGCCTTACAATGTCGTTTCCGAAGAGCATCCGACGGTTTACGGCACGACCAATCTTTCAAGCGGCGAATGGACGGAACTGGCGGCAACGTGGCTGGGGCAGTCCGGGGCGTGGACGGCACAGGTTTCAAGCGCGTCGGCAACGCTTTTCATTAAGGGCGAATATGAGACGGGCGGCGAAACGTACATTAAGAACGTTGCGCCGATTTCGGCCGAATCTGGAATCTACTGTACCGACAAGATTCACAAGGTCAGGCCGGTTTACAATAACGGCACGATTACATGGGAGCTTGCGCAATGATAGAGGCCATTGCCAACGGTTTTGGCGCGGCTTGCCTTTGCCTGGGGCTGGTTGGTATCGTGGTAGTCTTTTCTATCGCGATATGGCTTAATCTGCGGCGCACAGGGCGCACGGTGCGCGGTAAGGTCAAAGGTACGCATTTGGTCGCGCTTGCGCTCCTGGGGGCGGCGTGTGTGCTTTACGGCGGCCGCAAGGGCACGATTACCTATCCGTACACGGATTACGAAATGCGGTACCTTGTGGACAATGGATCGTTTGTCGCAAGCAATGTCGTTCATGTCGCGTTTTCGCGTTACGTCGCGCCGGCGTCGGCCGATTTTTTCATATCGTTTCGTCAGGTCGATTCGACGAACGATCTTGATTGGGTAGTCTTCACGAATACCACGTTTTCGGCGTTCACGGTCCCGGCGGACATCGAATATCCGGCGGCGACGAATTACGATTGGATTTGCTACACGACATGGACGCCAGGGCCGACGGTGCAGACTAATGGCGTTTGGCATAGCTACTGGGGCACCGACAAAAAGCTGCATACGCATTTCATACCGATTCGATCTGCCGTCCGCGTGGACGGCGAAACGATTGCAACGCCAAAATCAAAGAGGGCCGCACAATGAAAACCGTCATAGCCGTTTTTGTCTTTGTCTTGTGCGTCGGCATTTACGCCGACGATCCTGCGCCGCAAGCCGGCGGCGTCGTGGCGACTACGCTTTTCAGCGACGGATCGACCAACGTTTGGACGCAAGCCGATCTGCTGGCGGCGTTGCAGCTGATAAACCGCAAGTATCATCGCGATTGCGAAACCGGTAGCGGACGGGCCGCGTGGCATGGGCGGTTAAGGCGCGAAACGGTTGCGACAAACGATGTCGGCGAACTGGTCAAGACCGAATATCACGATGACGGCCAGACATTTACTTTCACGTCGCGCGTCGTTTCGGCTGCGGTTGCGGTCAGCAATGCCAATTCGCGGCTATCGACCACGATGACAAGAGGCGTGCCGACGGAACTTGCGAAGGCGCGATTGCGCCGGGCGCAAGAGAAATCGGTAGTCAGCAACGTTACCGTTTCCGTAGAGGCGAACGTCCGCTAATGGGAGATTCCGGAAATGGATGAAGAAAGATTAAATGAACTTGCCGCAGAGGCTAGATATGAAGCGCGTTTATGCCGAGCGCAGTTTAGTAATTGCTGCTACCAGGATGACGGTATAAACAAGATGCTATTGAATCATGCGAATCTTTTTCGTCGGCTGGCAAGGGTGCTTGTCGGCCCGGATGAAGAGGATAAGGCGTGGGATAGTTTGACGCTGAAAGTAAATGAAAAATTCGGCAGAGGTGAAAACAATGGATGAAGTCACAAAGAACATGGTCACGGCGCAACTGAAATCGGCAAAGACCGACCAGGCTTTGCATGATTCGATGGTGTCCGCGATGATTGCGATGGTCGATTGCCAGTTCAAGACCGGCTTGCGCGTGAAGCGTCAAGGC
>Ga0310690_10008391_pt1 | contig 13110 bp, 9 predicted proteins | sample AusTroGonzalo_MG_2_FD_207661 | JGI IMG/M metagenome (GOLD analysis project Ga0310690, IMG submission 207661) | Bovine rumen microbial communities from tropical cattle in Woodstock, Queensland, Australia - Gonzalo_04 (v2) (version 2) | ecosystem: Host-associated > Mammals > Digestive system >... | reverse complement strand
CGGCGAGAAGTTTGAGGCGTACCTGCGCGGACAACTGGAAAAAATCAATCTGCCGAACAAGGACGAGGCCTTCCTCATGGAGAAACTACACGACATGTACGCCATACAGGTACAGAACTACAGGAAGGCAGTGGAGATTTGAGAATTTGAAGATTTCAAAATTTCAAGATTTGAAGATTAGTATGAGAAAAGCACTTTTTGCAGGAACATTCAATCCGTTTACCATCGGACACGCGGATATAGTCAGTCGCGGCCTGGAACTGTTTGACGAGGTGGTGATAGCCATCGGTGAGAATCCGGACAAGCCGTCTGCCGACATCAACGAGCGTCTGCAGGCCATACGTGCCGTCTATGCCGGTGAACAGCGGGTACGCGTCGAGGTCTATCACTCGCTGACCGTGGACTGCGCACGAGAGATTGGCGCAAATGTTCTGCTGCGTGGTGTCAGGACCGTTGCGGATTTCGAATACGAGCGTCAGATGGCGGATGCCAACCGTGCGCTGGCTGGCATCGATACAGTCGTTCTCTTCACGCGTCCGGAATTGGCATATATCAGTTCGTCGCTGGTACGTGACCTGCAGAAGCATGGCGCTGACACAAGCAAACTAATAGCTAAATAAGACTTATGAACACCACTCACAGAATACTTTTCACCCTCATCTGCCTCACCGGCATTTCTCTGTCCGTATCTGCACAGAGCAAGTCTGCGCGCGTCGAACAGTCCATCACGGTCTTCAACGACGTACTTCGCCAGCTCGACATCAGTTATGTGGATACCCTACCCTACGACAAGATGACCGAGACGGCCATCAATCAGATGCTCCGGCAGGTCGATCCGTACACCGTGTATTACCCCAAGGACAAGGACAAGGAACTGAAGATGATGACCACCGGCAAGTACGGCGGTATAGGCTCTATCGTGCAGCAGCGCGAGGAGAAAACCGACAGCACCAAAGCCGGCAAGAAGGACAAGAAAGCCGCCAAGTACGTGATTATATCCGAGCCGTACGAGGGCATGCCGGCACAGAAAGCCGGACTGTTGGCCGGTGACCGTATTCTGGAGATTGACGGCAAGAAGATGACTGGCAAGACTGTATCCGAAGTCAGTGACCAACTGCGTGGCATACCGCACTCCACCTTCAAAATCAAAGTGCAGCGGTATGGTACAGCTGAACCGTTGGAGTTCACGCTGGAGCGCGAGGAGATCAAGCTCCCTTCGGTGGGCTACTATGGCATGCTCAACGACAAAGTGGCATATATCTCTTTCAACGAGTTCACCGAGCACTCGGCGGATGATGTGAGCAAGGCGCTGGACGAACTTGTCAGCCGGCACGGTGCGCAAGCACTGGTATTTGACTTGCGGGACAACGGAGGCGGCATCATTGACGAGGCGGTGAAGATTGTCAATCTGTTTGTCAGGAAAGGTCAGACGGTTGTTTCCACACGCGGCCGCACCAAGCAGGCGGAACGTATCTACTGCACAACGCAGGAGGCCGCTTATCCGGATATGCCGTTGGTGCTCCTGGTGAACCACAACAGCGCTTCGGCATCGGAGATCGTTGCCGGCAGCCTGCAAGACCTGAAGCGCGCCACACTGATCGGTGAACGCACGTTCGGAAAAGGGCTGGTGCAGAGCGTGCGGCAGGTGGCTTACGACGGATATATCAAACTCACTACGGCCAAGTATTATCTGCCTTCCGGACGATGCATACAGGCCATCGATTACAGCAAGCATCAGGGAAAGGCGGAGAAAGATACCACCGCTGGTATTCTGCCGGATATCGTTATGCCGGACACGACACGCAAAGTGGATATCAGCTATACGCTGTACACCCGCCAGCTGTTCTTTGACTATGCCACACGGTACAGAATAGCCCACCCTGCCATCGCACCTGTCAAGGAGTTTGCACTGACGGATGCGGATATCGAGGACTTCTGTACCTTCCTCGACGAAGAAGGCTTCAAATACGAAACCGAGACAAGCAAGTTCTTCGGCGAAATGTTGGAGATGGCGCAGCACGAAGACCTGGACTCGGCTACCATAACCGCACTCAAGGCATTCGAACCGCAACTGAAACCCTCGTTCCGAGAGGCTATCCAGCGGCACAAGGCAGAAGTGTGTGAAATGCTGGAAGCGGAAATAGTCGAACGCTACTATTACCAGCGTGGCCGTACGGAGTATATGCTCAAGCATGATAAGGAGTTAGACAAGGCACTTGAAGTGCTGGGTAAAGAATAATGACCGCTACGCTGACAGAGCAAACAGCAAGGATTGAATGGATACATGCCGAAAATATAATCGTCTGGTATTGGCAGCAGGCTGGATTTGTGCTGTTGGCTTGCTGACGGGGTGTGCCAACCGCGGTTCAGGACCGCAGGGCGGTCCGAAAGACTCTATTCCGCCTGTTCTGCTCAGGGAAACGCCTCTCAACGGCACCTGCAACTTCACAGGCAAGCAGATTGTACTGCAGTTTGACGAGTATGTGCAGTTGGATAATGTATCGGAAAACGTACTGATCTCCCCGCCGCAACAGCAGCCGCCTATCGTCAAGGCCATTGGCAAGAAGGTTATCGTGACGTTTGAAGAGGATTTTCGTGACAGCACTACCTATACCGTTGATTTCGGACGGGCTATCTGCGACAACAACGAGAAAGTGCCCTTAGGCAGTTACTCGTTCTCCTTCGCCACTGGTGACCATATTGACACGCTCGCGATGTTCGGCCGCGTAATCAATGCCGCCGACCTCAACCCCGTACAGGGCGTAGTGGTTGGCGTACAGGAGATCTTGGATGACTCGGCATTTGCTACCGTACCTTTCACACGTATCGCCAAGACCGATACGGCAGGGCATTTCGGCGTACTGAACATGCGTGGCGGCAACTACCGCATCTACGCTTTGCGTGACATGAGCAAGGATTATCTCTACCAGCCTTCGGAGGCACTCGCCTATACCGACGATATATTCTCCCCTGCCCTGGCCTACGACAGTATAGTTGTCCACGAACCGGACTCCATGGGCAATGTGCTGCCTGATGATACGCTGTGGTATCACGTTCCAGATACGATAGTGCTCAAGCTTTTCACGGAAAACAAAAAGCGGCATTATTTCATTCGCGCCTTGAGGGATAAGGAGCAGCACTTCTTTACTCTGCTTTTCTCCGCCCCGCAAGACAGCATGCCGGCTATCGTTGCCCTGCCGCCTGACAGCACGCAACAGGATACCGCATGGGTGGATTTCACGCAACATATGCTTTGCCAGGCCAACCCGACCAAAGACACACTGGTATTTTGGCTCACTGACTCGGCGGCTATCCGCATGGATACGTTGCGTTTCCTGATGACATACAAGATGTCGGACTCGCTCTATCAGTTGGTGGACACTACGGATACCGTACAGGTCGTGTACCGTCATCCACGCATGTCACAGAAGGCCCTTGAAGCCAAGAAGCGTGAGCAGGAAAACAGAAAAGTCGAAATACGCAGCAATGCTTCTGCCAAGTTTGACATATATCGCTCCATCGAATGGTACACTGCTACGCCTTTGCAGGACTATCAGATTGACAGCATTCATCTGTATGATAAGATCGACACAACGCTTCAGCCGGTTGCGTTCACTGTCGAGCCTTTGGATGCTGCAGGTATGCGGTTCGTGATACACGCAAGCCTGCAACCGGAACACGTATATACTCTCACTATTGACTCCGGAGCACTGCATGACATATACGGATTAACGAATATGCCATTCAAGACGGATTGCAAGTTGCGTTCAGTCGACGAATATTCGTCACTCACCATCCGTATGGCGCATTTCGACCCGCTGGCACGCATTCAGGTGCTTGACGAAAAGGATGCGGTCGTTCGCGAACTCCCTGCCGAGCCGGACGGTACACTGTTCAAGCATCTTGAAGCCAAGAGTTTTTATATTCGGTTGTATATCGATATCGACGGCAACGGCCAGTGGACAACAGGCGACTGGGCACTCAAGCGGCAACCCGAGCCGGTTTACTATTTCTCCAAGAAACTGTCCCTGCGTGCCAACTGGGAGTTTGAGGAATTGTTCGACCATCTGGCTACTCCTTTGCTTGAGCAAAAGCCCAAAGCACTGATTAAAATTGATACAGGAAAAAAGAAATAATCCTGCGTGCACCGCATGGATTCAAGCGCAAAACACATATTTATGCAAAAAAGTTTGCAAATGTCGAAAAAAATCCGTATCTTTGCAATCGGCATATTCATATAAATATATAGTACTATGAAACATTACTTTCAACTCAGTTTCTTTGTATTGCTGCTGCTCGGTTTGTTTCCCGGCAGTTACCGGATGCAGGCGGCAAACGAAGTGTATGATGCTCGTACTGAGGAGATGATTCCCGGTTCATTCTCTTCATTACATGGTAACACGGTTTTCATTTGTTACTATGCTGATGTCACACTTTTTGACTCTGCCGTTTACTACCCTGCCCAGGGCGGTTGTGGCGGCAGACATCTTATGAAGGTGCTGCGCTACGGATATGATTCTAACGACAATCCGTATATTATCGACACACTCAGGCTTAACCGCCCTGAGGATAACTTCGACAGTTGGCTCATGGGGTACAACTTGCATACCGACAGTGCCGGAACATTCTCGCTCCGCACGTTTGTTCGCGATGAGAACTGCATGGACGACTGGGTGCCTAATGACGGTGAGTTCAAATATACGGTGCTACCTAAGTTACATGCCGGAGTTATTCCCGATTGGCATGACACCATGTACATCAAAAACGGGCAGGTCACCGTTAATATCGAAGCCATAGCACCTGCTTCCGGAGGCAGTGGCATGTATCACTACAAATGGAAAAAGTTTGAGAACGACATCCCAAGGGCTACATCGGAAAATCTGGTGAACCACATACTGAAGGCAGATGAATTCACTTTGCCCAAGACAATCAAGTTCAAGCGCTGGGCAAGGGATGTCAGCAAATGTGGAAACGCACAGTCTGAAGGCATATACAAGTTAACCGTCTTCGACGAATTTAATCCGGGCGCTATCGACGAGAAGCCTGATCTGGTGTTCTGTACGGTAGAACGAGCCAGGACATATACTGTCACAGCTACTCCGGCTACTGGCGGCTCGAAGAATTACCTCTACCAATGGTTCATCCTGACCGGCACCGGACTCACGCCTGTTGAGGGCGCAACGGATTGCGATTTGCCTTTGAGCAAAGTGAATATGGTGGAGGGTGCCGAGTACACGTTTGTGCGCAAAGCGAAGGATGACACGCGGTTCACCGATTGGACACTGGCTGATAAGCAGCAAACCGTCAGTATGGTAGCACAGCCTGAGGCGGAAATACCGGAAAGCGAAGCCTGTGCTTGCAACGGTGAGATTACACTGTATTACAAGTTGCTCAAAGGCGATGTGGATATGTACTCCATCGAATTCTCGCCCAAGCTTGCTGCTGTGATTGGCAAGCCGGGTATCATTGACTATATTGCGGATTCAAAGATTCCGAGTACAATCATTATTCCGGATATTCCTGTATTGCCCGACGACGAATATTATATGAATGTGCGTCTGGGCATAAGCTGTAATGCCAAAAGCCTGGAAGAGGTGGATTGCTACAGCCAGGTTATGAAAGTATCGGTCGTGAACGGTTTGGACGGATATATGGCTCCTAAATTCAATCGGATGCTGGTGGTGGACAATCAACCGGATGAGAACTATCCGTTGTCCTTCAAGGATTACCGATGGTACAAGAACGGCCAGCCCGTTGGCTCTAACCTGCAGTATTATCATGAGGCGGACGGCAGCCTGCTGAATGGATCATACTTTGTACGTCTGGCAGGTGTTGACGGAATCAGCTATCGCTCATGCAGCATTCATCTGCTTGCCCCGGAAAGCGATTCCGATAACCTGCAGGCCGGTGAACGTATCATCTACCCTGCTCCTGCCAAAGCCGGACAGACTGTCACAATCCATAGCGGCCAGGCTGTAATGACTATATACTCCTGTACAGGCGAGCTGGTTCAGACCACAACAATTGGCAACGGACAATCATCGTTTGCTGCACCCGCGGCAAGCGGATTGTACTACATCCAGCTGCGCTATGCAGACGGTGAGCTATTAACCGAAAAACTAATCGTAAAGTAAGGAGGACGGTACTATGAAAGCATTCAAACTGATTTCCGTTGCGGTTCTATTAACGTTCACCGTGCAACTATCCGCTACTATTTATCCGGACTCTGTACAAGAAGCATCCAAAGCGCAATACAGGATACACCAGGGGTTTAATTTGGACATTTCCGGCGGTGTCGGTTTCGGCCGGTACGCCTTCAAGCAGTTCAGTGCGCATTCCGACCATGTGACCAATGCGCTCACTATGCCTGTATGGAATGTAGCCATAGGAGCCAACTATTACTTCCTCGACTGGCTCGGTGTAGGTACCGGTGTTCAGTTCTCAACGTATGCCAACACCGCCAGGATGGATAAGATCTGGACTGAGCACATTGACGATGACGGATATGGCGATGCCTACAATCTGACCGCAACCCCCGTTGGCGATATTGTTGAGAAACAAGGCATATATATGGTTGAGGTTCCTTTGACGCTACGTTTCAGGGCTATCAGAAAAGATGTCGGTTTCCATGGTGCTGCCGGTTTGAAACTCGGTATGCCTGTCAAGGATTTCTATAGTATGAATGCATCCGGCGCCACTATTCACAACCGGGTGGAATACGAGTCATTGGGGCTTGTGCTCGATGAGAATATACCGGGTGTTATTGAGGATGCAGTCATATCCGGTTCTGCTGAAGGAGGAAACGTCGGTCTGCAACGTGTGAACTACGGTGCGTATGGCGAAATAGGAATGTTGCTGCGCGTACACCAGCGTATTGATCTGTTGTTGGCGGTGGCGGCAACATATTATGTTAATGATATGCTCAAGGACAACAAGAGCGCTGCGCCTCTCGGTTTTGCTGAACCGGGCATGACATCTTCCTACCACCTGCCGTATGCCGATGCTCCATTCGATGGTGTGCTGCGTACCAACGAGGTAAGCGATTTGCATCCCTGGAGTGCAGTACTCAAGCTGGGCCTGTCCATCAACACAGGCCGCACGACAGCCCAACACGCTTACGACGATCCTGCATGGGGCGAACGTCAGGCAAGACGTGAAGCAAGAAGAGCCGGACATAGCATACAGGACACTCCGGAAGAGGAGGTTGCTGTTGAACCGGAGCCCGTTGAGGCTGAGCCCGAACAGGCAATTGTGCCGGAAACGGTTGTCGAGCCGGAGCCGGTTGTGGAACCTGAACCGGCGGCTCAGACTGAACCGGAAGTTGTAGCAGAACCTGAACCGGAACCTAATCCTGTCATGTTAGCATCTGTCAACAAGCTCCATGACCTGAGCAGAGACCGTCGCGTTGAGATTATTCCTGTTGGAGGCGATATATTCCAGCCACAAGTCATCTGGTTCAAGTTGAATGATATCAATCCTATTCTTGAGCCTAAAGATGTACTTGAGCGTATTGCGAAGGTACTTGTCCAGAATCCCGAGCAGAAAGTACAGATCAACGGCCATGCATGCACAATCGGTCAAGCCGAGTATAACAAAAAACTATCTCAGCGTCGTGCCGACACGATAGCACAGCGTTTGCGCAAGTTGGGCGTTAGTGACGAGCAGCTCATTATTCAATACTTCGGTTCTGATGTACCGTTCAATGATGCAGCAAAGTAATCAGGCATGATTGCTTATGATACGACACAAAGAAAGCGCTTGCATGAAGCGCTTTCTTTATTATATTATCGTAATTGTGTTATTGTAATCTTACCAGTTCTCGCAATTGCACTTAATCGGGTCAAGGAACGTCATCGTTACACCGACTTTCAATCCGACGGATAATGGATTAAGCGCTTCCACGAATTTGGAATTGATGATGCCTGAATATGACCATTGCTTCGAATACGGGTCAAACGATATCAGTTCAGGCCTGCGGCCGACCTCGTTAACAGTCGGGCGGATGGAATTGAAGCAGGTGTAGCTGAAATATACACCGGCATATAATCCCCAACGCCTGTTGAACTGATAGTGCACGCCCATATCCGCATATACGAACATGCTGACGGGGAAGGTGTTCTCAATCTTGCCCTGATAGCCTCCCATATAATAGTTGCTAAAACCGTGTTGAGGCAGGTCGGGATCAAAATGCAGAACATAATCAGGATAGTCACCGGTAACGGTCAGCTGCCCTTCAGCACGATAATGAGAACCGACAATGGCATTCATGCCCACCCCTATTGTTCCGCGCAACTGGATAGGATCCGTAACATTCACACGTCCTGTAATACCAACGGGAACTGTAAGCATATACAATTGTTCGCGCTCCTTAAAGTTCGTGTAATCACAATTCAGCCAATAGTACATTTGGTTGAAATTGTCGTATAGCCATACGCGGTCAGAAAACGTGCCGCGCATGCTACCGGTGTACATATCAAATCCGATGCCGCCTGTTACGCCTACGTATTTGTAGAAATAGTAGGTATAGGTAGCCTGCACCTGTGCACCGGCTCCGACAGTGTGCGTTAACCCGACTGTATTCACTCCGTCCTCAGTCAGCTTGGGCATAAGGCAGTGCAGACCACCGCCGGCCGAAAGCTGGACGACATGCAATGGCACAAAATCGGAGTTAACAACATAAGTCGTGTGAAGAGTGTCACGACTGCCGGCCATGACGAATGATACACTTACCGAAAGTAAGGTAACCAATAGTATGACTAATCGTTTTGACATTATTGCATAATAATTCGCTTGCAAAGATACAAAAAAGTTTTCATATATGCAAGAGGAAAATGCTTTTTTTGCAAATATATGGCACTTTTTGGCGGAATTGTTACTCGTTGTGTGCTATTTTTGATGCCAAATTACGCCAGCGCAACATTCCGTATATGCAGTTGATGCACCAGAATCCGTACTGCGCGACCATACTTCCGTTGCCGGCAATCATCCACATTACGACATACAATATATCCACAAACAGCCATAGCCACCACTGCTGACGAATAGCCATTACAAGCATAACTTGTGCGACAATGGAGACGACGGTTGTTGTCGCATCCAGATAGGGCTGCGCATCATCGGTGTAGCGGCTGAGCAGCCAACCTGCCGCAAGCGCCACGACAGCCATTGCGGCGCACAGCAGCAAAAACGCGCCGACAGGCATCGAATGCGGTGAAATGATTGCCGAACCGTCCGTTCGCAGCCTGCGCCAGGCGTATATACCATATATCTGTGAGAGGAAATAGAAGGCATTCATCGTCAGTCCGGCATAGAAACGCTCCATATAACAAAGCACGCTGTACGTTATAATCTGTCCGAAACCGAAAGCGTAAGTCCAGATATTTCCTTGTGAGCACAGGATAACAGAAACGATGCCCAGCAGTCCGCTGACGAGGGAAAGAGGATGAGTAGGCGCAAGCCAGAACACCAGAATCTGAACCAGCAGACCGGTTATAAGGAAGACTATATCGAAGCGTTTGGTCATAGCAATTCAATGCTGTAGCCCTCGGCTTGCAGCCATTCAATCACTTGCGGCAGCACCTCAATGGTGCGTAAGCCGGATTTGACGGAATCATGGAAATTGATTATACTGCCGTTGCGCGTGTACCGCTTGACAACAGCCATCATCTTTTCCGGGGTATAGCGCGGGTTGTAATCATGAGTAAGCACATCCCACAAAATAATCTCGTAGCCCCGCTCAATAATCACACGTTTCTGGCTTGATTTCATTTTGCCGTATGGCGGACGGAACAAGAGCGGCCCGCCCTGCCCGACTGCTTGATCCGTTTGCTGTATTACCTGCTCACAGGCATTCACCTCGCGCAGGTACTCATCCAATGAGCATTTGAAGCCTTTGACATGATGATACGTGTGGTTTCCCACTCTATGTCCCTCGGCCAATACGCGCGCATATATGTGCGGGTATTTTATGATGTTTTCACCTACTACGAAGAACGTTGCCTTCACGCCATATTTAGCCAGCACGTCAAGGATGGCCGGAGTAACTTCAGGTATCGGTCCGTCGTCAAATGTCAGATACACACACTTGTCGGGTGTCACCCGTCGCCAGGTGACACCACGATACAAGCGTTGCATCCACGTCGGGAACTGATACAGCAGTCCTGTCATTAAGATGGCAATTGTCAGCCAGATCACCCGCGCATAGGAGCCTGTGCCTCAACATCCCAAGCCAGTGAGCTGGCACCGAGGATAGCGGCATCGGAGTCCTTCAAAGTGGAAATGAGCAGTTTGACTTTGTTCTTCCAAAGAGGCATCACATTGTCGTTCAACGCTTTCTCAATCGGATCCATAATCCAGTGACCGGATTTGGTCAGACCGCCGAACAGGATAATAGCCTCGGGAGCACTGAATGCCACGAAGTCAGCCAGCTTTTTGCCAAGCATCTCGCCAGTGAAGTCAAAAATCTCCTTGGCCACTTCGTCACCGGCTTCTGCCGCCTTGAATACGTCGTAGGAAGTAATGTTCTCCAGTTTGCGCAGGGAGGTCTCTTTCGTCGAGTTCTCAATGATCTCCTTAGCCGAGCGTGCCACACCGGTAGCCGAAGCATATGCCTCGATGCAACCGCGCTGACCGCAACCGCACTGACGTCCTTCCGGTCCGTGAACAATCTTCGTGTGGCCGAGCTCACCGGCAAAACCATCGTGACCGTAAACGACCTTGCCGTCAATCACGATACCCGAGCCTACGCCCGTACCGAGCGTAATCTCGATGAAGTTCTTCATGCCACGAGCGGCACCGTAGGTCATCTCACCCATAGCGGCGGCGTTGGCATCGTTGGTGATGCGGCAGGGCACGCCCATTCTCTCCTGAATAAGTTTGGCAAAGGGCACAACGCCTTTCCATGGCAGGTTGGGTGCAAACTCGATGCAACCGGTGTAGTAGTTGCCGTTCGGTGTTCCTGCACCTACGCCGCGTACATTGTCCATGCCGCCAAAGGCTTCGGCAATCTTCTTCATCTCAGCGCAAAGTGCGTCGCAGTAGTCGTTGATGTCGGGATAGTCCGGCGTTTTGATTGACGACGATTGCAGCACATTACCACGGGCGTCAACGATACCGAACTTGGTGCCGGTACCACCCATGTCGATTCCAAGAACATAAGGTTTTTCCATGATTGTTTTGATTTATGTTGTTAATATTTTTGAAATTTTGAAATCGCGCAGCCTACTCCACCCGTTCGCCTGTCAAGGCATAAATATTATCCTTGCGGCGGATATACAGCTGTCCGTCACGCATGATTTTCTCTACTGCCACCTGCTCCGTCTGCGAATCCGGAAGAGCCGTACCGATAACCGGTTCCGTGATAGTTAGATGCAGTACAGCCACACTGTCGCAGCCTGCCGCATTGGTCGTTGTGAACTCGTAATCACCACTCTTCGTATAGGTCTCACCGTGCCAGTCGTAGCTGCTTTCCGCCGTTTGCGTAACTTCGCTGCCGGTGGAATAGTTGACGGTCAGATGCAGCGTAACAATACTGTCACGGCCATCCACAGCCTGAAGCGTCTCAACCAGATTCTGCGAGGCCGTGTAGGTATGACCGCGCCAGATAAAGCTGTCGCATGCGGTTTCCGAGAACTCGTTATATACAGGCGAGAGCGTGATAGTCAGATTCAGGATAGCTATACTGTCGCAACCATAGACATTGGTGGTGAGGAACTGATAATCACCGCTCTCGGTATAGGTCTCTCCGTTCCATTCATACTTGTCCTGTGCAGTAATGGTTTCCGAACCTGCGGTAGCATGATTGATGGTCAGATTGAGGGTAACTATACTGTCCTGACCGCCGTCGGCTATGAAGGTCTTGGTATACGTGCCGCTCTCGGTGATTTTATCATCAGCCCACATATAGTACTCGCAAGCACTTTCCGTCAGTTCGCCGACAATGTCGGACGTATGTTTCTTGGTGAAGAAATCTTTCCAGACATTTGCATTTTCGTAAAGGCTGTATGACACTTTGGGAATCCACAGTTCGCAAGTCTCCTTGTTGACATTCGTGAAGACGTTGGCATTGATGGCCTGCGGCGTCAGGGCATAGTTGACTATCTTTTCCATTGCGCTTGCGCCATAGAATGCCATGTTCGGTATATTCGTCACATTGCGGCTGAAGGTCAGGTTCTTCAGCGCGGTGCAGCCGTAGAACGGATGCGTGTTCGTAGCACTGCTGCAGGTTGTGTTCGTGGCTTTCCATACCACGCTCGTCAGGCTCTTGCAGTTGGAGAACGGTGCGTTGCTCATACTGGTCAGAGTCGTCGGCAGAGTGATTGATGTGATACCCGTGTTCTGGAATGCTTCCGCCCCAATTGAAGTGATGCCTTCATGCAGATCGATGCGCGTCAACTTGGAGCAACCGGACACGAACCTTGCACTGATGCTGTTGAGCGTCGTTGGTATATTGATGGACGTCAGGTTCGAGCAATTGCTGAATGCCTGACTGCCCACGCTCGTCAATCCTTCAGGCAGCACAACCTCCGTCAGCGAGGTACAAGAGGAGAACGATGACATGCCGATTCTTGTAACTGTGGACGGAATAGTCAGGTTGACCAGATTAGGCATGTCGTAGCATATATAATACGGAATAGTCTCCACGCCCTCCGCAAACGTCACACTCGTCACTTTGGAATTACTGCTGTACGTCATGTAGAACGGATGCGTGTTCGTGGCATAATCGCTGCCCAGGAAGTTTTTCGCCTTCCATACAATCGTCGTCAGACTTGCGCAGTCCCTGAACGGCGCTGCATACATCAAGTTCACCGTGCTCGGGATAGTTATCTCCGTGATAGCAGTTTCCTGGAACGCATACTGATTGATCGTTTCCAGACCTTCAGGGAGCACTATCCCTTTCAGTTTCTTGCAGTAGGCGCACAGATACTGGCTGATTGAGGTAAGCGATGTAGGGATATTCAGTGACTCAAGGTTGCTGCAACTGCGGAACGCCGAGTTGCCGATGAGCGTTATGCCGTCCGGCAATGTCATGGATGTCAAACCGTCGCAGTAGGCGAATGCATAAGCACCAATCTGTGTCACTGTGGAAGGAATCTGTACCTCCGTCAGAAG
>Ga0310690_10008390_pt1 | contig 13111 bp, 12 predicted proteins | sample AusTroGonzalo_MG_2_FD_207661 | JGI IMG/M metagenome (GOLD analysis project Ga0310690, IMG submission 207661) | Bovine rumen microbial communities from tropical cattle in Woodstock, Queensland, Australia - Gonzalo_04 (v2) (version 2) | ecosystem: Host-associated > Mammals > Digestive system >... | reverse complement strand
AGATAAAAACAAAGGGCATCAGCGTCATCACGCTGCTCACGGCAGACAGGAGCAGCGATAGATAGGTCAGGATCCGGAACCGGCCGGCATATTCCATCAGCCGCCCAAATGCGGAGGGTGACTTGCTTTCTTTTTTCTTTTTCACGTGAATCCCTCTCTTTCTGTTAGTTAACGGTATTGTGTTAGTGTCAACTAACTGTTATTGATGTATATCGCCTGTCCCCTGAAGGGAACAGGCGGTATCATCTCGTCACAATCTGCTCAGAAACCGAACAGGGATTTCCATCCGGGCAGGAAGAAAGCTTCAACGGTTTCCAGGCATCGGGCCGCTTCATTCGGCGGATAGCGATGAATCACAGGTTCAAAAAGAGCCGTAACATAGGCGCTGAACAGCAGATGCAGGTCTGCTGGGCTGATTTCACGGATTGCCAGCCCCTTCTTCTGTAAGACCGGAAGAAATTGCAGCATCTGATCCTGGGCGGTCTGCGTCAGATCATGCAGAAAGCTTTCGTACTTTGTTCCCGAAGAACAAGTCAGGAGCAGATAATAATCGTCAGCAAAGGGATAAACCACCTCGCGCATCATATCGATCCATGAATCCTGCCACTGGAAATTGCCCTTGTTCTGTACCGCCTCCAGATACTTCGCCAGATGCGTTTTCATCCATACATCCAGTCTCTCCAGCGCCGGGGCCACCAGCTGGTCAAACAGGTCCTCTTTATCCCTGCAATGGCGGTACAACCCTGCTGCCGTTAGCCCGCATCGTTCTCCGATACGCCGCATGGAAGCTTTCTCGAAGCCGTATTCCAGAAACTCGTCTCTCGCTGCAGCCATAACCTTCAGATGGCTGGCCGTTTTGTCCTTGGGCATACATCCCTCCTAAGCACACATTGTTAGCTAACATCGTATACTATAAATGTTTTTTCCGTTCATGTCAAGCCATTTGCAAAAAACAAAAAAACATATTGACAATTCTTAGCGAACAGTGTATTCTATCTGGCGTGGCGAACATTGTTCGCTAAAGCATAGAAGGAGGTGGACATATGGCGCGGGACAAAGCCGGTCATCATGATCAGATCATGGCAGCAGCCTGGCAGGAATTTCTGACCTATGGCTTTGCCGACGCATCGATGCGCCGTATCGCTTTATCCGCGGGGATGAGTGTTTCTGGGTTGTATAAGCATTTTGCCGGAAAAGAGGAGATGTTTGCTGCCCTGGTTGAGCCTGCCTGTCAGGGACTGTTAAACATGTTCCATCTGGAAGCAGGTGGCCAGGAGCAGTTTGTCGAGGCGGGTAATTTAAGTACTTTGGAGACCGGGCAGGACGCAAAGCTTGCGATTGCTTACATCTATGATCATCTGGACGCTTTTCGCCTGATCATCTGTAAGTCTCAGGGAACTAAGTATGAGAACTTCCTTCATGACCTGGCCGTAATGGAAGAAAAAGTAACGCTTTCTTTTATGGATATGCTTAAAACACAGGGCGTGAAGCTGAATGAATTCAACGAAAATGAACTTCATCTGTTGACCTCAGCCAATGTTAACGCGGTGTTTCAGGCCGTAGAGCATGGCTTTACCCGGGAGGAAGCCATGCATTACGCGGATACACTGGATCGGTTCTTCTCCAGGGGCTGGAGGGAATTCTTCGGATATTAGGATACTACCGCCTTCCCTGACGATCACAAAGAGAAGGCGGTTTTTATCAGACAATGGTTAGTTTTGACTAACAGGAGGTGTGAAAAACTTGAAAGAAAAAAAATCAAATCCCATGGCGAGAATCTGGCAGATCGCAAAGCCTGAACACGGCAGGCTGCTGCTGTCCGTCGTGCTGGCAGTTCTCGGCGTCCTATCCGGTATCGTTCCTTTTGTTTCCGCCGCACAGATTATTTCCGGAATGATATCCGGAAACAGGGAATGGAGCTATTATTTTGTGTTCGTAGCTGCTGCTTTCGCAGGCTTTGCTCTTAAGAGCCTTTTTTATGCTATGGGGCTGAGCGTGAGCCACAAGGCGACCTTTTCTCTGTTGGGGGAGATACGTAAGCAGATCTTTGCCAAACTTCCCAGGATGCCCCTTGGCACGATCATCGATACTTCCAGCGGCAAGCTCAAGCAGATCATAGTCGACGAGGTGGAGCGGATGGAACGCCCCATAGCCCATATGATCCCGGAGCTTACCTCCAATATCATCGGTGCCGTCGCTGTCTGGGTTTATATGATGACCATTGACTGGAGGATGGGACTTATATGCCTGATTTCAGTACCGGTCGGCCTGATGTTTTTCGGTTTTATCGCCCGCACTTATTCCGCGGATTATAAGAAGTCCGTGGAGATCACACAGGACATGAATGCGAGTATCGTTGAATATGTCCATGGGATCGAAGTGATCAAAGCATACAGCCAAAGCAAATCATCGTATCAGAAATTCAGGGATAAGGTGCTCGCGAACGCTTCCTTCTATTGCTGGTGGATGAAGAAAACAGAAGTATACCAGGCGCTTTGCTATACGATCGCACCCTGCACCCTGATTACGGTATTGCCGATCGGCTGGGGCATGTATATCGCAGGCAGTATTTCCGCGTATGTTTTCATGACTTCGATCATGCTTTCCATGTGTATTGTCGGACCGATCCTCACTGCAGTCCAGTTTACGGATTCTTCTGCCAAAGTGGCAACCACTGTTGCTACGGTAGATAAGCTGCTGGCCGGTGAGGAACAGGAGCATTCGGAAACCCCGGTTACGTTTGCTTCTCATAACATAGCGTTTTGTGACGTCAGCTATTCTTATCACGAAAACGAGGAAGTCCTGCACCATATCAATCTCACGATTCCGGAGAAATGCTTCACTGCGCTCGTCGGCCCTTCCGGAAGCGGGAAATCCACGATTGCCAAGCTTGTCGGCGGATTCTGGGATGTGAAGGACGGTTCGGTAAAGATGGATGGAAAAGATCTCAGATCAATCCCCCTTGAACAGCTCTATGATCAGGTGGCGTATGTATCACAGGACAATTGGCTGTTTGACGATACAATCATGAATAATATCCGTATGGGAAAGATATCTGCTTCCGATGAGGCGGTTCGGAACGCTGCCAAAGCATCCGGCTGTGATGAATTCATAATGGCTCTCCCGGACGGTTATGAGACCCGGGTGGGAAGCGGCGGTACCCGCCTGTCGGGCGGCGAACGTCAGCGGATCGCTATTGCCAGGGCCATGTTGAAAGATGCCCCTGTCGTAATTCTTGATGAAGCGACAGCGTATATTGACCCGGAAAATGAGGCTGTCATACAACGGGCTCTTACTGAATTGATGAAAGATAAAACGGTGATTATCATTGCCCACAGGTTGTCTACAGTTACGGATGCCGATCAGATCGTGCTGATCAATGGCGGCACGGTCGAATGTTCGGGAACCCACAGCGAGCTCCTGAAAAGAAGTGCGCTTTATAACACGATGTGGCAGGCACATATCAGTGAAGGAGGTGCGGCATAATGATGGAGGCAATCATAAAAATCATAGTGTTTTCCGGGCAGGAAAAGAAAAAAATCTATCGGGCAATCATCCTTTCATTCTTTAAGTCCCTGTTCTCAATGTTCAGAATGGCTGCAATCTATTACGTTCTTCTTGCATTTGAAGAGGGCAGCCATACAATGAAACCGGCCTGGACAGCGCTTGCCTTCCTGGGCGTAAGTATCATAGGACAATTCATTCTGAAAATGGCAGCGGATCTTCAGGCCGTTCATGCAGGATACTATATGAGCGCTTACAAGAGGCTCGACATAGCGGAACGCTTGAAGAAGGTCCCTATGGGATATTTCAATGACAGTAATCTCGACCAGGTAACCGGTATCGCGACTACCGTACTGGATGTTGTGGAGAATCAGGGCGCGAACGTTCTTGTGCAGATTCTCAGCGGACTGATGAATTCTGTTGTGTTTCTGGTCTGCGTCTTATTCTTCGACTGGCGGCTGGGGCTGATCAACCTGATCGGCATGGCTGTTTACATGCTCATCACATCATCCATGGAGAAAAAGAGCCGGGCGTTATCTCCGGTAAGGCAGCGGAATGAGGCCGCCCTGGTATCCAGGGTGCTTGAAAGCCTGCAGGGGATGAGCGTGATCAAATCCTTCAACCTGACCGGCAAGGGTGATGACGCTTTGAAGAAAGCAATCGATGACAACAGAGACAGCAATCTTGCAATGGAAAGGCTGTTCATCCCTTATGGGGAGATCCAGGGGATCGTACTCGGCTTATTCAAAGCCTTATTCCTGCTTGCGGCAGTGACGCTCTTTATCGCCGGAAATATGACAATCACATATGCTTTGATGGCAGTAATCATATCTTTTCAGGTTTTCGCCGATATCGAACAGACCGGTGCCGGGCTTACCATCTTGAGGGTGGTTTCAAGCTCTATAGAGGAAGCCGAGAAGATCAATGCACTTCCGGTCATGGATGAGAACGGCAAAGAGTATAATCCGAAGCATTACGGGATATCGGTCGACCATGTATCATTCTCCTATGGCGACAACGAAGTGTTAAAAGATATCAGCCTTAGGATTCCGGAGAAGACCATGACTGCCTTTGTCGGTTCATCCGGCGCGGGCAAAACAACGCTGGCAATGCTGATCGCGCGCTTCTGGGACGTTAACAAAGGGAGCATTTCCATTGGCGGCAGGGATGTAAAAGACTATACGCTGGAAAGTTTGATGTCACGGATCAGTGTGGTCTTTCAGCATGTCTATCTCTTTGCGGATACGATTGAAAACAATATAAAGTTCGGAATGAAAAACGCAAGCCATGACGCCGTTGTAGCTGCCGCGAAAAAGGCATGCTGCCATGATTTTATCACGTCGCTTCCGGAGGGCTATTCCACCGTAATCGGTGAGGGCGGAGCGACGCTTTCAGGAGGCGAGAAGCAAAGGATATCCATTGCAAGAGCAATCCTGAAAGACGCTCCGATCATTATCCTTGATGAGGCAACAGCCAACGTGGATCCTGAGAATGAAGATAAACTGATAGCTGCTTTTGATGCCTTGACTGAAAACAAGACTGTGATCATGATTGCTCACAGGCTCAAGACGATCCGGAATGCCGACCAGATCGTGGTACTTGACGGAGGAACGATCAGCAGCGGTACACATGAAGAACTGCTCAGAAGCAGCGAGAAATACAGCAAATTCATAAAGCTCAGAGAGGAAGCTGCCAGCTGGAAAATGCAGTCTGCATAAACCGGAGAGATATTCCTGAAAAAACGGTCCTGTTTGATTCGAACGTGAAAGATTGCCGCCGGAGCTGCGGCAGTCTTTTTTTTGTCAATTATTGACTATAATGAAAAAGTGCTTGCAATCTGCTCATATTGGAATATAATTGTAAAGTAAGTTGTAACTAACTTACAGAACTGGAGGAGAGCAAATGAAAGGCTATCTGTCAGCAAAGGAAGTAGCCAACAAATGGAGCATCTCCGTGCGATGGGTCAATCAATACATTCAGGATGGAAGGGTTCCGGGCGTGGAACGGTTCGGTAAATCCTGGGCCATTCCAGAGGATGCTGTCAAGCCGGAGAAGCAAAAACCGGGCGTAAAGAAGGCTGCCCAGACAGCTGAATAGGTTTTCTTTTTTGTGCATGTGTTAGTTTTATCTAACGCTCTTCCCAACCCTGCTTGCAGCAATTTGGCGGGATGTCCATCAGCGCATGCGCAGAACAATAATAAGGAGGGTATCAGAAGATGTCCAGAAAAGATACGGAATACCAGCGGATCACCATGAGTAAACTGTATCGCGGCACACAGATTTTCAAACCCCTGAATACAGGGAGGATTGATGAGCATGTCAGCTGTGTTCGGGAATGGATCGCCAATATCTTCTTTTATACCAAAGACGGTGTAACGATCATGATTGACGCCGGATATAACTATGAACGGCTGAAGGAGAAGATGGGCTGGCTGGATATTGATCCGTCATCTATCCATCACATCCTGATTACCCACCAGGATACAGATCATGTCGGGGCTTTGGAAACAGACAGTGATCAACTGTTTAAAGATGCTACAGTCTATCTCAGCGAGATTGAAAATCGATATATCACCGGCGAAAAGCGCCGGAAAGTGATCCACGGCCTTTATAAACTGCCCATGGTCAAAATGAACAACGAGCGCAGGTTGCTGCAAGACGGGCAGGTTCTGGATGTTGAAGGAATCAAGGTGGAATGCATCCTTGTTCCTGGCCATACCTGGGGCCACATGGTCTATCTGATCGATGACAAGTATCTGTTCACCGGGGACACGATCTGGTTCGGAGCGGACGGTGGATACAGTTTTATCGCTATGCTGGCGGAAAGCAACAAGGTTGCCAAAGGCAGCTTAAAAAAACTCGAGATCAATCTGCGTCTGAGGAACCGCAGAATCGCTGTAATCACCGGGCACACCGGATGGTCTGATGATCTGGATTTCGTATTTGCCCACCGGGATAAGCTCTGTTCCAGGCTGCATAAGCGGGTCCCTGATCCGGACGCTCCGTATGACGGATATGATGAATCAGATGATACTGAAGAAAAAGCCAGAACATTTCCGCTGGCAAAGAAAAAGTAAGGAGGTTCCCATGAAACTGCTTGCGGAAGGAATCCTGATTCCATTTCTGGGCACAAGCCTCGGGGCGGCAATGGTTTTCTTCCTGAAAAAACAGATTTCCGATACAGTACAAAAAGCATTGACCGGGTTTGCTGCGGGCGTTATGGTCGCGGCTTCCTTCTGGAGCCTTCTTCAGCCGGCACTGGAGAGCAGCTCAGCCATGGGCACGCTTTCCTTCCTGCCAGCGTCTATCGGATTCCTGATCGGCATCGGCTTCTTGCTTCTGCTGGATATCATTATCCCCCACATGCATATGGACAGGCAGGTCGAGGGTCCGCGGAGTGAGTTCAAGCGCACAACGAAACTGATCCTTGCGGTAACGCTGCACAATATCCCTGAAGGCATGGCTGTAGGGGTCGTATATGCCGGGTTGCTGGCTGGCTCTTCGGGAATTACCACTGCAGGCGCTCTGACACTGGCTATTGGAATTGCTATCCAGAATTTCCCGGAGGGCGCGATTGTATCCATGCCGCTGCTGGCGGAAGGAATGCCTAAGAACAAAACTTTCCTGATGGGCGTGCTTTCCGGTGTTGTTGAACCTGTTGCCGCTGTTATAACAATCATTGCCGCCGGGCTTGTTACGCCGGTCATGCCCTATTTCCTGGCTTTTGCGGCGGGAGCCATGATGTACGTCGTCGTGGAAGAGCTCATTCCTGAAATGTCGGAAGGAAGGCACTCCAATTTCGGCACGATAACGTTTGCGTTAGGTTTTGTTCTGATGATGATCCTGGATGTAACGCTTGGATAAACAGCGAGGTAAGCATTACTGATTTCCTGATCCTTGACTGCTGGTTTCCGCCGAGAATCCGACACATGATTAAAGGCGCAGAGGATTGTAAAGCCTGGGAACGTAAAGAATGGCTGAAAACGCTGGCCATTCCGGAGCATGGACTGATGTGGACATTGATTGTCTGCCCGATCGCCGGATTGGCTGTTGCCGGGATTGCCAGTATCTTCGGATAAAATGGAGGGATGAAAGTGTTCTGGGACAGGGTTGCCGGAGTATACGACCTGTTCGTAAATGTTATTAACGGGAAAACGCATAAGACACTGCGGCAGATTGTATCTGACCTTATTGAACCGGAGGATATTGTTCTTGAATGTGCCTGCGGAACTGGCATGCTAAGCACGGTCATAGCTGAAAAAAGCAAACAGCTGACGGCAACGGATTTTGCCCCGAAGATGCTGAAGCATGCAGAGAAAAACTGTGCGGAATATAAAAACGTTCAGTTCCGGCAGGCAAATATCCTGTCGCTGGATTTTCCGAACAGCAGTTTCGACAAGGTTGTTGCCGGGAACGTGATCCATCTGCTGGATGAACCGATAAAGGCGTTGAACGAATTGGACCGTGTATGCAAACCCGGAGGCATGCTGATCATCCCAACCTACATGAATAAGGACCAGAAGGGTGAAACCAGCAGCTTTGCTTCCGTTGTCGGGAAAGCCGGTGCTGATTTCAAACGACAGTTTACCGTCCAAAGCTATAAACAGTTTTTTCTCGATGCAGGTTATAAAAATGTGAGGATCATGCTGGCTGAAGGCAGAATTCCATGCGCGGTAGCCGCAATGGAAAAAAAGGATAAATGATGTGCAACGATCTTATAAAGCTGTATCAGCAAATTCAGGAAACGCCCGCTCTGTCTGTCGATTTTCCGGAAGAAACCGGAAAGGGTCATATAACATGCATTGATATCTATAGATTGTCAAAGTGATATGAATATTACAGAATCTCTTTCTGATGCAGCATAATTGATCATATCTCAAACCGGAACTGTTTTGCTGAAAAAGGCATAGCAAATCCACTGCGATCAACTGTGTCTTTCCGCTATATATCGTCCCAACTCGCCTGCTGATTCAGCCGGATCAGCAGGCTTTTAGCTGTGCAAATCCGGGCAAATCCGGCACATCTTTATCCGGGAAAAGCTGGAACAACTTAAGGTTATACGGTATAATGAAATCAACCTGGCCGTACCATTGCAGACGGAGGAAGATGAGATGAGCAGACGCAGAAGGATCGGATTGCTTACGGCCTATCCGGGAACCACCCATTTGCGCAGGATCCTGCAAGCACGAAAGAATGTATCATTACAAAGTCGATAATCGGCGGCACAGAAGAGTCTGATAAAGGTGGAAAGCGATATGGATCTGAAACTGACTGCACGCAGCAAAGATGGGCCGGAAGAATATTCGGCTTTATCCAATCTTGGCCTCCGGGCTGAATCTTTTCATACGTCGGAAGGATTTCTCTCGGAAACAACAGTCCGGATTTCTGCTGAAACAGATTTTTCAGGCGTAATCCGGTTTGCGCTCGGTTCCGAAGGGAATTCTGCATCCGCACGGTTTTTCCTTCCGGGATTTATGTACGGAACCAACCGGGGCGAAGCTCCGCTTGTTGTGGACAGCAAGGCGCCGCGCCTGAGGATGCGGGAGGATTTTCCGGCTTCCCCCTGGTGGATGGTTCGCAGCGACAGGCTTTCGCATCCCTGTGCCATGATGTTTTTGGGTGGCAGAATCACTGGACTGGCCGCTTCACCCTATTATGTGCGCCGGGAAGGGCGCTGCGATGCATGGGAGCCGGGAATAACCGGGGAATTTGAACAGTATGCCGGATTCGGATGTTCGCTTGAACACGGTGAGGTATGGTATACCCTCGGGTATGAAAACGCCCCCTGGATGTTTATGGATTCCCATCATTTCCAGCCGCGCGGAGCACTGGGAGAAAACTGTTTTTCCATCCGGAAAGGAGAAACCTTCACCGTTTTCCTTCACGTTTTTGATCTCCCTGCGGAGGATGAGCGGGAAATCCATTCTGTCCTGAAGTGGGTCTATACCCGATACCATGAACCGCCCCGCACACTCCGGTCGATTGCCGATACCGTACGCGAAATCTCAACTGCAATCATGAAAGACGCATGGGTTCCGGAAAGCCATTGCTATACAGGCTTCGTTTTTGACAGGGGCGACCATTATGAGAATCGGCTTCTCCCCTCCATTACCTGGACAAACGGCCTTGCGGCAGCGGTTCCCATGCTGGTTTCATCCCTTCATCTGAAAAACGCTGAAATGCGTTCCCAGGCGTTGGAATGCATTGATCATATTGTGAAGTGCAGCATCAATGAAAAGAACGACCTTCCGTATCTGACGGAGCAGGACGGCGTCTGGAGCAACCGGGGATGGTGGTTTGACAAGCAGCATTCACCAGGGCACGCCTCTTATCTCGTCGGGCAGAGTGTTTACCTGATCCTGAAGGGATATGAACAGGAGAAAAAGTACGGAACGGTTCATCCCGACTGGCTCTCCTTTGCCGCGCGTGTGATTGCCCGGACCGAGCAAAGCCGGAATCAGGACGGTGAATATCCATATGTCTTCTCGGAAAAGACCGGTTCCGGACTGGAATATGACTCTTTCTCCGGCTCCTGGTGTATGGCGGCAGCGGCGTATTACTCCTTCCTGACCGGTGAAAGAACATACCTTGCGGATCTGCTCCGCAGTGAGCGGTGGTATCATGACAGCTACATCCGGCATGAGGAATGCTACGGCGGACCGCTGGATATCGATAAAAACGTGGATTCTGAAGGAATCCTGAGTTATATCCGGGCTGTCCGCTATCTGCATGAAATGGTTCGCAGGGAAAGCCCGGCCCGGAGCGCGGAAGCGGAACAGTTGCTGGATCATCTCCGTGACGCACTTTACTATGAATATACTTTCAAGTTCTGCTATAATTCCCCGATCAAGGTACCTCCCCTGAGTACAACCGGTTGGTCCGGTTGCGGCGGGAGCATCACCTCCGTAACCAATCCGCATATTCATCCCATGTCCTCTTCCGTGATGGATGAGATGCTGTATTATCTCCGTTTCAGAAATGACAGCTATATTCAAAGCCGCCTGGAAGACACGAAAAGATGGAGCTGCCAGTGCCATAACACGTTTGACGGGGAATACGGCTACGGAAAAACCGGCTGGATGTCCGAACGCTTCTGCCACAGTGAAGGACTGCTGACGGAAAAATGGCCGGACGGATCCCCTGCGTCCACATGGTTTGCATTGATGCCCTGGGCATGCGGGTCTATTCTGGAAGGGCTGAACGGCGATGTTTGGGAAATGCAATACAATTAATACGGAGGATTTTAATATGCTGTATCAGTATGAAATGGCCGAGCTGCGCTATTCTGCCAATCCGCCGGCCGGGCCTGAATCAGCGGTAGATTTGAAGGCTGTATTCCGCAAAGACGGAAAAATATGGTATGTGAAGGGCTTCTACGCCGGAAACGGAGAATACCGTGTACGGTTCCTGCCGGAAGAAACAGGAGCCTATCAGTATGAGATTACCGGTATCGTATCCGATCAGGGTGAAATCAGTGTGGAACCGGCGCTGGAAGGCCGACACGGCCCGGTTCGCACGAAAGGGATTCATCTTTACTACGCGGACGGAACACCCTGGATCGGCCTGGGCACCACAATCTACGCCATGTTACACCAGGAAGAAGCGCTGATCGACCGAACGATGGAAACGCTGAAGAACGCGCCTTTCACGAAGGTGCGCCTGTGCCTGTTCCCGAAGCATTACAACTACAATCACAACGAACCGGCGCATTTTGCCTTCCTGCGGAATGAACAGGGTAAATGGGATATGAATCATCCGGATTATGCGTTCTGGGACGCTTTTGAGAATAGACTGAAAGAACTGGACGCCATGGGAATCCAGGCGGATCTGATTCTGTTCCATCCCTATGACCGCTGGGGACATTCTTCGCTGACACAGCAGCAAAACCTGCTCTATCTTGATTATCTGATCCGCCGTTTCGCTGCATATCCAAATGTCTGGTGGAGCCTGGCCAACGAATATGACCTGTGCCCCGCCAAGTCGATGGAGGACTGGTATGAAATCGAGCGTTTTGTAGCGGAAAATGACCCTTATCATCATTTGCTGGGCAATCATAATTGCCTGCAGCCCTACGATCCCCAACGGAAGAACATCACGCATATGTCCTGGCAGACCAAACAGCTCTCCCGCATTCCGGAAATGCAGAAGAAGTACGGCAAGCCCGTCCTGATTGACGAATGCTGCTATGAAGGTACGCTGCCCGAGACCTGGGGCAGCCTCAGCGGAAAAGAAATGACAGCCCGGTTCTGGCGGACCGCTGCAGCGGGCGGTTACTGCACCCATGGGGAAACCTTTTATCCGGATGAAAAGGAAATCGTCTGGTGGGCCAAGGGCGGAGAACTGAAGGGAGAAAGCCCGGCACGGATCGCTTTCCTGCGTTCTGTCCTGGAGAGCCTGCCTGGTCCGCTGTGCTATCGTCCTGAAGGTCTGGTGAAAATGGCGGAGCTTTCGGAAGAACAGATTCAGCAGCTGCTGAAAGCTCCGGTTACACAGGACAACTTATTCCCCGTTACAATGGCCAGAATGGGAAAGCTTGAGATGAGCCGTTTCGCTGCGATGGAGCCCTGCGTCACCGGCCGCTGCGGTCCGGAAGAAACGCCGGACGCGCTGCTGTGGTATCTGGATTTCAATTGTTGCTGCAGATATGAGATCAAATTGCCGGAAACCGGCAGTTATCGTGTAGAAATATTGGATACCTGGAATATGACCCGCGAAACAGTCATGACCGGAGCTGCCGGAAAGCAGGAAATACACCTGCCGGGACGGGAATGGATGGCAATCCTTGCAAATAAAGAGTGACCAATAGCACATTTCCGGACAAAGGAAAAGCGGCCGGTAATAAAACCGGTCGCCCGTCTGCAATATGCCCTGATCTCACTGAGCTTATCTTAATTGCTGAAACATAAAAATGCAGTTTTCATCATAATTTGGCTTCAATCGCTTATGTAGTTCATCTTCTGAGACGCTGTCAAGACGGAGAAATCCATATTCTCTGTAGCGATTAATCAAGCGTTCAAAAGGCAAGGCAAATATATAAATAATCTTAACCCCAACGTTCTTCGAAGCTTCCTGTATAACAGGAACAATGAAATCATTGAATATAATCAAGCCCGTCCCCTTCAGCTCGGAATGCCTCTGAAGATAGGTGTCGTTAACAGCAAAATTCGCAATTTCCACACCGGGAATTGTATCGAATGCCTCTTCGTCCTCTGTATGGACTTCATTTACCGATATCAAGCCAGTTTTACCGAAAAATACCCTACCAGTTCTGAAGAAAAGCTGTCGCGGACAATGTAAGTTCTCATTGTCCCGGCTTCCTCCTCCGGGAAAGCCAAATACTGCAAGTATCGCACAAGACCTTCGCCATTCGGGTCCTTAACGGTGAAGGAAAGAATATCTCGTTCGTCATTCTCTGAAACGCCTAAATGATTGCAATAGAACAGATCATTCTGCAGAATTCCTTTGAGCAATTTCTCTCTCCCTCACTTTAACATTCTCCCTGACGAGGCGTTGACTTTCACTGCGCATCTTTTCCCGATCAGGCACCGGCGAATTCATGATCTGTCGGAATATAGCCACACCCAAATCCTGAGGCAAATTGGTCATA
>Ga0310690_10008389_pt1 | contig 13113 bp, 8 predicted proteins | sample AusTroGonzalo_MG_2_FD_207661 | JGI IMG/M metagenome (GOLD analysis project Ga0310690, IMG submission 207661) | Bovine rumen microbial communities from tropical cattle in Woodstock, Queensland, Australia - Gonzalo_04 (v2) (version 2) | ecosystem: Host-associated > Mammals > Digestive system >... | reverse complement strand
GCCACCTCGTTGATGGTTCCGTCGCCGCCCACCGCCGCCACGATGTCATAGCGTCCAACGGCCTTCTCCGCCAGTTCCGTGGCATGGCCCGCGTGTGCGGTGAAGACGATTTCGTAATCGAAATCGGCGGAATCCAGACAACGGGCTACGCGGTCTGGAAAGTTCTGCTTGGCCTTGTGCCCTGAAATGGGATTGACAATGAATAAAATGCGCTTTTTCGGCATGGGTACAATGATTGAGAACGCAAAAATACAAAAAAAGATTACTTTTGCATCCTCAATCCGCATTTATGAAAAAACTCTGGAAGAATGATTTTACGGTCTTGGTAATGAGGATTTTACCATTATATATTTGTATTCTCATCACCCAGATCCTTTTTTACTTTTATAATCGTCCGGTAATCGGCGATCTCTTGGGCGTCGAGCTTCCGATGCTCTTTTGGGGTTCCCTGAAGTTCTCCACGATTTCAATTTTGTATCTGAATGCGCCGTTCATCATGCTCTCCCTGCTGCCGTTGCGTGTGCGTGGCTCCAGAGGTTATCAGCGGATGCTCTTCTGGCTTTATACAATCACAAATTCTATCGGCATAGTCATCCTGAATCTGGCTGATGTGATATACTATCGTTATGCTTTTAAGCGGATTACATTAGAGGAGATGCACTTTTTTGAGGAAAACGACAATACGTTTGGTATTCTCTTCAAGTCGATGGGGGAAAACTGGTATGTGGTGCTGTTGGCGGCGTTGTTGATTTTTTTTCTTGTTTATGTTTATAAGAAAATAAAATATCATCCTACGGGAATTGCCAATCCTATAGCGTATTACGTGACAAATACTTTGATTCTGGCGGTCTCTTTCCTGCTGTGGGTGGCGGGGGTGCGCGGCTCCACGGAGTGGAAGGCTCGCCCGGTGACCATCAGCAATGTGGCTTACTACACGCAGTCGCCGCAGAAAGGGGCGGTGGCGTTGAGCAATCCGTTCTGTCTCTTGCGCATGATCGGCATCCGCCAGATTGAGGTGCCGCACTATTTCTCCGAGGAGGAAGAAGAGGCTCTGTTTACACCGTACCATTATCCGGCATTGTCGCAGGCACCGGTGGCCGCTGGCAAGAATGTCGTCATCTTTGTGCTGGAGAGTTTCAGCCGCGAGCACTCGCAATACTTGGCTCCCCACCTAAACCCGCGGGGCGGTTACACACCCTTCTTGGATTCGCTGATGCGCGAGGGACTGGTCTTCCCGAACGCATACGCCAACGGTATGAAGTCGATAGAGGCGTTGCCGTCGATTCTGGCTTCTATCCCTTCGTATAAGACCTCGTTCGCCCTGTTGCCGCAGGCCTTGTCGCCGCTGGACGGTCTTCCGAGGATATTGTCGGAACAGGGCTACCAGACGCATTTCTTCTGCGGCGCCCGGGCCAACCAGATGGGCTTCGAGGCGTTTGGCAAGCTGGCTGGCATCAACCGTTTCCACAATCGGGAGGATTATGAGGCCAAACATCCCGGGCCGGGGCAGGCCAACATCTGGGGCGTGTGGGACATGTCGTTCCTGCAGTTCGTGGCCGAAGAGCTGGAAGTGATGAAGCCGCCATTTTTCACGGCGGTGTTCACGCTGAGTTCCCATCACCCGTATGACTTGCCCGATCCGTACGCTGGCAACATGCCGGAGGGCAATACGCCCGTGCAACCCTGCGTGGCCTTCACCGACTTGTCTATCCGAAAGTTTTTTGAGAAGGCGTCCAAGATGCCGTGGTTCCAGAATACCCTCTTTGTCTTCGTCGCTGACCATGTGTCGCCGCAGATGGCCCACCCCGAGACACGCACGGCCAAGGGCAACACCGCTATCCTCTACTTCATGTACACGCCGGACCACTCTGTGCAGGGCCGTTACGAGCAGGTGACCCAGCAGTTGGACATCATGCCCACCGTGTTAGGACTTATGGGCTATGCGAAACCCTATTTCGCTTTCGGTCGCGATATTTTCAACGAGCCTGACCGGCAGCCGATGGCGGTGAACTGCGTGAACCAGACCTTCCAATGCCTGACGGATACCATCAGCCTCTATTTTGACGGCAACCGACGGCTCTATGTCTATAATGCGCATGACACGCTGCAACAGCGCGATGTGCTGGACGCTGGCAGCCTCTTGCAACGGGATGTAGAGACCCGTATGAAAGCCCTTCTGCAATCATACTACCGGCATGTGTCGGATGGGAAGTTCCGGGTACCGTAGTTTTTTGTATTTTCGCCGCCACTTATATAAATTCGTGTTGTGAAATTTTTAAAACACAAAAATATGAAACGTTTGTTACTTGTTTTATTAGCTGTTATGTCCTTTGGATGGATGTCGGCTCAAGAGTCTTCAGAATCTGTTCGGATCAACAAAGCGTATCCGGATGATTTGTTTTACCAGGATCTGGTGCGCAATTATAAGGATTACACCACCATACCTATGCCGGAGGCGCAGGTGCCCTACCAGTCGGTGGTGCGCACGGGTGCTCCGTATCGGCCTGTGCCGCAGTCGAAACGGATACTGGCACCGGGCGAGGCCCTGATTTTCGCTGTGGACGGCAACACGGTGACGGAGGAGACCGAACACCTCGGCTGTACATTCTCTTCTGACATTGAAAACGCCATAAGCAAGGTGCCCGAGTGGCTCCAATACGACCTTCGTTTCAAGTTCAAGGTGGTGACCACGTCTTCCGTACGCAACAAGATGGTCTCCATCATCAATGCGGCACCCAAGAAGTACTTGGATGAGGTGGCCTATGTGGTTACCTACCTGCCTGTGGAGGTGCTGAGCGGATCTCGCCTTCCGAGTGACTGGATCTATCTGATCGACAATGCCCGCTGGATCTACACCCATGCCGACTCTCTGCAATATGTGCAGATTGTGGAGCATGGCGACACCACCACGCAGGATTGGTACACCACGACACAGTACCGTATCAAGCAGGGTTCCAATTACATCTGGCGCGAGGTGGACCGCTACTATTACTACCAGTTCCTCGTGATGCCTAAGGTGGAGCAGGAGGTTTTAGCTATTACGGATAATCTTACATCCATCAGCAGCTCCCGTACTTGGGGGTATTTCTGGCGCGATTATCTGTGGAACGATCATGTCCGTGCCGTCAACACGTCGGATACAGAGTATCGTGGATATGAGAATGTGAACACATGGGGCTATGTGGCCATCAACTCCTCCGGTGCCCGCGACACGGTCCGCATTGACACTATTCCTAGACTGGGTGAGATTATGCAGATGCCGACCTATCTTTGGGATGAAAACCCGACAATCTATTTCTTCAACAGACCGTTCTCGGCTTCGCAAAGTGCCTTGAACGTGCTGGGCAACTGGGCTTCCCGCTGTGTGCCGCAGGATGTGACCAGCAGCAGCGACTACCGTCCTTCCGAGCCCAACCACATTGCATGGAAGCATGTGGGCAACTGCCATGAGGACGCTATTTTGGTGGTGGCTGCCGCCCGTACCGCGCTCATCCCATGCATCCATGTTGCGGATTTGTGTGATGACCATGTGTGGGCCGCTATCCATGACGGAGGCGATTCGATATGGCACCATTTCGAATTCTTCCGTGGCGGATGCTCTGCCAATAGACCTTACTACTGGGGCATGACGAACATGCAGGCTAAAGGCAACTACGGATGGAAAAGCTCTTTGGTACAGGGCTATGTGCCAGACGGACATCTGCTCAACCTGTCGGAGACCTATTCAGATCAGACACCCTGTACGCTCAATTTGACAGTCACCGACCAAGATGGATACCCTGTGGATGGTGCGCGGGTAAATTTGTATTCCACTAACACACAGTATGGTACGGAATATAAACTTTCGGCGGGCTATCTTTGGACGGATGCGCAGGGTAAGATTTCAGTCAAGCTGGGTACGGGCAAGAAGTACTATTTCAAGCTCAGTCATTCCAAGTATGGCAGTTTCCCCGAGACATCTGGCGAGATTTATGTTCTGATTAGTACAAACACCACGGCCGGACATGTTTACAACAAGACCTTCCAGATACCGGCCTCTGCACAGTCGCCGCGTTACCAGATCACCTCCACGCAAGAGGCCTATGAAGCACAGAAAAGCCTTCAGATTAACTTGGATGCCCGAAATGTGACTTCGGATTCCAATCCGGAGGACGCGCAGTCGTCCAAGTTCTACGAGCGTACGAATAAACTGGCGGGTTTGCGCACGTATGTGGTGAGCGAGAGCGAGATAGCCTCTTTCCGCAACGCCACCCGCACCGGCAACGTGGAGTATGATTTCGGTTCCCTGTCAGATGGCACCTTCAACATCCCGACGCACACGAGTGGCCGCACGTATGTGGTGTTGGCCAATCTCAACAACTTCAAGAACTACGTCGAGGTGTCGTACGACGCACAGGTGGTGGATGGCGCTGAGTTCCCCGCAGGAGTGGCACAGTATGACAATGCCAAGGCAGAATGGCTGCAAGCCTATCCGAACCCCGTCGCCGATGTGCTGACCTACAACGTGTCGGAGCAACTGTTAGGCACGACTATGCAGATAGTGGACATGACGGGCCGCGTGGTGACTGAAAGCAAGATTTCCAGTCTGGAAGGGACAATCCCAATGCATCATCTGGATGCCGGTGTCTATCTGCTTCGTGCCGGTTCCCAGTGGATGAAGATTATGAAAAAATAGTTGAAAAAAACGATATTAAACGATTATGAATGTTCATTTTATAGCTATCGGTGGTAGTGCCATGCACAATCTGGCCATTGCCCTGCACCTCAAGGGCGACCATGTGACGGGCTCCGATGACGAGATTTTCGAACCCGCGCGTGGACGGTTGGCCCGCTACGGCCTTCTGCCGGAATCCATAGGATGGCACCCTGAAAGGATCACCCCGGAGTTGGATGCCATCATACTTGGAATGCACGCCCGCATCGACAATCCCGAGCTTTTGAAGGCCAAGGAACTCGGCCTCAAAATCTATTCCTATCCCGAATATCTGTATGAACACAGCAAGGATAAGACGCGGATTGTCATTGGCGGAAGCCATGGCAAGACAACCATAACCTCCATGATTATCCATGTGTTGCAGCAGAACCATATAGAGTGTGATTACATGGTGGGCGCCCAGTTGGACGGTTTTGAGGTGATGGTTCGCCTGTCGGATACGGCCCGTGTGATGGTGATTGAGGGGGACGAGTACCTGACCTCGCCCATTGACCGCCGGCCCAAGTTCCATGTCTATCAGCCCACCATCGGCATTGTGAGCGGCATCGCCTGGGACCATGTGAACGTCTTCCCGACGTTTGATATCTATGTGGAACAGTTTGAGACATTTGCCAAGATGATTCCGGCGGACGGGTGCTTCATCTATTGCTCGGATGACGAAGTGCTGCAGTCGCTGGCCGGCAGGATTACGCAGACGAAGAAACAGCCGTACAGTGTTCATCCGTATCATATCCGCGACGAAGTCACCTATTTGGATACCCCGTATGGAGAAATTCCGTTGCATATCTTCGGGAAGCATAACCTCACCAACCTGAATGCGGCCCGCTATGCGTGTGCAGCCATCGGGGTGCCGGAGGAGGGTTTCTACCGGGCGATCTCCTCGTTTAAGGGTGCATCAAAACGGCTGGAGTTGGTGGCCCGTAACGCGCATTGCGCCGTGTATAAGGACTTTGCCCACTCGCCATCCAAATTGAAGGCCACTTTGGCGGCTGTGCGCGAACAGTATCCGAACCGCAAGTTAGTGGCCTGTATGGAATTGCACACCTTCAGCAGCCTCACGGAACAGTTTCTCACCCAGTACAGGGGCACGATGAATTTGGCCGATACGGCCATGGTCTATTTCTCCCCGGAGGCGGTGGCCTTGAAAAAATTGCCCCCACTTTCTTCCGAAAATATCTATTCCGCTTTCGGACGGGAAGACCTGCAGGTGTTTGACGATTCGGCGGTGATGGTTGATAATTTATTGAAAATCAATGATAAGGATACTGTTTTCCTGATGATGTCCTCAGGAGATTTTAACGGTGTGGATTTGACCGCTTTAGGTGAAAAAATTATATCTTTGCGCGCTTAATTTTAAAACCCATAAAAAACTTATAGAAATGAAAAAGATTTGTTTAACCATGTTGTTGGCTGTGGCGGCGGTTCTTTGTTTCGCCCAGCCGCAGATTCAGTTCCAAGAGACCACACATGATTTCGGCAAAATCAAGGAAGAGGGTGGAAAGGTCACCGGACGTTTCATCTTCACCAATGTCGGCACGGAGGATCTTATCCTGACGAATGTGCGTCCCGGTTGCGGATGCACCGCTGCCAATTACACCAAGGATCCGGTGGCTCCGGGCCAGCAGGGCTTCATCGATGCCACCTACAATCCGTATAACCGTCCCGGCGGATTTAATAAAAATATCCGCGTGACGACCAACGAGCCGCGCTTCACGGACGGCAGCAACAGCGCCCCGCACATGATTTTCATCAAGGGCGAGGTCATCAAACGCCCCCCGACAGAGTTTGAGAAAGCCGGTTACACCAAGTCCAACGGTATGGTCCGCTTCTTCGACCCCAATGTCAAGGTTGAGGCGTGGAACACCCAGAAAATCCGGGATACCTTCAAGGTACGCAATTTCTGGACGAAGCCGGTCAGATTTGAAATGAATGCCCCCAAGGCGTACATTACGGAGATCTATCGCAGTTTTGGTGCAGAACTCAATCCGGGCCAGGAAGGTTTTATTATTCTGGAATTTGATGCCGCCAAATGTGGCCAATTCGGTCAGGTCAAGGAGACGGTCACTTACATGACCAACGACTCCATTGAAGCCAGGAAGATGCTGCACTATTCGGTCAATATCAAGGAGGATTTCTCTAAAATGTCGGCCAAACAGCTCAAGAAAGCCCCGGTGGCTGAGTTGAGCGCTTTGGAGTATGATTTCGGCTCCGTGGCCAAGAATTCCCAGACGCAGGGTGTTATCACGTTGGTCAACAAGGGCAAGACCCCGCTGATGCTCCGTGCCTTGGCTTGCAGCTCCGGCTATTACCGTGCCAGTGCACAGTCGATGGAAGTCCCCGCTGGTGGTGCCACCAACATCACCATCACCTTCAAGGCCAATTCGCGCGTGGGTGCGCAGAAAGCCACTCTTGAAGTCATTACCAATGATCCGAACAGGTCCATTCAAGTGATTAATTTGAGTGGCCAAATCCAATAGTCAGCTGATTCTGGCTGGCGGGAATACTACCAGATGAGCGTGTCCACGGCGGAAGCGAATCCACTCCAGTTGCCGAGGACACGCTCTCCTTTTATGTTGGAGGCGACCGGGGCCGGGTTGGTGAAAGGATTGCTGCCCAACACCGCCTCGCTGCCACCCGTGACCATGAACCGGTAGGTGTCGTAGTCCATCTGGCTGTGACGCACATAGACCGTGTCGCCCGGACGGAATGTCATGCGCGAGTAGGCTTTACGCTCCTCCTCCGACATGGCCGATGCGAACAGCATGGATACCCCGTAGCGCTCTATCTCGTAGTTGAAGGTGAGCCCGTTGAAGGTCTTGTCGTCAAAGGCCACGGGGATGCTGCTCACCCACAGGCGGTCCTGGAACGCCGGACAATGCACTTTTACCGAGAAGGCATAATAGTTGTTCTCCATAGGATTGTCGGTCATCTGAATCCGGATCGCCCGCATGGAGTCGGAATTTACGAACTCGGAGGGGTTGTCAAACCGGATGGAATCCAGCGCGAAAGTGCTGGGGATGGTCGTCTGCGCCGTGTATTGCTCGCCCGCATAATTCACCGTCAATGTGTAGGTGGTGTTCTCTTTCCCCTTCAGGTTCATACTCTTAAAGGCGAAGAACAGTGGCGCCTCGGGGCAGAACTGGAAGGTCAGGCGCTCGCTCTCCCCGTCGGAGGAGGTGACGATGACCTCCGCATCCGTGATCATCACGTTGTCGCGCAAATAGTCCAGATTGATTTCCGCCAAATAGGAGATGCTCTTGGACAGCATGACGATGGCGGGCTGCCCGTTCTCAATGGTGCCCTCAATAACCAATTTGGGCTCGTATTCGGGCATGTCCACATCAATCTCGCTCTGGCATCCCGCTGCCATCACGGCGAGAAACAGAAGAAGGAGCTTGCTATAACGATGAAAAACACTCACGATATCTGACATTATATACATTTATTAATAATCATCCTTTTATTTTTGAGACGCAATACATTGCGTCTCTACATTTCTGTTGTTATTCATTCTTTAAAATTTGAACCACCACATCACCGACGGGATAATCGGGAACAGGCTCATTTGGTAGGCCTTCGTGTCGATGTTGAAATCTAGATTGGCCGGGTCGATGTCGGTATGGGTTTCAAAGAAGATGAAGAACGGGTTCTTCCTATTATAAACATTGTAAATGGAGAAATTCAATCCTGTCTCGAAGCGTCGTGTCTTCTTGATGGTCCAGTTGACGGCGAGGTCGAGGCGGTGGTACGGCGGCATCCGGTAGGCGTTGCGGCTGCTGTATTCGGTCATCAGCGAGCCCATGTAGAAGTAGTAGCCGATGGGGATGGTCATCGTGTTGCCGGTCTGATACACCCAAAGGGCCGACACAGTGAGCTTGTTGCGCAGGATCTCGTAGGCGAGGCTGATGGAGACGTCGTGGCGGCGGTCGTATTTGGCCCAGAAGGGCTCGCCGTTGTTCAGGTCGGCGAACTGCTTGCGGGTGAAGCCTAACGTGTAGCCGACGAAGCCGGTGATCTTGCCGCGCGATTTTTTGACGAACACTTCCGCCCCGCAGGCCCAGCCTTTGCCGAACACGTACAGCTGGTCGGGATTGATGGTCAACGCACTGAAATCTAAGCCGTCACGGTATTCTGCCAGATTGTACATTTGTTTATAATAGAGGTCGATATAGGTTTCAAACATGTTCTGATGGAAATTGCGGAACACACCTAACGAGAATTGTAGGACGGTTTGCGGTTTAAGGATGTCGGTGGAGGGCATCCATACGTCGGTGGGCAGCGAGATGGAGGCGATGGAGATTTGGTGCAGGAACTGGTAGTTCAGGGTGGCTGATGCTTTGATGGAGGTGGCGGAGTCGATGAGGAAGCGGAGCGAGAGGCGGGGTTCCACTTTGTTGTAAGTCTTGATGAGCTCGCCGGGCCGGTAGGTGATGGAGTCTCGCACATTGCCGATTTCATCCAACAGGTACCGCGTGAACGGGCCGATGTGGCAGAAGTTGGTGTAGCGCAGGCCCATGTTGAGGAGCCAGCGACGCGAGATGTTCCACTCGTCATGGGCGTACAGGCTCAGCTCGTTGGCGAAATAGGGCTGCACCTTCGGCAGCGAGAAGTCGAAGCCCTCGCCGGCCTGCACAGCGTATTGGCCGGGCAGACACTGGTGCAGCACATCGTGAACGCCGAAGCGCAGGTTGTGCTTGGGAGTTGGCATCCAGGTGAGCTCGCTCTTCAAAGCGTAGTCGCGGATGCCGGAGGTGAGTTTGAATTCGAACACATCCATGCCCATCTCGGTGCCGAAGTCATAGTAGCTGAAGGTGCCGGAGGTGTTCAGGAATAACTTGTTGCTGATGATGTAGTTCCAGCGGGCGGAGGCCGTCGCGTTGCCCCAACGGAAGGTGCATTGCGTCTGGCCGGAGTTCGACTTGAAGCCATATACGTCGTTGCCGTAGTAGGCCCCGAAGTAGAGACGATGCTTGTCGTTGATGATGACGTTGAATTTGGCGTTCAGGTCGTAGAAATAGAAGTCCATGCCCTTGAGTGGTGACTCCTTCTTCAAAAAGGGTTGGATGATGAGGTCGGCGTAGGTGCGTCGTCCGGAGATGATGAAGGAGGCCTTGTTCTTCTTGAAGGGCCCCTGTACGGTCAGATGCGAGAAGATGAGGCCTACACCGCCCTCCACATTGTAGTTCTTCAGGTTGCCGTCTTTTTGGTAAACGTTGAGGATGGAGGCAGCGCGCCCGCCGTAATAGGCTGGCATTCCGGATTTTATCATTTCGAGATTCTTGACGGCGTCGGCGTTGAAGATGGAGAAGAAGCCGAACAGGTGACCGGCATTATAGACGGTGGCTTCATCTAAGAGGATGAGGTTCTGGTCGGTGCCGCTCCCACGCACGTAGTAGCCGCTGTTGCCCTCGCCGCCCGACTGCACGCCTGGCAGCAGCTGGATGGACTTGATGACATCGGCTTCCCCCATGAGGGCGGGCATCGCTTTGATGGCCTCGATTTTCATCTCCATGCGCCCCACATCCGCGCTGGCCACATTCTGGTCGTTGCGCACGCCCTGGATGACGACCTCCTCGCCGGCAATGGCATTCGGCACCAGCTCGATGTTGAACGTTTTGTTCTGTTGGAGGGTGATGTCGGTCTGTAACGTCTGGTAGGAGAGGAAGCTGGCGGTGACGCGGTAGGTCCCTTTGGGTACGCTGATGGAGTAGAATCCGGCCTGGTTGGTGATGCAGCCCAGCTTCTCCTGCGGGCGGGTGGTGTCGGTGAGGATGATGTAAGCCCCCATGAGGCTCTCGCCGCTGGCTTGGTCGCGTACCGTGCCCGACAGCGTGACGCGCTGGGCCATCAGCCAGCCGGGGACCGTCAGCAGCAGGATAAGCATTAGGAAGTGGGGTAGATGTTTTATCATAAGGGCGGATTAGACGAAAATTTATTTAACGTGCGTTTGGTGGTTTTAGTATGTTTTATTGAGGTTGTTATGGTTTAATTTTATAAACATTCAGTTGTTTATTTCGTGTTTTATTGCTGTCTTTGCAGCCTATATTCCCGAAAGACATAAATAGATTTTGTTTTTGTAAATTATTGGATTTAAATAAAAAAATATAATAAATATGAAGAGATTTTTCCTTTTGCTTTCCCTTGTGATGATGTGTGTATGCGTTGCGATGGCACAGGCTCCGGAGAAGATGACCTATCAGGCGGTGGTGCGCAATAGTGCCAATTCGTTGGTTGAAAACCAAAATGTGACGGTACGGCTCTCCATCCTGCAGGGTTCCGCGCAGGGCGCGCCTGTGTATGTGGAAAATCATGCTGCAACGACCAATAACAACGGCTTGATGACGGTGGAGATTGGCGGCGGCGCGCCCACGACGGGCGTTTTCGCCAATATAGACTGGGCCAATGGACCCTATTTCCTGAAATCGGAGATTGACCCCACGGGCGGTATCAATTTTTCGATTGAGAATGTGCAGCAACTGATGAGCGTGCCCTACGCGCTGTACACGAAAGAGGCGGGTAACGGTTTCAGCGGCGACTATAACGACCTGACCAATAAGCCTACCTTCACCGAATCGCAGATCTTGAGCATCAGCAACGATACGATTTACCTTACGGGTGGCAGCTTTGTGAAGCTGCCTGCCGGCTTCGACGGGGATTACAACAGCCTGACCAACAGGCCGAATCTGTTCAGCGGTGCCTACAATGACCTTACAGGCAAACCGAATCTAGCCCCTGTGGCGACAAGTGGCAACTACAACGATTTGACCAACCGCCCGCAGATTCCCACCAACGTGAGCGCCTTCCAGAACGATGCGGGCTATATTACTATGGATTCTATACCTGCTGTTCCGACAGAACTTAGTGCTTTCCAGAACGACGTGGGTTACATCACCAACACAAGCAGCGCTTGCGAGAACAGTGTGGATCTTTGCGAATTGTTAGACAAGATGGGAATGATGGAGAATCAATTGATGCCCTTTATGATTCTCACGGAAGGAGTAACTTAGAGCGTATGCCACCAATAACATGGGCACTGCGTATGGCAATAGTTTGACATTTACAACAGCAGCACAGCTAAGACCTTCGTCAGTAGGCAATGATGGACAGCCTTGTCCTGGCACACCTACAGTGACGGACCATGAGGGCAATGTGTATAATACCGTTCAGATAGGCACACAGTGCTGGACGAAGGAAAACCTTCGCACCACCACCTCTCCAAGCACGGGTACCTACTTGATACCACCTGCCGGTACAACATATAAACAGGGTGGGATACTTCTGATGACATGTTCACAGTGGGCAACAATCAGAGTTTGAACAATGCCACGGGTTTCAGTGCCTTTCCCGCTGGCCAATACTACTGCGACGATCCCGCTTTCAGCTACTACGTTGGCTACAGCAGTCTCGGCAGAGGTGCTTACTTCTGGAGTGCTACTCAGCCCAATGACTACGACCTTTCACCCGACCTCACCGCATTATATCACTGCCTCAGCGGCAACATTGTGAGCAGGTCTTTCAATGGCAAAAACGCTGGTTTCTCGGTCCGCTGCCTCCGCGACAACTGATTAGTGAATAGTGATTAGTGAATAGTAATCAGAGAAGGGCGTGGCCGTTTGGTCGCGCCCTTTGTTGTAAGGTTTGTGGGGTCATGTTGGAGGTTCCGGTGGTTTTTGCATGCAAAAACCACCGGAATGGTGCGGTCCTTTAAGCGAAGAGGGGAAGATGGGCGGCGGGGTAGATACATTAATTGACATAGCTCGTACTCCGCCGCCCATCTTCCTGTTTTGATAATGCGGTGCTGCGCACCATTCCGCCGGCGACGGAAGGCGGCGGCGGAATCTCCATCCGTTGGATGTCCGCCATGTTATCATTTCCCTATTCACGGCGGAATCCCCGAAAAACTCCAAAATTAAAACAAAACGCACCGAAGTTCTGCTTCGGTGCGTTTCTCTTTTCCAACGGGATTGCTCGCGCAATCGGGCCGGATTTTAGTGGTTGCCTTTGGGACACTTGCCGTCTTTCGGGCAGGGACCTTTGGGGCCGTGGTGAGGGCCACCTTCCGGACAGCCGGGCTTGCCACCCTTGCAGCATCCGGGGCCTTCGCCTTTCTTGCAGCCGCCACAGCAGCCCATCTCGTCGAAAGCGGCTTTCTTTTCAGCCGTGGTCAGGTTGTCCCAATTGTTCATGGCAGCCTCGAATTTGGCCTGCTTCTCCTCTTGGGCCTTCTTCATGGCCTGCATCTCATCGTATTTGGCCTTGCGGTCATTGAGCAGCTCCACGCGACGCTCCTCGGTGATGTTCTCCCAGTTCTTCCAGTCTTCGGCGGCCTTCTTGCAGGCTTCCATCTCGGCTTTTTGTTCCGGGGTCATGTCCTTGCAGCAAGGATGGTCCTCAGCCTG
>Ga0310690_10008388_pt1 | contig 13113 bp, 12 predicted proteins | sample AusTroGonzalo_MG_2_FD_207661 | JGI IMG/M metagenome (GOLD analysis project Ga0310690, IMG submission 207661) | Bovine rumen microbial communities from tropical cattle in Woodstock, Queensland, Australia - Gonzalo_04 (v2) (version 2) | ecosystem: Host-associated > Mammals > Digestive system >... | reverse complement strand
GATGCTGTCGGAGTTGCCAAGGGACGCGTTGAAGTAGAACAGCGTCTCAGAGGACGTGCCTGTCGCGTACCCGCCTACGCCACGGATGTACCCGTCCCCAGGCACGCCGCCAACAGTCGCCAGCACCTTCGTGTACTTGCCCTGGAACGATATCTCGAGCAGATGGTACTTTGAGATGTCTGGGACCTGGAACGTATCGTCAGCGGCGGCCGTTCCGGTCCATAGTGACTTGCGGAGGACAGTGCCGTCGAGCGTGCACTCGGTGCCGTATCTGGCGCTCTTTGAAGTGTTGCCGTCTTGGATAAGCATCCCAGAGCCTGTGATCTCTGCTGTGGAGTCTGCGCCGTTCGCGTTGTCCGTGAGCTCGATATACCCGTAGCTGTATCCCTCTCGATCTTGCCCGACCACGACCATCTCCTCTTCGTTGTCGTAGAAGTGGAGCCCGTCTCCTGCCAGAACGACTTTCAGGTCGTGGCCGTTCTCGTCGCGGACCTGCATCGTGATAACATCAGCCTCTACGCCGTGGCCCCAGTCCTCTCTCTGCACGTTGATGCCGATGGCGGCAAGGCCCGTGTCGATGGTCTCCTGAGCGTTCAGCACCGCCTTCAGGAGGGTGTTGAAGTTGTCGTTCAGGTGTTGCTCGTTGATGTTCTCCGCACTCCGAATGTTGTCCGTCGCGTTGCTCGACTTGGGCAGCACAATCGGATACATGGCTTTCATTTTGTTTTCAGACATGGGTGCCTCCTATTCCTTTAGCTCGTACTCTGCGTTGATGTTGATACCGCCCTGGATGCTGAACGTGCCGCCGTCAATGTTCTCGAACTTGAGCTGGACGAAGTGCGACTGGTCGCTTTGGAACCTCACGACCGTGTAGTCGTCACGGGTGGTGTCACGGGCAACAACGCCCACTTTGCTCACATAGTCTCCAACGGACGTTACCTTCACGCCGTCGCCCTTCAAATGGGCGTAGAGGGCGAGGAGCTGTCTCCGCTGCATCTTGGCGCCGAAGTCCATCGGCTGAGTGAGCCAGTACGCGGAGATGTTCGCAGCGTTGTATTTCGACCCAACCTCGAACTCCATGATTAAGTTGCTCATCGCCAAAAGCATGTAGATGTGCCCATCAACGGCTACCATGTCAGCGACTTGGAATCCGTCACGGATCATGTAAGAGCCTCTCGCCACGTCATAGACGATGACGGCGTTGTCGCAGGAAGCCGCAGGCGACGCAGGGAGTTTGCAGGTCAGATAGAACCTGTTGTTCCAACACAAGCCCTTGCTCTCTGAAACGTCCGGCTTCAGCGCAAAGAACCGGCGAAGTATCTGAGCGCCGCTGTCAGCAGGCACGATGTTCGAGCCGTTGTACATGTGGATGCCATCAGGCATGAGGTAGTACGGCGTATCATACTTGGTGATGACGCCGCTGTTGCTCATCAGGCCGCCCTCGCGATCAATGCACTCAAGCGTGAACGTGCTCGGCCGGTCTCCGTAAAGCCGCCAGACGGAGTACCGCTTCCAGATGATGAGCTGGTTGGACAGAGCCTTAATAGCGATAATGGGGTCCTTGGTGTTGTCGCCGACTTCGACGTAGCCGCCAGAGGCGTCGTAGGAGCCGTCAACGCTGAGCCAGTCAGCGATGGTCCTGCCGTCGCCCGGTACGCACGACCAGTACAGCCTGCACGGGGCCTCAGAGTCGCCAGCGGCGAAGAGCCGGTTGGCGTACATCTCGACGTACTTGACCTTCGCGTTGGAGCCGCCGCCTCGGATCGTGGCGTCAGCGCCAACCTGAATGGGATTGTTCGGAACGTACTTCAAATACACCTTGTCGGTCGAGACGCTGTCCACCTCGCAGAACTCGTCGCCGAGCGTGATGCCGTAGGCGACGCACCGGCGCTTCGCTTCGGAGTCTGGCTCGCTTGAGAGCGTCACCTCGAGCGCGTCTGAGTCGTATGCGGAGACGGTGCCTGAGAATGAGTACAGGCCGGTGCTGAACGGGTTGGGGGACAAGAGCGAGCCGTCCGTGGTTATATCAAGGGGGAGCAGCTCGGTTGAACCCGAAGTGACCAGCATGACGTCGTTGGTGCCAATGCGGGTCTGCACATAGTCAATGTCTTTGGTGAATGTGCCAGACACGGCCGTAGACCATGCGGGCGTAGTCGCGTTCGTCTTGCAACGAAGAATTTTGTTAGTCCTTGCCACAAAAACGAACGGAGCCCCGCTGGGCATGATGAGCCGTATTGCTCCAGGACCGCCGGAAATAGCAGGGATGCCAGAGACGGCGGTGTACCCCTTGGCCGTGCTCAGGTTCCCGTCGCCTGTCTCAATGTTCCGTGCGTCGTAGGCGGTCCCAGTCGGCAGGAGCGTCCCGTCCTTGTGTTGCTGTATGCCGTACCACTCAGGGATGTACGACCACGTTGTTCTTTTTGCCATAGGCGGGCCTCCGTTGTCAGTCGAAATGGTATCCGATGAGCTTGAAGCTGTCGGGCGTTGCCAGCGTCTCACGCTGAAGCTGGTAGACTTTCTGATTGAAAAGCTGGAAGTACACGGAGCTTGTGCCCTGCGTGGCGGGGTCCTGGCCGCACTGCTCACGGGCCCTTACGTACAGAGGGATGAGCTCGTGGAGGTGCGTGGGCAGGTCAGGCTCGTCTATGGTGGCAGGCGCGACCGCGCTCAGGGACGAGGCGCTCATCGGGTTGGGGACGTACAGGTACTCGACGGCCACGGGGTCGCCATCCGCTACGTCGTGGCCCCACACATGGATGTAGGGGGCGCCGTGAACGAACTGCTCGAAGTCAAGCGGCTTCTTGTCCCAGAGCGGCGCATAGGTGTCGGAGTCGCTGTCGTAGACCGCAGGCAGGATCTTCATGATGCGCTTGCAGGCGTGCGAGAAGTCGCTGGACGTGATGTCGAAGCCAAGGTATTCAGACCCCGTATTGGTGGGGGTCAGCTCCGTATAATCAATCATGCAGCACTTGAACCGCCTCGCGATCTCGTTGACAGCCTCGTTGGCGTACATGGTGAACTTGTTGGCGTACAGAGCGACGGTGTCCGCTGCCGTGCCTCGGTCCAGCTCGATGAGCGTCGCCTCGATGATTTCTTTAAGGTTCATAGGGGGTGTTCCCTCCTTAGTAGTTCAGTCTCTTGGATGTATTCATAAACTCGGCTACGAACGGGCTGATGTGCTCTTTCGCCCACAGCTTTGAACGGACGTACTCGTAGAGCCAGCGGGGGTGTGCCAGCGGCTCGCCGCGCCTGAAGCGGTAGTTGATGCCGTTAAGGTTCCCCTCCCAATACTGGTCGGTGCTCTCGAACGATCTGTCGAGTGGAATCTCGTAGTTGATGATGTCGTTGGACGGGTCAACCGGTTCAGGCTTCACAGGGATAACGTCGGTCAGTTGCTCGGCAACGGGCTCCTGCTTCTTCTCCACAGGGGCGTGCTGCCGTTTCGGTGCGGCCTTGCCGGTCGTTTTCTTACTCGTGTTCTTCTTAGTCGTTGCCATCTTTTCATGAGCCTCCTTTTGCTTCACTATAAAAAAATGGGGAGGGGAGAAGGAGGCGAACTCCCCTCCCCTCGGTCGTTAGGGAATGTCGGGTGATGAGATTAGGCGTGGACCGCGTGCTTGATGTTGATGATCCAGAGGGAGTTCAGCACCTTCGCGGTGTAGCCCATGACCTTCGCGCCAACGGTGCTGCGCTGATCGAGAGGATCGGCGGTGCCAGCAGAGCCCCTCGGCTTGATGATGGTCTGGAGCGTGCCGGAGCCAGCCACGTCAATGACGCCGTAGGAGTCGCTGCCGAAGACGAGGGAGTTGTGCAGCGTGACGCCAGCCTTGGTGGAAGCGTCGATCGCGCCGCAATCCATGCTGTAGACGATGTCGTCAGCAGTCAGGGAGGCGTTTGCGGACAGCTTCACGGTCTTCGTGTTGGGCGTGTAGGGGTTGCTGGAAGCCAGCGTGTACTCGGTGGAGCCGATCATGATCTTGTTACCAGGGGTGCTCAGGTACTCAATCGCCTTGGCGTCGGGCGCCGTCTTCAGCACGAAGGTGGTGACGTTGCTGGTGTTCGCGTTGACAGCGTTCAGGACGCTCTGCTCGTCCACCTTGCCCTCGGTGGTCTCCACGAACACGACGCCGAACAGACGACCGATCTCACCGGCGTAAATCTGCTCAGCGTTGCTGTACTTGGACACGTCCTGCCAGAGGGAATCGCTCTGGAGGTCGTAGGTGGCATAGGGGTCCACGATGCACACGAAGTGCCCCGCACGGCCGCCAGAGAACCGGCGGGCCTTGTTGGCCTTCAGCGTCCGAACAGCCTTCCGGATCTCGTCCACGGTCAGGTAGGACGTTGCCGCGATGGAGTTCTGGTTGGCGGCGCCGCCAGCGAACTGGTCAGAGGCGTCGGCGATCATGGCGTCACGGGTCACGTTGTCCACGACAATGCCGAGCTGCTCGCCGAGCAGTTCAGCGGAGTCGTCGATGACCTGGTCGTAGGCGGTCAGATCGAGCAGGTCGCTGATCTCGACGTATGCGCCGTACTGGGCGACGGTCGCCTCGACTTTGGTCTGGCCAAGGCTCTGGCTGGAGGGGGTCACGCCCTCAGTGAGCTTCTGGGTGACGCTGTCAGGAGTGAACAGGGTCCACCGACGGAACTCGACGATCTTGCCGTTGTTCCGAGGGATGGAGCGCTTCTGACCGAAGTTGGCGTAGACGAGCTGCGCTTTCGCGGTCTCGAGCAGGGTGCGGTCATAGTAGGTTTTGTTGAGGTACGTAGCGGTAGGCTGCGTATTGATAGTAGTCTGGACTGCCATAGGTTTGTTCTCCTTTGCTTCGAACGAATGTTTTCTTAGGAGAGACGAACCCGCTTTCCGTCAAGGTACGCCCTGCGGATCTCCGCACGCTTCTTCGCGAACTCTTCTGAGGATAGCTGCGAGAAGTCACTGGGGGCGCTCTGTTTGTTGGAGGAGGTGGGCCGCATCGGTGCTGGGCCGGATTGCCTGCGAGCTAACTCGACCGCAGGGCCGTGCTCAGCCGCCCATATACGCATGGCCGCAGGAGCACCGTACTCGACGATGTTGTTGTAGGTGTCCTGGTCAAGGGACGACTGGACGTCGAACCCCTGGGGGAGGCTCCCCGCCTGATACATGTTGGCGAGTTCTTCACCGACGCGCCGTGCCTGCGACTGCGGGTCTTCCGAGGCGCTTATCACGGGCTGTCTCTGTGGGTTTGCTGTGCCCTGGAGGAAGTCCTTATAGAACTCCTTCGGGTTCCTGGCATAGGTGTCTGCGCGGGCGTCCAAGCGTTCCTGCTGGATGCGCCGGTATGCCTCAGCCGTGCTGATGCCTTCTTCCTTGGCACGCTCCTCGAGGAGCATCTGGCCAAGCTGGTAGGCGTCGCTCTGTTCGTACTTGCGCCGTTCCTGAGCGAGCCGCTGACCGAAGGCACGGTCAATGTCTTTCTGAGTCTGGGGTTTCGCCCCGTCGGCGGGCGATGCGGCCTGAGCCGCTGCGACCGGTTCCCCTGATCCAGTTTGCGCGGGCGCCTGGGCGTCAGCGCTGATGACCACTTCCTCGACAGATGCGCCCTGTGCGTCGGCCACGGGGTAGTTGTCGGGGGCTACGTTTTCGACCGGAGTGTTTGCTTCAAAGTCAGGCATTGTTGCCAATTCCTTTCTCGCCCGTTACGGTCGGCGGCACCGTGTTTTTTATCTCCTCAGCCAATGCTCCTTGCGAGCGCGGCTGCGTCGATCTCGTTGGGTTGAGGGGCGGCTGGCGCCGCTTCCTCTGCGGGAGCGCCGCCTGCGAGGCCCTGCTGAATCTGGGCCATCGCGCCCTGGTACTGCTGGAGCTGCTGGCTCATCTGTGCGAGCTGCTGCTGCATCTCCGCGTTCTGCTGCTGAAGGGCGAGCATCCCCGCGTTCTGCGCCTTCTTGATCTGGTCGATGATCTGCTCCTTGTCGTCCATCTCCAGGGCCTCCATCATGATGAGCGGGTCGGCCGTGCCCTGGAACATGTTCACGAACTGGAGTACGAGCTCGTTGTGCGCCATCTTCGAGAAGCGGGTCTGCCTGCTCGTCTTGATGGTGATGACCGCCTCGATGGGCACCTTCTTGCCGTTGCCGTCCACCCTGAACAGGGTCTGGTTGTCATACGGCAGGATCATGGTCTGACCGCCGATGGTCACGACGATGTCCCGAGGCACGATGTCCTTCTCTCTCATGATCTCGATCATCATGCGGACGCACTCCTTGAAGCCGCGCTGGATTTCTCTGGCCTCCATGCGGCTGCGCTTCGTGCTCATGTCTTGAAGGGCGGTGATGGCGCTTGCGGCAGTGACGCCGCCTGCGGTCTGGCCTCTGGACTGGTCGTTGGAGCCCGCCTCGTTCTTGATGCTCTGCTGCATCATCTGGGCGAAGTTCATTAGGTAGGACGGGAGGGGCTGTGTGTCCATCCACTTGACCGCCGCCTCAAGGTTGCCCTGTACCTCGATGGCCTCGCGAGAGAAGTCCCGCACATCCTCGATGTCAACGAGCCCCTCCTGGATGAACAGCCGAGGCGTGCGGGCCCTCAGCGCGTTCTCGAGCAGAATGGCGTTGAGCTTGTCGGCGTACCGCTGCGTGTCCTTGAAGAGGTCGCAGATGCCGAGGCCCAGTGCCGAGCCCTTTTGCGGGTACAGCGTGCAGATCCTGAACGGGAACAGCCCGTGCTCGTAGTAGCCCCGAGCATAGGTGAGCTTCGAGTCCTCAATGACCTGATGGCCAGCGACCCGCACGAAGTGGACCGCCGTGGTCTTGGAGGAGGGCTCGAACTCCTTGAGCCATATCTCGATGACCCGAAGGGACTTCACGCGATAGGGCTCGGTCGTGCTCTCGATCCGGTCTGCCTCGATGAGCGGCTCGTCGCCGGTCATGTACGGGAACACGTCAGGGTAGTGCTGTTTGAACCAGTCCCAGGGCTTCACGTCGAGGACGAAGCACGCACGCCCGTCCTGAAGGTTCGGGGTCTGCGGGTCGGCCATGAAGTTCTTGTTCATCACATGGTGGATGAACGCGCCGCCCAGCCCGTTGTTCATGAGCGGGTCATGGCCAGCCTCGAACACGCACCAGCCGTCCTGGAGGAAGTCCTGGATGCCCTTGACGTACTCGCCCTCCCAGTCGCAGGCGTCAAGCTCCTGCTCGACGACCTTGGTGAGGACCTTCGCCGTGACGTCGGGCGCGTCACCGGCGGCGTCCGGAAGGATGACCGCCTCGGGCAGCTCGTCCATGAGGTCTGCCTTGATGTTCTCGATGCAGCTCGTTATCATCGGCGTGGCCATGCGCGGCTTGCGGTCGCCCCTGACGACCTCGGCGTCGTTCTCGCCCCAGTACGTGCCCTCGTAGATGGTCACGTTGTCGTCAAGGCGCTGCCACTCGTCGCGGTAGTACGTGTCGCGGTACTCGTAGAACAAGCCATAGATCGCGTCGATGAACTCGGTGTCAGCGGGGTCCCCAGGCCGGTGCTCCCTGCCGAGGCCCGCATAGATTTTCTCCATGCCGGTCAGCGGGATGAGCGCCTCGGGCTGGTTGTTGTCTCTCTGTCTCTTTCGTTCCATTCGTGCCTCCTAAAGGTTCAGGCATAAAAAAATCCCCCAGCGTTTTTATCCGCTCGGGGGAGGGGGGTCAGGGGGTCAATCAGGATTCTTCGCTTGACCTCTTCCTGTTTTCGTTTGGCCGGTGACGGCCGTGTCATCAAGCCATACCTCAGGCTTTCTCCTGCGTGGTCTTCGCAGTTGTCGCTCACGTCCTCGTGGTCGTGCTTGTCGTAGACGAGCAGCGGCAGGGTCCGGATGAGGTCGCGGCAGGTGCTGAAAATCTGGACGTATGGCTTCCCGTCGGGGGCCAACGCAAGGTTCTCCCTTACGCGCATCCAGCCGTTCATCCGGTCGTTGTCAGCCTTGACCACCGGAACGCCGTTCGCTATGAACGTATCCGCGATAGTCTCGCCGCCCATAGCATCACGCAGGCCGCGCTTCTGCCACATATCAGGCGAGGCGGTCGTGTACGTGATGTGCTCGGTGAACTGGTTCCCCTGCTCGTCGAAGGCCACGGACCGCTTCTTGATGAGCCGTGCCATCTCGCTGGCTGGGGTCTGGTTCTGGTAGATTTCCCGATACACGTAAATGTGCGAATCGGGCGCGACAGCGTACCAGAGCACACAGCACGGGTCATTGAATCCCCAGTCGATGCTTCGGAACCTTCGCCAGTCCCTCGGGATCGGGAAGGGCTGTACAACATGCAGAGTCGGGTCGAACTCGCTGAAATACTGCCCCTCAACCGCGTCCCAACGCCCGTCGAGGTACGCTTTCCGAAGATGCTCAGGGAGCGCCTCGAGGGTCTTGATGTAGCCTGGGTTCGTCTCCATGAGGACCGTGTTGTCTGTGACCTTCGCCTGGATGAAGACGTAGTCGTCTGGGTTCTCTCCGTGCTCGTACTGCCGGTCGATGAACAGCCGCTTGATGTAGTCGTGCCCAGGGCCGCCAGGGTTGCAGGTGTAGTAAATCCTTGGGGAGAAGTCCGTGCGCGTGCTCCGGCAGCTCGTGGCGATGTACGTCAGCATCCACTCGGTGAAGGCAGTCGCCTCCTCGAATCCGATGACGTCGTACTCCTGGCCTTGGTACTGGTAGACGTCGTTGTCCGTGTCGCAGTAGCCGAGCTTGATCGTGGAGCCGTTCGGGAACGTGAAGGTCTTGCTGTCCTTCGTGTACTTGGCGAACCCGTTCAGCTCCTTTAGGAGCGGCTGGGTGTGGTTGCCGTCCAGCTCGGCCAGCGTGCGGCGTAGCAGAAGCAGCTTCAGCCCCTTGTACCGGAGCGCCAGTAGGATGAACTTCCGGCGAAGGACCCACGACTTCCCGCCGCCTCGGGCACCGCCATACGCGATCCTCGGGGCGACGGATCTAAGGAACAGGTCCTGCTTCGGGTTGGGGATTCCTTCGAGCCTCAGTGCTTTCTTGGGCACGCCTGCTCACTCTCCCAGTGCTTCGCGGACAGCCTCGCGCCAGCGAAGGGGTACATCGTCCAGGTCCATCTCGCCAGCCCTTATCTTTCTGACATAGATGTTTACCATACTCAGCCCTCCGTAATAATCTCAGCCAGCTCGACAACGGCATCCTCAAGGTCGCTCACCCGTTCCCCCAAGGTCACGCCGTCCAGCTCCTCCACCACGGGGTCATCGGGGCTGTCGGCTACAACATACAGGGGCCTCTGCTTTTCGTCGCAGATGACTTCTGAGTAAAGGGCCTCGGTGCGGATGTTCCTCAGTTTCTTCCCATGAGGTGCGGTCAGTTTAATCAACATATGTCATTCCTCCTCACGCATCAGCCACCCAAGACAGGGTAGCGGTTCCGCTTGCGACAGTGCATTTCAGCGTATACGTTCCATCCGTAGACGGGAGCGTGGGCAACTCCTTTTCCAGCAGGACATACTCGTTGAGGCCGTCCGTCTGCCGCACGATGTAGTCCCCGTCACCGCTGGGGGAGTCGGGAGCCATTTCCAGTTTCGCCCTCAGATTCGCCTGATATAATGCGTTCGCTCCAACGGGCATCGGCACGGTTCGGCTGTCGATAAATTCCTCTGTTCCGAAATCGTCACAAATCTGCGTTTCTTGGAACGGGTCTGCGGATTCGGTTGTGGGAGTTGTCTTCTTGTATATGAAGCGTGGCTTCTCCGATGCAAGGATAGTATCTGCGGTTTCCGTGTCGGTAAAGCGGTTATCAAAGATGTATAGATTGCCTACATTGATTCTGAACCATCCGCTTGTACTTGGAGCAGAAGTGGCAAACTGATATTGATTGCTCAAAAAGTTATTTGTTGCAGATTCCGCAACAGCGTTATCGGCAAGTGCGACAGATGCGTATTTTACACCAGTAGATGCTGTGGAAACTGATGAACAATGTGTTACTTCGAGTTCAACAATGTTTCTGCCAACAGTTCCATCACTCGCATACGTATCGCCATCATAATAGAGATTGTTATTCGCGTCCAGCTTCGGTATGCCCCTCAATTCAAGGTCGCTGTCCAAGGGGTAGGTGTTCGCTTCGTATGGTTCGTATTCGCCGTCACGCTCGCCGTCCCAATGGAGGTTGATGCAGATGTTGTTCTGGTACGTTGCTCCGCTGTTTGCCCCAGTATTGAACCGCATATACCACGCATCGCTCGGAGTTGTGAACGTACCCTCATATGCGTTCTGCTGACTCGCAACGCCAAGGTATGCTTCGTTGATATCGTAGAAATACAGGGTGCATTGATTTGCATTCGTGAACGGGCTGTGGAAATAATACACGGTGCTGGGCAAAACAGGAATCTTGTTCTTGCTCCGAATCCGTCCTGTTGCAGATGTGTTGTTTCCAGTTGAGGAAGAAATTGCGCCTTCCTCCCACTGCTCATCCCACTGATTGAACCCGATTTCTTTGTGCGCGCTCGTCTTTACGCTCAACAGGCTCCCCGCATCATACGCATAATACGGAGCCTGACAGAACCCCCAGCTCTTCAGCTTCGACACGCCAGCCCCAGCCGTGCCGCTTTCCAGCGTGTAGAGGTAGTCGGCGATGGTCGAGCCGAACATTGCGGTGAGGTCGATGATATTGTAATTCCTAAACTGGACAGACCGTGTATCGTCCGTGGTGACGGTGTTTATCCACAAAATTGCAGGAACGGATGGGGCAGATGCTACATTAAATATTTTTTGAACGGTATGCCAGTTCTCGTCCGAAATGCCTGTTATTTGAGTCATTCCTGCATCAGTCTTGTTGCTGAATAACGTAAGCGAATCACCAGAAGCCGCCTTATAATCAACTCTGGCAAAATACTTGTGACCAATATTAAATGTAAAGCTACTCTGCCTTGCATAGCCGACACCTTCGCCTTTGCCTGCGTCTTTTGTGACCGTCAAAATGTTATTGCTTGCCGACAAGGTAGCCGCACTATAGCTCCAATTCGTTGTGCCATCGAAGTTTCCGTTCTTCACAAGCTGATTCCACGCCACCGTGCCGCCCGTAATCTTGGACAGCTTCACCCTGTCACCCACATCAGCGGAGCCGCCTGTGGTGCGGAAAAGGTAGGGGGCCGAATCCTCTACGCCTACGGTGCTTACAAGCTGTTCTGCGTTGCCTGCGGTCAGGGTGGAGTAGGAGCCGTCTACCTTGGCGTAGTTAGAGAGCGCCGCATACAGGGCTTCCAGCTCGACGCTCGTCAAGGTCTGCTCCGCGTCCGTGCCGGTCCATGCGCCAGCGGCGTGGTCCTCGGTGAACTTGTACAGGGCGCCGCTCTTCACGACGTAATCGCCAGCGCTGTACGAGGTGCTGCTCGAGAACTGCGGGGCAAGGAACGCGGTGAGGTCGGCACCGCCGCCACCGCCACCGGCCTTGATCGCTTCGTAGATGGCTTCGAGGTACTCCTCAATGCGCCACGCGGGAGTGGGCACGCCATTGTCCTCGCCTACGCCAAGCGCCCCGAGGATCCCGTTCAGGTAATCATAAACTCGCATAGTTCTACGCCTCCTTTATTCGCCAGCCAGCCCGTTTTGATCTAAAAATGCCATAGCTCAATTCTCCATCGTTAATTTCTACTTTGATTTTTCTGGATATCCGTTCTCCGAATCAGCAACATATTGATCTATCCAGTACTCTACATCATCCGTCCCTGCATTACCAACCGACAAAATGTTGTCGCCTTCCACAATAATAACAGGGCCAAGCAAAAACGCATCATGGATTTCTTTCCAAGTCTTATTAAGCGTTCCGTCCGTATCTGTCACAACAAGCACGCCGCCGCCACCAGACTCCCACGTGATTGCCGTGCCGCTGTCCGTTTTCGTGGCCGTCAGCACATACGTGCCGTTCTCGGTCGGATTCGAGGGGAGCTCCGGATCAGGGATGGCGCCCTCAGCTATGAGCTCGGCCGCTGCCGCCGCCCAGATGGTAGCCGCCTTGTCCTCGGTCCAGGGGAGCTCCGAGGGCTTCGGCGCGTCTTTCGCCCGCCCGTCGAGCACGTCCTGGATCGCCTGCTTGTATTCGTCAATAAGTGCCATATCGTTTTATTCTCCTCTCGATGTTTGAATGAATGGTCTGAGCACGGCGCCGCCGAGCTTGAGTGCAGTGGGAACTGCGGTCCTTACAAGAAACTCCTGGATGGCCGCCTGCCGTGGGTGGGTGAACCCGTCCAGGGAAGGCTGGCCGACGCCGCGCTGCGCCCCCTGGGCAAGTTCGCCCTTGCTGACCGGACCAGGGTTGACGGTGTAGCCTGTCGTGAAGACGGAGTCCTTCCCGTGCGCCTGAGGCCGGTACGCTCGCTCAGCCGCCTCAAGAGCCGCCAGCTCCAGGAGCTCGGGGTCAACCGCGGCTTGCGCCTGGGCCTGCCCAGAGTGGTTGGCCCAGGACGGGCTGGCAGTCTGAGCCCCGACATCACTCCAGGGAATGAAGGGTTGGGAGGGCGCCCCGCCCCCACCGTCGGTCTCTCTCCTGCCCCCCTGGCTAAAGTCTATGATCCGGTTCCTCGCCATGACTTTGTTCCTCTCTTGATCTCACAAGGTATATATTTATATATTAATATATAATAATATATACTCTCATCTTAGTTATTGTAGTGTTTATTCATGCTTAAACACTCTCTCGGGGAATAATTTAGTAGTTATTACTACAAGAGCTCTCAATTAAGACTTGGTGGAGAGTAGTAGTATATCTATATCCCATACCCCTGTATGAATCTAATCTCGGTTTTGGATTCATTTCATAATCCAAAATCCAAAATTAGACCCCCCATAAGGAAATAAAAACACCTTGTAATAATAACAATCAACTATTCGCTAAAGAGTAATTTAACGAATAGTTACCTATACCTGGATGAATAAACATAGTATAACTGATTGTATATCAGTGTATACTGTGTATGAAGTCATACTGAATAGGCTTCACTGTCTCCCTGTATAATCACATTGACTGTTGTTTGATTATCAGGAACAGTCTCTCCCATAGCTGTTAATAGCATACCAGCTATTCTACTGTCAGCATCTCCACTCATAGATGATTCTATATAGCTCTTTTTGATTCTATCTCTTGCGCATATAATCGTTGCGGAAATCTTTTGGTT
>Ga0310690_10008387_pt1 | contig 13113 bp, 9 predicted proteins | sample AusTroGonzalo_MG_2_FD_207661 | JGI IMG/M metagenome (GOLD analysis project Ga0310690, IMG submission 207661) | Bovine rumen microbial communities from tropical cattle in Woodstock, Queensland, Australia - Gonzalo_04 (v2) (version 2) | ecosystem: Host-associated > Mammals > Digestive system >... | reverse complement strand
CCGGTGAGCGGCAGGAACTTGGTCGGCGAGTGGAAGACGCCGCAGATGCCGAAATTCGCCCGCTGCGAAGTGCGGCGGTTGCGGATCACGTTGACGCCCCATGCGCCGGAGATCGGCTTGCGCCGCGCGAAGTTGAAGAAGGGGATCTTCACTTCACAGGACCAGAAATCCTTGCCGATGAAGGAGCGCGCGGCCCACGTGCCGTTCCACGCCTCTTCGACGAAGCCGACCCCCTGATCGCGGTAGGCGTCGTAGAGAGTGTTCTGAGCGCCGATCATGAAGTGCCAGTAGACCTCTTGCGTGCGGGCGGGGTCGAGCATGATCTCGATGCAGTCCTGTTGGAAAAGCCCGCCGTCGCGGGGGCGAGACGGGAGTTTCATCTCATTGACCAGCGGTTCCTCGCAGCGGATCCCGAGGTAGATCGCCTTGTCGTCGAAGAGCACCTTGACCGAGTTCCGCACCGGGGCGGGCGCCTTCGTCTCGGTGTTGACGAAGGAAGTGTATTCCGGCGCGGACTTCCACGCCGCCTCGTCGAGTTTGCCGTCGATGCGCACCGGACCCGATGCGCGCACCGCCCGAAGTTCCCCCTCGCCGCCCACGAGCGGCAGCGCCGCCGCGGCGAGCGCGAAGAGCGCCAAAAAACGTTTTCCTCTCACTTCAGCATCTCCTTTGTCTGTTTCGTGTTTTTATCGAATCTCGCTCGGAGTGAAAACCGATGATCTGCCCGTCCGGTCATCCCAGTTGAAACACCGGGATCCCGCGTCCGTTTTCCGCGAGGGAGCGGTCGGCTGCCGCCAGCATCGCCATCACTTCGACCTCGTCCTCCAGCGCGACCGGGTCTTCTCCCTTCAGGAAGCGGACGACATTCTCCAGCAGCATGCGGTAGGATGGGTTCACTTTCACCAGAACTCCGTTGTTTTCCCGGTCGCGGAGCACGGCGCCGTATCCGGAACCCGGAGCAAGTTCCACCGTACCGCGGCGGCCGTCGCGGTAGGCGACCTGAAACACATATCCGGCGGGATCCCGATAACCGGTCACCGCGACAGCGCCCCGCCCCATGGCGGTCTGAAGCATCTCGAAGGCATGGCAGCCGTACCAGATGATGTCGGAGCCGGAGGGAGCGCGTCCGACCGGTCCCCAAACGACGGCACGCTCCGGTTTCTTCGGACCTTTTGCCAGGCCCTCCTGAAAATCGACGTCGAAGCGCAGGCTCGACGAGGTGAAGAAGCGTATTTTGTTTTCCCGCGCGATCCGGATGATCTCCTGCATGTTTTCCAGCGTATCCGCGAAAGGTTTATCCAGAAAGACGGGCTTGCCGAGGAGCGCGCATTTCGCGAAGTATTCCAGATGCCGGGATGGGTCGTTGATCTCCAGCATGACCGCGTCGCAGTCCGCCGTCGCCTCCTCGAAGTTTTCCGTGACCGGAACTCCGATGCTCTCCAAATATTTCTGCCGTTTGTCAAGCCCCTCCCGGTTCTGGAACGGGGTCTCGAACCGGAGACAGCCGACGGCGCGCAGTCCGCCGATCCGCTGCGCTTCCGGGGTTTCCGGGTCCTGCATCAGCCCCGGAAAATCGACGGCATGACTGGTATCCAGTCCGATGATGGCGACTTTGAATGTCTTTTCCATAAATCTCTTTCCCATAGCAGATCCCCGAGTTCCGAACCCCGCTTAAAAGGTCCCCGGCGGAACGCTCACGTTTTTCGGCATCGGGTTCTGCCGTCTGCATTCCTCGATGATCGCGATCTGCCGCCGGATCTGCGACAGCTGCACCTCGACGGGGGTCCCTTCCGTCAGCGCCTTGTAGATGTCGAGATAGTACCGGGTGCCCCAGTCGTCGAAGGAGGCGACGGAGTCCGGCGCCGTCCATTGTTCCGAGTAGAAATCCAGCTTTTCCGAACAGTAGACCGGGAGCCGGCCGTCCTGCTCCAGAGTATCCCGATGGAGCGGACGATCCGGCGCATCGGCGGGAACATAGTATTTCCACTCCGCCGTATTCCCGTCGGCGACGAGGGAACCGGCGGTGCCGAAAACCTGATACATCTTGCCGGGGAAAAGGCATTGTCTGCTGACTTCGAGATCGATCAGCGGATGTCCGCTCCCTTCCAGGATCACCTTGACGAAGTCCTCCGCGTCGCCGCTGTTGCAGCATTTCTCGAGCCGGGCGAAGATCCGTTCCGGATCGCCCGCGCCGAAGATCTCCCACAGCGCGACGATCTGATCGAGCGGATGCGGTGCGGTGTTCATGAGTTCCCCGCCGTTCATCTCCTGGATCGTCTGCCAGTCCCAGCGGCGGCCGAAGGAATCGTAGGCGACTTTGACCATGACGATCCGACCGAGCACTCCGGAGCGGATCACCTCGCAGATCTTCCGGTAGAGGGGGCGGAAGCGCGCCTGCTGGAAGACCGCAAAGAAGCGGCCGGTCTTTTCCTTCACCGCCATCAGCGCGTCGAAATCGCCGACGCGGGCGGCCAGCGGCTTTTCGCAGATCACATGATAGCCCGCCTCCATCGCCTCCGCCGAAATATCGGTATGCCGGTGGCTCCGGGAGGCGTTGACGATCAGCTCCGCGCCGCAGGAGCGCAGCAGTTCGCGGTAATCGGCGTAGTGACGGCACTCCGGATTCGCGCCCGGATTCACATTCGCGCACCGTTCCGGAATGGGGTCCGCCACCGCGATCACGTCGAAACGTTCCCGCAGGGGGGCGCAGCATTCGAAAAGATGCCGGTGGATGTCCCGGCCGCTTCTGCCCTGCCCGATGATCCCGACCTTGATGCGTTTCATGAGAGCCCCTCCCGCTGGTCATTTGGTCGACCAGCGTTGTTTATGACCATAACTTACATCGTTTCGCGCTTCTTTTCAAGCGCAACTCCGGAAAAGAACAAAGCGGATCAGAGCTTTCTGCCCCAGAAAATCTTCCCCTCGGTGGTATCATTCGGAGAGATCGGGATGCTGTTGCCGTCGCAGAAGCCGACGTGACCGTCGAACCAGAGGATCTGGGCGCCCCTCCCGCCGTGGACGAAAACATACTGCTTGGGGTTCGCCGCCATGTACAGCCCCGCCGTACTGGAGGCGCTCCGCTGGTATTTGGCGTGATCGGGATCGAAGTTGTTCCAGATCAGATACTGGTTCCCGGTCCTGCCGTCCGTCATCATGAAGGTCGCCGAAGGACGGGGCAGCCCGGTAGCGCTGCGATACAACCAGGAACTTGACACCTGATCGTCGGTCTTCGAAGTATTGTGCGTAAAGAGCTTATAGCTTTCGCAACAGAACTGGGAGTAACTGAAACTGTAATCGATCAGCCAGCTGTCGCTGCCGGTGGTCGGAGTGCGGTCGAGACAGCTGGGGCAGGTGAAGTAACGCCGCAGCGAAGCCAGATCGTCGGTCGACCCGCTGGCGCCGGAATTGACGTAAGGGGCGAGGTACATGACCGGTTTGGTATATGCGACATTGGGCTTGCAGGTGCCGCAGAAACTAATCGGAACAAAGCGCTTGTTGTCATCCTGATACATTCCCACCGCGGTGCCGATCTGCTTCTGGTTGGAGGCGCAGAAGGCGGTGCGCCCCCGTTCCTGCGCCTGCTGCAAAGCGGGCAGCAGGATCGCGGCGAGGATCGCGATGATCGCGATCACGACGAGAAGCTCGATCAGCGTGAATTGCCGTGCATTCACCCTCCGGTAAAAAACTCCGCTCCTGTCTGCCATCATCTTTCCCTCCTCGGGTTTTGGAATTTTTCAGCCCTGCAGATCCGTCACTGGTCATTTGGTCGACCAGCATCCCTTATCTTATAATTTACCCCCGTCCGCGGTTCTTTTCAAGCGAAATTCCGGAAAAGAACAAAGCGAATCAGAGCTTGTCGCCCCAAAAAATCTTCCCCTCGTCGGTGTCGCTCGGAGAGGTCGGGATGCTGTTGCCGTCGCAGAAGCCGACGTGACCGTCGAACCAGAGGATCTGGGCACCCCTCCCGCCGTGGACGAAAACATACTGTTTCGTGTTCGCCGCCATGTACAGCCCCGCCGTAGTGGAGGCATTGCGGTTGTAGTCGGAGCTTTCGGGGTTGAAGTTGTTCCAGATCAGATACTGGTTCCCGGTCCTGCCGTCCGTCATCATGAAGGTCGCCGAAGGACGGGGCAGCCCGGTCCCGCTCCGATAGACCGAAGCGCGTCGTAAATTGTTGCCGCTCGGCGTATGTCCATACTGCCTGTAGAAATCGCATTTAAACTGAGGGTAACTGAAACTGTAATCGATCAGCCAGCTGTTGCTCGAATCGGGCGGAGTTCTGTCGAGACAGCTGGGGCAGGAGAAGGTGCGCCGCACGGAAGCCATCTCGGCGCTCTTCGCCCCATCGGCGGCGGAATTGATGTAGGAAGCGAGGTACTGAGAAGGCTTGGTCTTCGTCAATCCCCCCGCCTCCTTGCAGCTGCTGCAGTAAATCAACGGAACACAACGTTTGTTGTCATCCTGATACATTCCCACCGCGGTGCCGATCTGCTTCTGGTTGGAGGCGCAGAGGGCGGTGCGCCCCCGTTCCTGCGCCTGCTGCAAAGCGGGCAGCAGGATCGCCGCGAGGATCGCGATGATCGCGATCACCACGAGAAGCTCGATCAGCGTGAACTGCCGTTTCCCGCCGAACTCCGGAACCGACGCGAGAAGGACGCTCTGTTTCTTCATTTGGTTCATTCCTTTCGATAGGGGTGGTGAAACCTCGGGAACACTGTATTACCCACAACTCCATTCATGACGGCATCCGCCTCATGCGATCGCGGCGGTTCCCGCCGCGCGCAAGAAAAATCGCATCACTTCGCCTCCTTCTGCCAGACCCGTACATAATCGACCATGAAGGTCGTACTGAAACCGGGGATCTGCACGATGTCTTTGTGGCGTCCGCCGAAACTGAAGATCAGATTGTGCGGGTTGACCGGGATCGGGTGATCCTTGGTGTTGAGCCGCCAGCTCTTCACCCCGTCGATGTAGAAGATGAGATCGGTCGGGGTCCACTCCAGCGCCACAGTGTGCCATCCCTTGTTCAGTCCGGGGACGGTCCGCGCCCGGGTCCCCCCGGAGAAGGAAACGGGTTTCCCGTCGATCCGGCTGTACCAGTGGGTGGTGTGGCTGAGGATGTCGAGCGACGGATTGATGCACTCCATGATGTCGATCTCCATGCCGCGATGCACGGGGTCGCGGGCGTCCATGTGTCCTTCCGGGAGCATCCAGAAGGCGGCGTTGGCAAGATCAGAATCGTGAAGTTTGAAACGGCACTCGAAGTAGCCGTAGGTGAAAGCCTTGTGCCCGGTGGTCGAAAGCCGGGGCTGTTCCACTTTGCCGTCGGCGGCGAGGCTGGTGGTGAAGCACGCATGCCCCTTGCCGTCGAGCTTCACCGCGGAAGGAACCAGCCGGTAGGGACGCTTGGGAGACATTTCGTAAACCTTCCACTTCGCGGTGTCGATCTTGTCGCCGTCGAATTCCTCGCTCCACACGAGCTTGTAATCCGGCGACGGCGGACCGCTCCGGAAGGCGCCCTTTTTCAGCGTTTCGGCGTAGTCGGCGTCGAAGGTGTCGTCGGCGTATTTGTTGCGCGAATTCTTCAGCGCCTTCTCGCCGAGCCCCTCGAGGATCACCCGGTCTACCTCGATCCAGCCGCCGCCCGCGCCGGAACGGTAGATGATCGCCTCGTATTCGCCGGATTTGGAGGGCTCGGGCGTGAAGACGACCTCGAAATACTGCCACTCCGGCTTGATGTCCTTGTCGCTGAAGAAGTAGCCGCGCGCCTTCGACCATGCCGGTCCGGCGACGACGATCTGCCCCTCCATCTTGCCGGTGAAATCCCCGCCGCGGATGTAGCCGCTCAGCCGGTAACGCTCGCCGGGAACCAGCACGATGCCGCCCTGACGAAGCCCCACCGCGCGCCGCGCCGCGCCCGGCAGCCGAACACTGCGCCCGTCATGAAGACCCGCCCCGTAGGAGCCGACCCCGTAGCTGAACCACCCCGGCGGCGGGAAATCCTTGCCGCCCATGCGGAAATATGCGTTGTTCACGAGGTTGGGGATCTCGATCTCCAGCCGGGTGTCCTTCTCCCGACCGGCGGCGGGGACCACCTTCCGCGAAAGGATGCCGGGACCCAGGGCGGAAACGGGCTTGACCTCGAACTTGTCGCCGCGCACGACGCGGAGATTTTTGATGTAAAAAACCGCTTCGCTCCCCGCTTTCGCCGACCGTCTGCCGATCACGAAAGCGTATCCTTTGAGGCTCGCACCGGGCTTTTTGCCGACGATCGGCGCCTTCACATGGGTCCACGCGTTGGGCGCGAGCTTGAAAAGCGGCGATTTGACTTCGGGCATCTCCTTCAGCGAGATCGCCAGCCTCATCTCGCCCCTGACCGGCTTGTAATAGGCGTCGAATTCGAGGTAGCAGTCGTTGCCCTCCAGCGGGACCGCGGGCTTGAAATAGCGGATGTGCTGCGGCCACGCGAACCCCTTTGCCGGATCGTCCACCCTGAAGGTGTATTTCACACAGGTCTCCCCCGGCGAAAACTCCGTGTCGAGCGCGGCGGTGAGCGTTTCCGGTCCGGAGAGACGCCACTTCTCGAAGCGGGAGAAGTCCTCCTGCCATACCACCGTTTCCGCGGCGGCGGCAAGCGCGCCCGCGAAACATACGACTGCGGCAACGATTCTCATGCTCATTGCGACTTCCCCCGTTTTCCCTTTTTCTTCTTCTTCGGCGACCGCCGCCTCTCCGCTCCTCCCGCCGGGGAACCGTTCCCCGACAGCGCTGGTCGCCTGGTCAACCAGTGGTTCCAATAAAAAAACATAGCCCGTTTTTCGGAACTTTTCAAGCGAAAACAGCCGCCATCTTTCAAAAAAATCAAAAACATCTGCGCCCGGCACGGTTTTTCCCCAATGCCGTCCGCCGCCCCCCCCGACGGGGCTGCCGCGGGATGCAAGTCGCAGCGTGCCCTGCCGCAGTGCCCGCGATAAGAACCGGACGGAGGGCTCAGGAGATCGTCGGCAGAAACGACCGGAACGCCGGATGCACCAGCACTTCACGGACGCCGCCGCGGGGCGTGAAAGCCCATCCCGCCGTGCGTCCGGAATCGGTTGCCACCCGTTCCAGTCTGCCAGCCGAGGGATCGGCGGCGACCGCCAGAAACGCCGCTTCGTAGGAAGCATAGCCGCACAGCCCGAATTCCGCGTTTTCGCCCAGTTCCAGCAGTGCGAAGCGCAGGAGACAATCCACCTCGTGGCGGAAACCGATTCCGCCCTGCTCGAAGCGAAGTCGGAACGCCGGAGCGTAGTAGCGGCGGCAGAAGTCCGAAAAGCGCTCCGGAGAGCCGCAGAGCGGTGCGTACAGCGGTCCTCCCTCGCTCCCGGTGATCGCCGGACGGAAGCCGATCTCGCCGTAGAGGCGCACCAGATGCGGCTTGCTCGACGTGCAGAACAACGCGAGGGGCAAATCCGATTCCCGCTTCAGCGACTCCTTCAGCATGTCGAAAAGACGGCGTCCGATGCCCTGTCCGCGCAGCGCTTCCTCCGTCTTGAAGTTGCCGAAGTTGCCCACCGCCTCCGCATGGCGTCCCCAGCCGTACCAGATCCGCGATACGCAGCGCCCCCCCTCCCCCGCGAAGAAATAGCGGTCGACGCACTCCGCCGCCGCTCCTCCCGCCAGCCGGAAGCGGATCATCCGCGCATGCGACGCAGGCTCGCCCGCGAGCTGCTGCGAGAGCGATGCCGCCAGCTCCGCCGCTTCGGCGCAGCACTCTTCTTCGGGGACAAAACCGTAAAAGCCGATCATTTCCGACACTCCTTTCCCGCGTTCTCCGCGTTGCTCCGAAGAGACGAAAGCCACGCCGCACCGGAAGCGTCGGAGGGCATCTCCCAGCCGCCCCGCGGCGAAAGCGAAACGGTCCCCGCCCCGGCGCCGTCCGGCATGCAGCTCCGCTTGAACTGCTGGGCGAAGAAGCGGCGGAGGAAAAGTTCGAGATACTTCTTCTGCGCCTCGGGCGGATAGACGCCGGCGAAGGCGATCCCCGCCAGTCCGAGGATCTTCTCCGGCGACGCGTTGCCGGTCACGAGGTGGTATAGGAAGAAGTCGTGAAGTTCGTAGGGACCGATGATCTCCTCGGTCTTCTGGGCGATCGCGCCGTCGCCCTCCGCGGGGAGAAGTTCGGGACTCACGGGCGTCTCGACGATGTCCTCGAGGATTTCCTTCACCGCCTCCGGCGCGTCGGCGCACCATGCGTCGATCACGAAGCGGATCGAGGACTTCGGCACGGTGCCGTTCATTCCGTACATCGAAATATGATCGCCGTTGTAGGTGCACCACCCCATCGCGATCTCGGAGAGGTCGCCGGTGCCGAGGACCAGTCCGCCTTCCTGATTGGCGAGGTCGAGGAGGATCTGGGTGCGTTCCCGCGCCTGCGCGTTCTCGTAGACCACGTCGCGGCGCTCCGGATCGTGCCCGATGGAGCGGAAGTGCTCCAGACAGGCGTCGCGGATCGGGATCTCGCGCAGATCGCAGCCGAGCGCACGGCAGAGGCCGACCGCGTTGCGATGGGTGCGGCCGCTGGTTCCGAATCCGGGCATCGTCACGGTGATGAGATCCGACGCGGGGCGCCCGAGAAGTTTCAGGGTCGAAACTCCCGCCAGCAGCGCGAGGGTGGAATCCAATCCGCCCGAGATCCCCAGCACCAGTCGCCGCGCGCCGACGTGTTCGATCCGCCGGGCGAGAGCGGCGCACTGGAGCGAGAGTATCTCGCGGCAGAACTCCCTCCGCTCCGCCTCGTCGGAGGGAAGAAACGGATGCGGTTCGACCCGCGCGGGAACGCCCGGCTCCTCGGCGGGAGCGGCGACCGCGATCCGGCGCAGTTCCGCGTCAGGTCCCGGCGCAGCGGGGGATCCCGGATCGTTCCGCCGCGCTCCGGCGATCCGCCCGAGATCGAGATCGGCGAAGGTGACGGAGTCCTGCCGCGGCAGCGCCGCGCCTTCGGCGACCGGATCGCCCTCCTGCACGGCGAACGCCGCGCCGCAGCCGACCGCGTCGGTGGTCGACTCCGAACTCCCGGCGGAGACCAGAGCGACCGCCGCACGGAGCGATTCGCCGATGACGCGGATCCGGCGGCGGCGCTTCGCCGCCGCGCCCGCGGTCTCCGCCGCCGCCGATGCGAGCAGCAGCAGCGGGACTCCCGCCGAAGCCGCCCGCGCCGCAGCCGGATCGGCGGCAGCGAGCCGGTCGTCCCCCGGAACGGGCGCGAATCCGAAGGGGGTCCCCGGCGCTTCGAAGAGGAGATCGCGCCCGAAGGGGATCCCGGCGCAGAAGGGCAGATCGACCGTCGCTCCGCGCATCCCCGCGCCGTCGGCAAAGGCGCGCCCCGAACCGAGCAGACCGCCCCGCGGCGAGGCGGCGGGAACCGCTCCGAGCAGGCGTCCGTGCTGCATCACCAGCACCGCGTCGTAGATCCTGCCGCGGCAGCGGAGCGGCGCGCCGACGACGACGATCAGCGACGAATCCTCGGTCTCCGCGGCGATCCGGCGCAGCGCGGCGTCGGAGGCGTCGAGCAGCGCATCCTGACGGAACAGGTCGCCGCAGCTCGCTCCGGTCACGGCGAGTTCGGGGAAAAGCGCCAGGGCGGCGCGGTTCTCCGCCGCGCGGCGCGCGAGCCGGAGGATGGCTTCGGCGTTGGCGGCGGGGTCGGCGACCTTCACCGCCGGTACGCAAAGTGCAATGCGGTAGTATCCGAACATGATCTTGCCTCTCCTTCTTCTTTAATTATGAGACCGCGGATCCCCGCGGCTCCTTGGTTCCGTCACATTCCGCCGTCGAGCATCCGCTCGGCGCACCGGATCCCGTCGCAGGCGGCGGAGACGATCCCCCCCGCCGCCCCCGCGCCCTCGCCCGCCAGCCACAGGCCGGACAGCGACGACGCGAGCGTCACCGGATCGCGGTCGAATCGCAGCGGACTCGAAACCGCGCTCTCGACCCCGACCAGCCGCCCTTCGCGGAGAAATCCGGGGATCTTGCGGTCGAAGACCGGGAGCGCCCGCCGCAGCGCCGCCGCCGCCGCACCGGGCAGCAGTTCGTCGATCCGCCCCGGCACCGTGCCGGTTTCGACCGCGCCGTGCGCGCGCCCCCCGCCCCGCCTGCCTGCGAGGAATTCCGCCGCGCCCTGCGCAGGCAGGGTGTAATCGGCGCCGCCCGCCGCGAAAAGACGTTCTTCGATCGAAGCGGAAAGACGGCGGGCATCCGCCGGAGTGCCGTAGAATTCGGGGGTGAGCGTGACGATCAGACAGGCGTTGGCGAACTCCCCCCGCCGCGCGTAGGCGCTCATGCCGTTGGTCGCGGAGTGTCCGCGCCACGCGCTCGCATTGACGATCACTCCACCCGGACACATGCAGAAACTCGCCACCCCGGGCACCCCGTCGCCCGGAGGCGCGACCAGATGGTACTCCGCCGCGCCGGGGATCGCCGGAGCTTCGCCCCGGTACTGGCGGCGGTCGATCAGCGATTGAGGATGCTCGATGCGGCAGCCGAGCTGAAAGGGCTTCGCCCGGTGCGCGACCCGCGCCGCGAGACGGTCGGCGAGATCGCGGCCGCCCAGCCCCGGGGCGATCAGCACCGCCGGTGCTTCGAGAACTTCGCCGGACTCCAGACGCACGCCCCGGCATCCGCCCGCCTTTTCGGTCACGTCGGCGACGCGGCAGCCGAAGCGGAATTCGCCGCCGAGTTCGAGGATCCGGCGCCGAAGCGCGGCACAGACCCCGGGCAGCCGGTCGCTCCCGACATGCGGATGCGACGCGTAGAGGATCTCGGCGGGAGCCCCCGCCGCAACCAGACTCTCAAGGACGAACCGCCCCCGCGGATCCCGGGTGCCGGTGTAAAGTTTGCCGTCGCTGAAGGCGCCCGCCCCCCCCTCCCCGATCAGCAGATTGCTCTCCTCGTCGAGTTCGCGGGTCTCCAGAAAACGGAGGTGACGGCGGCGGCGTTCCGCGCCGTCGAATCCGCGCTCCAGGACCACCGGCGCCGCCCCGGCAAGCGCGAGGACAAGCGCGGCGAAAAGCCCCGCCGGTCCGGCACCGACGACGATCGGCGCTCCGGGAAGCCGGTTGGCGGGCAGCTTCAGCTCGGCGGGAGCGATCCCCCGCGCCTCCTCCGCCGTCGCCGCAGCAAGTCCGCGACGCGCCGCGAATCCGGCATCGACTTCGAGCGCAAGCGAATAAAGCAGAAGCGGAGCGCCGCGGCGGGCATCGAGACTCCGCCGCAAAATGCGCAGCGGGAACGGGGTCCCGGAGGGGAGTCCGAGTTCGGCGGCGACCCGGGCGGCAAGCGGAGCGCCCTCGAAACCGGCGTCGACTTCCCGGGCGGGGATCTTCAACGCATGGATGACGGTCACTGTCGGCATCGAAACGCTTCCGTTTTTGAGAACAACCTTTGCAGAGTATAAAACATACCGCGCCATCGGTACTTTTTCAACCCCGCCCGCGACCGTTGCGCGGAACGAGTGAAGGGAATTTTCACGCTCCGGGGTTGCAATTCCGCCGTTGAACGTGTATCTTTGACGCCATGAAGCACCGAATGAACACCGCCGACACCATCGCCGCCCCCGCCAGCGCGACCGGAGGCGCGGTCGCCATTCTGCGGGTCGCCGGACCGCGCGCCCTCGAAATCGGCCGCTCCGTCTGGACCGGTCGCGCCGAACTCGGTCCCGCGAACCTCCGCAAAATGCTGCTCGGCACCGTTGGCGGCGAACCCGCTCTCGCCGTCTACATGCAGTCGCCGCACACCTACACCGGCGACGACGTGGTCGAACTCCACTGCCACGGCGGCGCGGCGGCGGCGCGGGCGGCGCTCAGACGGCTCCTCGACGCGGGATGCCGCATGGCGGAACCGGGTGAATTCACCTTCCGCGCCTTCGTGAACGGCAAACTCGATCTCGCGCAGGCGGAGGCGGTCGCCGATCTCGTCGACGCCGGAAGCGAGGCGGCGCGCCGCATCGCCGCCGGACAGCTCGCGGGCGGTTTGAGCCGCCGCATCGGCGAGCTGTGCGACCGCGTGAATTCGCTGCGTTCGGAATGCGAGGCGCACCTCGATTTCCCCGACGAGGAACTTGATCTTGCCGGTTCGCACATCGCCGGAGAATGCCGCCGGCTCCGCGGCGGTGTCGAAGAACTGCTCCGCACCGCCGACGTCGGCGCCGCGCTGCGGAACGGCGTGCCGGTGGTCCTCGCCGGAGCGCCCAACGCGGGGAAATCCAGCCTGATGAACCGGCTGGTCGGGCGCGACCGGGCGATCGTGAGCGACATTCCGGGAACCACCCGCGACGTGATCGAAGCTCCGCTTGCGCTGCGGGGATTCCCGGTGACGCTGAGCGACACGGCGGGACTGCGCGAAAGCGCCGATCCGCTGGAACGCAGCGGAGTCGAGCGTACGCTCGCCGCCCTCGAAGGAGCGCGGGTGGTCTTTTATCTGCTCGACGCGAGCGCACCGGATCCCGCCGCGGAGATCGCGGAGGCGGAAGTCCGCCGGATCCCCGGCATGATCGCGGTGTGGAACAAAATCGATCTCGCGGCGGAACGGGAACTGCCGGAGGTCCCGGGGATGCCCGCGGTGCGGATCTCCGCCCGGACGGGCGAAGGGATCGATGGACTGCTCGACGCCTTTGAAAGCGAACTGCGCCGGGGCGAATCCGGGGAACTGCCGCCGGTGGCGGTGAACGAGCGGTGCGCGGGCGAGCTGCGGGAGGCGCTGGGCTGCCTCGAACGCGCGGAGAGATGCGCGGCGGAGGCGGAGTACGAACTTGCGGCGGCGGAACTGGCGGGAGCCGGACGGGCGCTCGGACTGGTGCTCGGGCGCGACGCCGACCCGGATCTGCTCGACGAAGTCTTCCGGAACTTCTGCATCGGCAAGTGAGGAAACGCCGGAGGGGACGGGGTTTCCGGTCCCCGGGGCGGAGAATTCCGGGAAAATTCGCCGCCCGGACTTGCGGAAGAGACGATCCGGGGTTATATTATGGGACTGCTTTTGCGGAGAGATGGCTGAGTGGTCGAAGGCGACGGTCTCGAAAATCGTTGTAGGGCTTGCTCTACCGAGGGTTCGAATCCCTCTCTCTCCGCCATTTTTTTG